>Ga0307376_10003310_pt1 | contig 15099 bp, 9 predicted proteins | sample TR2MG_FD_202536 | JGI IMG/M metagenome (GOLD analysis project Ga0307376, IMG submission 202536) | Soil microbial communities from Risofladan, Vaasa, Finland - TR-2 | ecosystem: Environmental > Terrestrial > Soil > Coastal area > Acid sulfate soil | place: Finland: Risofladan, Vaasa | collected...
TCGCTGCCGGCAACCGCGATCATGATCTCCACCATGAAACGGGAGACCGTGCGGTTGTGGAACCACAGCCCCAGGGGTTTGGTGGTGTTCCTCAGCATCTCGACCATGCAGGCCGCCGCCCCATACTCGGGGGAGAGCTCGTGTGGGTCGGACATGGCGCCGGCGATGGTGAGGTCGGGGAGCGCCTCCGCCAGCCGGGCGGCGGCGCCGGCGTCGGCGGCGGTGGCGTACCGGCGCTCGCCTGTCTCGTCGTCGATCCAGAGCGCCTCGCCGGAGATGGAGTTGTAGTTTCTCTCGCCCTGCCCGAAGGCGGCCTTCCTGGATCGGTCCCTGCCGTAGATGGTGAAGGACTTGCCGGCCCGCTGCAGGCTTTTCTCCACAAGCGACTCCGGTATGCGGACCCGCCTGGAATCCTCCTCCACCAGGGCGCCCGCCTCTTCGAACCGGCGTCGAACCTCGGGATGCGGCAGCTCCACTCCCACCTTTTCGAGGAGGTGGAGCGAGGAATCATGGAGCCACGCGATCTGCTCGTCTGTGAGGACGGCCAGCTTCATCTCAGTCTCCTGCAGTGGCTCCCGTACCTGCGGCCGAGGCGCTCCGTCTGTGTTTCACGGAGCCAGCGGCAACCTTCACGGCAAAGATCGTATCACTCGCTTGTGGGGGCGCCGGTGCCGCCAGCAAACTGCGGCAGGTATTCCGCCTGAGCGGCCAAGAGCTCGTCGGCCATCTTCTCGGCGACGTCGAGGTCTCGGATGGCCCCGTCGAGGACGAGGGCCTGGACGAACTTCCGCCGGCTGCCTTCGAGGGCGGCCTCGACGATAGTCTCCACCCAGGCGAGCCTGGTCGCCAGGGTTCCCACAATACCGGGTGGCAGGGGGGACTGGGCGATTGCCTTCATGCCGCCGGCAGTTGCGACGACCGGGCACTCGAGAATGGCGTCGGGCGGGAAGTTGGGGACCTGGCCGGTGTTGGGAACGTTGGCGGAGTAGACACGGCCCAGGTCCTGCCGACAGCCCTCGATGATCTCCGTCGCCTGCTCCTGCTCGCCTTCGCCCTTGTTCCTGTCGAACTGGTCGGGGGCAAGGGGTTCTTTGGAGAAGGCTTTCTCGCGCATCTCCGCGTAGATTCGATCGCCCTCGCGAATGATGCCCTCGAAGCTCCAGCGTTCGGTGGGAGGAAGCTTGCCTTCGGGGTGGCCGTCCGGGAAGAGGCCGGGGAAGAACTCCCCGACGTGGCCGTCTCCGACGGCGGGGAAGGCGTCGAAGATCTGGAAGAGACGGGAGCAGAGGTGGCCGGGGGGATTGCCGGCGGCGAGGGCCTCATGGAGGCGCTGGCGGAGCCGGGGCATGAGATCCCGGCCCTGCGCCCGTACTTCGGTGAACCAGGTCAGGTGGTTCATCCCGACGGCGGTGTACCGAAATTCGGCGGGGTCGACGCCGAGGAACCCCGCCAGGTTCTTGCCCACAGACGATACGCCGCTGCAGAGGCCGACCATCTTCGCCTGGGTGACCTTGCGCACGGCGCGGCAGACGACGCCCATTGGGTTGGCGTAGTTGAAGAAGAGGGCTTCCGGGGCCAGCTCGACGACGTCGTTGGCGATATCAACCATGGGGGGGATCATTCGGAGGGCACGAGATGTGCCGCCGGGCATGACGGAATCGCCGACAGGCTGAAAGATGCCGTATTTGCGGGGGATGAAGACATCCCGCTCCCACGCTCGCCTGCCACCGACGCCGATCGTGGTGATGACGACGGTCGCTCCTGGAAGCACATTCCGTCGATCGAGGGAGGCCGCGACGGCCAGGGGCGATCCTTTCGCCTCGACGATCTTCTTGGCGAGGCCTTCGGCGACGGCGAGGGCCTCGCTGTCTGTGTCCACGAGGCCGAGCTCCCCCTCCCAGCCGCGGTCTGCAATGTCAGCCACGAGCGCGGCGGTGAACATGGCGCTGCCGGCACCGATGAGAATGACTTTCTCCTGCACCACACCACTCCTCGTAGGATGTCTTCGGACTCGAAACCGGGCCCCTGGGTCTGGGAGCCGCGACCGGCGCGGACAATCCTATACGCGGCGCAGCCGAAGCGCAAGAGCATGGGTTTCTACAAGCTGATGGAGGGGGGCGCTCCGACCGCGGTCGGAGCGGAGCAACATCGAACTCCGCCCGTCCTCAATACTTCGCTTGGGGATAGCTACTCACGTCCCCTGCTGACATCCGCAGGTGGACGGGCTCAGTTCCGCTTCTTCCGCGCCCGGCGACGGGTCGGCCGAAATTGAGGCAGCAGATCCCCATGCAGCTTGAGGTAGTCTTCCAGGATACCCCTGCCCATGCGAAGGTCGGTGACCATCGGGTCCATGACGAGCGCGTGCAACGCGGCCGTCTTGTCGCCCGTCGCCGCCGCCTTCACCGCCAGCTCCGTCACTGCAATCTGGCGCCGGCACAGCTCCGCCACCGGCTCCGGGAGATTGCCCACGGGCAGTCCGCGAATGCCGATCGCGCTCACCATCGCCGGGACTTCGACCATCGCGTTCTGCGGAAGGTTCGGGATGTACCCCTCGTTGGGGATGTTAATCGCCAGCTGATAGGAGTTGGAGTTATTGGCGATGGCCGCCAGTGTCGGCACCGCCTTCTCGCCCGATCCGTCTCGGTATTCGTCCAGTGAGGCCTCGCCCGAGGCCATCTTCCGGAACTCTTCGCGCGCCTTGCGTCGATGGATCGTGTCGATCTGCTTCCTCGAATGGACGAAGCTCGGCGGGTTGAGGTTGTACTTCTCCCAGGGCTTGCTCTGTGGGTCACACACCCACGGCAGGTACTCGCACAGGTGCGGGTCGCCGGGCACGGGGAAGACCCCGAGCGCCTCGAAGACATCTCGTGTAAGCAGCTCCCAATCAGCCGGCCAGCTCTTGAGCTTTCGCCGAAGGGCGGGGTACAGGTCTTTTCCCGTGGACTTCCTTCTGACATCCAACATCCACGTAAAGTGGTTCAGCCCGGCCGCCTTGATGTCCACATCCTCCTCGGGGATGCCGAGGAGCTGCTTCACGAACTCGAACCCCATCCAGATCTGGTGGCAGAAGCCCGCGGCCTTCACGCCGCCGTACTTCCACGCCGCCAGCGCGACCCTCGGCACCGGGTTTGTGAAGTTGAAGAACCACGCCTCCGGGCAGAGCTTCCGCATGTCATCGCATATCCCCATCACCAGGGCGATATTGCGGGCGCCGTGGGCGAAGCCTGCCGGGCCCCCGTTCTCCCCGAAGGGCTGCCTGAGGCCGTGCTTCAGCGGTATCTTCCAGTCCATCGTCCAGCGCTTCAGGCGTTCCGCCTCGATCGCCACGAGCACGAAGTCGGCCCCGGGGAGCGCTCGCTTGCGATCCACGGTCGCTTCGATCCTCACATCGCTTCCCCACTCCGACTTCATCCGCTTCGCCACAGCCTTCATCAAGCTCAAGGCTTCGGCGTCGATGTCCACGAGAGAGACCGTGCTCCCCCGCAGCGAATCGTTCATCATCACGTCCGCCACCATCCCCGGACCGAAATCCGAGCTTCCTGCCCCGATAATCACGATCTTCGTAGCTGCCATCGATATCCTCCGTGCTTGATCTGCAGGCACCGGTCTCCCCAGGGGAACGACCCCGGTCCGTCCGGCCGCGGCCCGCTGGGTTACAGGCCGGCCTCAGGCGACGCGCCGCGCGACGGTCCGTTGGGCTTGCGGGCGGCCGACGCCGCGCCGGGCGGTGCGCTTCTCCTTGCGGGTTGGTCTCCGCTCATCCTACCAGCCATACGAGACGCCTCCGTGAATGCCCAGAATGGCGGAGAGGGCGGCAAGGCTGGCGCGGGTCAAGTAGTCCCCCAATATGAGGCCCAGGAAAACGGGACGCGCCTTTCGGTAGAACAGTAACCCGCCGTAGCGGCGGATGACCGTGCTCAACCCCCAGCCGACGAAGACGCTGCCCCACATCAGCCAGTTGCTGTTCCACGAGCTGGCCATGATGAACCCTACAGGGCTCAAAGGCCACCAGACGAACGTGGTGTTCAGCCACACCAGCGCCAGCATGAAGCCCGCTCCCGCCAGCAGCGCCAGGCGGAGCATGTTGTTGGGCACCTCGGGATCCCGCAGCGTTGTCTCCAGCTCCGTGACCGCCCACTGGGGATAGTCGTACAGCCACGTGCGGTTCGCGCCCCCATAGTAGTGGTTCACATACAGCAGCGCCACTAGACCTACGACCAGCATGACGCTGATGGACAGCGCCGTCGCCCACGGCCAGGTTCTCCCGCGCAGCCGCCCCGCCTGAAGAAGCTTGAAGCTGTTCATCATCTGGGGCATCGCCAGGTTCATCGAGTCATACATGTAGATGACCGACAGATAGGCATACATCGTGAGCGAGGTCACTCCGATGGCCTGCGCGCCCACGGTTCGCAGCATCACCTCTCGCGGGAAGATGCCCGTGTCCACGTACATCACCCCGCCGGCGGCCACGAGCCGAGAGGCCCCGATCAGCACTGCGTAGAAGATGCCGATCAACCCGGCGAACGACCACCACGACATCCCAGCCCTGGTCACCCACCAGAACATGAAGGCATTCGTGAGGATGAAGCCCACAATCGCCCACCGCCCCTGCAGCGGCCCATGCACATCGAACTCCGGCCGCTCCCGCCCCACCAGCGCCAGCAGAGCCGAGCGGATCGCCTTGCGAGACTGGTAGAGCACGACCGCGCTCAGCGCGATGAAGCCCCCCACCTCTTCGAACCCGATGAACGCGCGCGGGTTGATGAGGGCGGCCGATTGCGCTCCCTCTGCGATGCCGAAGCTGGCCCAGGCCACGAGCTGAAGCCGGTAGAGCACGTAGAACAGCCACAAGCTCAGAGACACTTCGCCCGGCAGCAGGCACGAAATCCCAACGACCGGAAAGAGTATCGAGAACGTCATATCCGACAGAACGCTCCACGGCAGCCCCATGCCCGCGAAGTTGCGCCCCACCTCCATGCCGGAGAGGGACACTGTCGGCACACTCGGGTAGATCGTGTTGAGCCAGTTGAGAATCGAGCAGACCGCCGGGATGCTGAAGCCGAGCCAGAACACCCTGTTGTTCAGTATGCTCTTCCGCAGGCTCGGGCGGGCCTCATCCCCTGTTATCGACAGGGGCACCTGTACCAGAGGAAACGTGAGCCGCTGGCGCTCGATCCAGTCCCGGCTCAAGAGGGCGCCCAGAGAGAACATCGCTCCCATCAGCGCCAGGGTGAAGGAGAACCAGGCCAGCATCGGCGTCGTCCAGGCCTCCCACGGAATGCCCGCGCCCTTCGGCAACCCGTCCCAGTACCATTCGTTTGCCTGCAGGGTGCCCAGGCGCAGCCAGAGCGGAACGTGGGGCCAGATCAACTGCTGCCATTCGTTCTCGGGGCCGGCCATGTAGAACGGATAGGTGGTGGCCCCCACGATGTACAGCAGCCCCCCCTGCATCGCCAGGCCGACCGACACGATCATCATGCCATAGGCCACCAGGAGTTCGCCACGGGTGAATGCGCAGGAGGGTCGGAGCCGCAGCAGGACCCCGTTGACCAAGACGAGCAGGAATAGCACGACGACCGCACCGCTCAGCAGCGACCCGGACCCCACCGACCAGACGCGGAGCACGAACGTCGTGTAAGGGTTGACGCCGGCGAGAAGCGCCACCCCGAGGGCGCCCAGCAACACCGCACGCAGGGTAATGGGATTGGCGGTCTTGGCCTGCTTCTCGGATGCCGTCGTCGAGTCGCGTTCCATTCACGTCTCTGTAGCAGCGATCAGCGCTGAGCCTCGAACGGAGCGGAGCGCCGCGGCACGCTCGGCCTGCCCTCAATCGCGGCGGGGCAAGCCAACCGTCGGCCCGCCCCCGCCGGCCGCCGCTGTGCCGACGGCCCCCCAGTCTCCTCCGGGCGCGGTTTCTGCACTACCCGGTGAAGTGCGGGAACAGGTCGCCGTGCTCCTTCAAGTAACCCTCCAGAATTCCCTTCCCCTGCTCGATATCCGTCACCATCGGGTCCATCAGCAGGGCATACAGCGCCGCTTTCCTGTCCCCGGTCGCCGCCGCCTTCACCGCCAGCTCCGCCACCGCCACCTGCCGCCGGCACAGCTCCCCCACCGGCTCCGGAAGGTCGCCCACCGGCAGGCCGCGAATTCCGATCGCGCTCACCAGCGCAGGCACCTCCACGATGGCGTTGTGCGGGAGGTTGGTGATGTACCCCTCGTTGGGAATGTTGATCGCCAGCTCGTATGAGTTGCTGTTCTTCACGATCGCCACCAGCGTCGCAACGGCCCTTTCGCCCGACCCCTCTTTGTACTCATCTATTGGGTGCGTGCCATCCACCATGTCCCTGATTTCCTGGGTCTGTTCCCGACGTCCGCTGCCATCGGCCCTGCGACCCAGATGCGGTGGGTTGAGCCTGTACTTCTTCCAGGGCTCGGTCTGCGGGTTGCACACCCACTGCAGATACTCCGCGATATGGGAGTCGCTGCACACCGGGTACAAATCCGTCACCTCGAACATATCCCGCGTCAGCGGCAGGAACCCCTCGGGCCAGTCATTCAGCTTCGCCCGCAGGGTCGGGTACAGGTCATCCCCCGTCGACTTCCTCCTCACATCCAGAATCCAGGTGAAGTGGTTCAGCCCGGCCGCCTTGATATCGAGGTCTTCCTCGGGGATGCCCAGCAGCTTGCTCACGTTCTCGTAGGCGATCCCGATGCCGTGGCAGAACCCCGCCGCCTTGACGCCCCCGTACTTGAATGCCGCCAGGGTGATTCTCGGCACCGGATTCGTATAGTTGAAGAACCACGCCTCCGGACACAACTGGCGCATGTCCTTGCATATCCCCGTCACGAGAGCGATGTTGCGCGCGGCGTGTGCGAACCCGCCCGGCCCTCCGTTCTCGCTGAACGGCTGCCGCACGCCGTGCTCGAGCGCGATCTCGAAATCCATCCGCCAGCGCTTCATCCGCTCCCGTTCAATCGCCACGAGGACGAACTCGGCCTCGGGAAGCGCCTGCCGCCTATCGGTCGCCGCCTCCACCGTTACGCCCGTGCCCCACTCTTCATTCATGCGCAACGCCAGAGCCTTCATAAGGGCCAGTTTCTCCCCGTCGATATCGACGAGCGCCAGGGTGCTGCCCCGGAAATCCGGGTTCGCCAGGACATCGGCAACCATTCCCGGCCCGAAGTCGACGCTGCCAGCTCCGATGATAACCACTTTCGTCGAATTCACTCTGCCTCTCCTTGTTCGCCCAGGACTGAACCTTCTTGCAGCGTCGCACGCGCGCGCTGTGTTCGGCGGTCGTATCGGTGAGCCAGAACACCCACGGGTTCGATACGCGCCGGTCGCTCGACAGGAAATCGATAGGCTCAATCGGCCCGTCGAGTGTCGTTACGCAAACTGCGGCAGGTGGTCGGCATGCACCTTGAGGTAGGCTGCCAGTATCTGCTCCGCCTGCTCGATGTCGTTCACCATCGGATCCAGCAACAGCGCCTGCAGCGCCTTCTCCCGGGAACCGGTCACACCCGCATCCGCCGCCAGATTGCAGATGGAGATCTGCAGATTGCACCAGCCCGCTATCGGCTCCGGAAGATCGCCAACCACAATGCCGCGCCCGCCGCAAGCCGTGACCAGCGCCGGCACCTCGACGATCCCGCCCCGCTGCAAGTTACTGATATAGCCTTCGTTGGGGATGTTGACGCCCGGCATCACCACTTCCTCGCCGAACCCGAGCCCCCTGATCATCGGCACCGTCATCTCCAGCTCGGCGCTTTCCCCGACGTGATCCAGGGGTGCCCCGCCGTCCACCACCTCTCTCACGCGCTGCCAGAGAGCCTCTCGTCCGGCCGAGTGCTCGCGGTAGTCATACTGGTGCAGACCCCACAACTTCCATGGCTTCCGCTCCGGGTGATGACATAGGTTCAGGTACTCCGCGATATGGTCGTCGCTCGGGTAGGGGAAGTAGCCAGTGCGCTCCAGCAAGGCTCGCGAGAGCGGGGACCACGAGGCATCGCCCATCCGGGACTTCTCGCGGAAGGCCGGGTACAGGTCCTCCCCCGTAGCCGTGTCGCGAATATCCAGGACCCATCCGAAGTGATTCAAGCCGGCCCCCACCACCTGAACCCTGTCTGTCGGCAGGTCCAAGACCTGGGAAACCTGATCCTCCACGATGTAGACAGAGGGGCACAGCCCCACGACCTTGATCGCACTGTGGCGGTGCACTGCCGCCGTTATCCGGGGAACCGGATTCGTGTAGCTCAGCATCCACGCATCCGGGCAGAGCTCCTCCATGTCTCGCGCAATACCCATCACGATGGGGATGTTGCGCAATGAGTGAGCCAAGCCCCCAGGCCCCCCATTCTCCGCGTATGGCTGGCGAAGCCCGAACGGCAAGGTCGTCTCGAAATCGAGCCGCCACCGATCCTCCCGGTCCACCGCCACGGAAACCACCACGAAGTCCGCCCCCTCCAACACCTCCCGCCGGTCTGTCGTGGCCGACAGCGTCATGGCGCTGCCCCACTCCGAGTTGCCCCGTGCCGCCAGCCCCTCGATGAGCTTCAAGCGTTCCTGGTCTATGTCAACAAGCGCCAGATCGGCCCCGTGCAGCTTTTCGCAGCGCAACAGAGCCTCGAGATTCCCGGTGCCGAAATCGGCGCTCCCCGCGCCGATCAGTACGATCTTCATCTCGCACCTCCCCTGAGGGAACGCGGGCAGTGGAATGCGCCCGATGACCCCGGGTCGCCCGCTTCGCCGCCCACTAGGGCTTGACAACGACTGACTATACATGTATCATACCGGTACAGGATGTGTCAACCCCCGACAGAGTGAACCGCGGGCTGGCGCCGAGTGGCTTGCCATGGCAGAGGACGAGGCAAGAGAGAAGGCCGGGCGAGATCTCCTCTACGAAAGAGTGGCCGATAGGCTGCGGCGCGACATCGTGGCCGGCTTCTACCCCAGGGGTACCTTCCTCCCCTCCGAGGCCGATCTGTGCTCCCGTTTTGAGGTCAGTCGAGGGACGCTGCGCCGGGCCCTGTCCGATCTCGCCCGTCTGGGGCTGGTCCGCTCCCAACCGGGCGTCGGTCACCGGGTGGCCGGCCGCTTGGCTTCCACCGAAGAAGCGGAGAACGATCTCGTGGCCGTGCTTGCCCCCTATGCAGAAGGCGGGCCCTACTTCGCCGAGATGGTGGGTGGACTGGAACGCCGCCTGGCAGACGCGGGGCTCCACCTGATTGTGTGCAGCACCGACGAGCGGAGCGGCATGACCTCTCAGGAAGTGCTCGCGGCACAAGTCGAGCGACTTCTGCACATGCGCCCGCGTGCAGTTGTGCTATCGGGGGAGTGGCACGAATCTGACGCAGAACACCTGCGCACATTCTCGCGAGCCTCCGTCCCGGTCTTCCATGTCGGCCAGCAACCCCAGGGACCGGTCGCCGGGTTTGTGGGCGTCGATGAGCGCCTGGGGAGCCTGATCGTCACAGACTGGCTCATTCGCTGGTCGAGCGGTGCCATCGCAAGTCTCATCGGGCAGACAACTCCCGGCATTGAGCAGCGTCTCGAGGGGTACACTATGGCCGTGTCCGGCCACGGTCTGCTGACAGACGGCGCGGTCGAAATCAGGTTTGAGCCCACCGAAAACTCAGCCGCGCTGGCCGAAGAGCTGGGTCAGTCGACTCGCGAGGAACGCATGAGCTTCTTCTGTGCCTCCGTAGACCATCTGCCGGCAATCCTGCGAGCACTCGAAGCGGCGAATCTCAACATCGGCGAGCAGGTGGCTGTGGGCTGCGTCTGTTCGCCTCCCTGGCGCGTGCCCAACCCGTCGATACCGCTCATAGCCGCCCATTGGTCGGCGGCCGAAATGGGAGATGCCGCGGCCGGCCTCATCGTGCGGTGGCTGGCGGAGGGCGATGGTCCATCTTCCCAGCAACGGCTCGCCGCCCCCCGGCTGATCGTGAACCCGGCCTACGAGGCCTACCATAGCTTCTCTGGAACAACTCCCGCAGATGTTAAGGAGGTGATGCGGCACACACACACCGATGTATGAACGCCCTTTGCACGAGATCGGGCAAGGCCGCTGCCGGAGCAGGACCTGCAGCCCCCAATTCTCGAAGTCCGTGAAACTCGAGCGAGACCTCGGTTTGACCTGGGCACGTGCAGCGTGGGCCAGGAAGAGAGCGAGAAAGAGAGGAAAGACGGTAATGCTGAGAAGACGTCATGGATTCACTCTGATTGAGCTGTTGGTCGTCATCGCGATTATCGGGATTCTTGCAGCAATGGTCTTCCCGGTCTTCGCGCGGGCACGAGAATCGGCGCGAAAGGCGGTCTGCCTTTCGAACGTCAAGAATATCGCCCTTGCGGTTCAGATGTATCTTGCGGACAACAACGACACGCTCCCACCCGGGGAGCACCGCTCCGAAGCAATAGACTACTTCAGCGGCATACCGGGAGGCTCAGACGAGGATGCCGACTGGTGTACGAGCCATCTCATGCACCTGGCCAACCCCTACCTCCGGTGGCCGGTTGTCCTGGATGAGTATGTCAAGAACCGCGACGTCTGGAGGTGTCCGAGCGCGAAGGTCGCCAACGGCGCCAACTTCATTGTCGGGCAGACCGACTGGTTGAGCTGGTACCAGATACACGAGAACGAATGGGGCGTGGCGTCCGGCTGGGCCGGAGACGAGTTCGGTCCGTGCTTCAGCGCTTGGCCTCGCGGCTGGGGCGGTGAGATCACCGACAGTATCCTCCAGCACAGGCTGGTCGGGGGCGACTACGTGGTTCAAGGCAACACCGCGCAGAAAGCCTTTGTCATGGGCATTGGGACCGCAGAGAACGAAAACCGAGGGAAGAAGCTCGCCGCCGTCCAGGATACCGTCAACTACATCATCCTCGGCGACAGCGGCGTCCTGCCGTATCAGAAGACTCTCGGCACCCAGGCCTATCCCGACATCTGTGCAATTGAGTGCGGGAACGAGGTCTGCGGTTGGGCCGATTGGGAGCTTTGCACTGAAGCCATCGACTGCGGGCTCTACTTCTGGGCTCCGAATGACGGTAGCTTTCTCAAGAACCCGGGGCTGGCGAAGCAGTATTCTCGTCACCTCGGTGGCGTGAACCTCGGCTTCCTCGATGGCCACGCCCAATGGGTCAGCTCCCAGGGCCTCATCAACAACGTAGCCGACGGCACCTGGGAGGGCGTCCCCCCAGGCGGCCCCAACTCGGTGTGCGACGGCGGGTACTTCCCCGCGATGTACCCAGGGGTGCCGACGATCTTCTAGTAGACAGCCGGGATCGAGGCATGTCGCCTGCAAGCCTCGCACGGCATGCGAGGCACCGGACACTATCTGCGGAGCGCCCCCTCGGGGGCGCTCCGCACTTCCCCCCTGGCTAATCGAAAGCTGATTGCCCGCGGAGGGGAACTGACCTCTACATGAGCCAATAGGGAGAGACGCATGTCTGCACGAGAGCGACTGCTGGCCGCAATCGACGGAGCTCACGGAGCACCAATCCCCTGCTCGTTCATGATGTTCCGCGCGCTCCGGGACACCTGCCGGGACGAGTATGAGTTTGCCTCCCGCCAGACAGAGATGGGGCTGGACGCCCGTCTCCGTCTTGACGACCTCCCGGTGCGCTTCGCCCCCGAGGTGCGTATCGCCGACCGCGTGGAACCCGGTCCGCCCGGACAGCCTCCCTTCATCCACAGGAGCTACGAGACACCCGCCGGGACCTTGACGGCAAGCGTGAAACAGGCCGAAGGCTGGCCCTACGGCGATAGGCTGCCCATCTTCGGTGACTACATCACTCCTCGGGCCGTGAAGCATTCGGTCACGGGCCCCGCTGACTTGGATGCCCTGCGCTTCCTCCTCGTTTCGCCGGAGGCGGACGACGTTCGATCTTTCAAGGAGGATGCCGCCAAGCGGAAGCGGTTCGCCGACGACCACGGCCTCGCTCTCGCCGGGGGCTGGCGGGGAGAACGGAGCCTCGCTGGTGAGGATAAGTCCCTCGTGGGAGACAACTACGGCACCGGCTGCGTCATCGATACCCTCATGTGGCTCTGCGGCGGAACCGAACCGCTCCTGTGGGCCTATGACGATCCGAAATTCCTCGAAGAGCTGATCGGCCTCGTCGAAGAGTGGGACACCAAGCGCCTCGAAATCCATCTCGATACCGGCGTGGATATCGTCTTTCGCCGCGCCTGGTACGAGAGCACCGAGTTCTGGTCTCCCGCTCTCTACCGTCAGTTCGTACTGCCGTCATTGCGCCGGCAGGTCCAGCTCGCCCATCAGGCAGGGGTCCGCTATGGCTACATCATCACGAGCGGCACGGCAGCGATCGCCGACCTCATCCTGGAATCGGGCGTGGACGTCATAGTCGGCATCGACCCCGGCGAAGGCAAAGGCACCACTCTGCGGGACGTCCGAGAATCCTTCGGTGGCAAGGTGGGGCTGTGGGGTGGCGTGAGCGGGCCGTTCGTCGTCGAGGAGGGAACCGAGGCGGATGTTCGGGCCGCGGTCGAAGAGGCGATCGCGGAGCTGGGCGATACGGGCCGGTTCATCCTCTCTCCTGTTGACAATATCCGCGCCGACACGGATCAGTCCTGGCGGAACGTCCGAGCCTTCATAGACACCTGGAAGGCTCTGGCTCACGTGTAGATCGTCAGCGCTGGCACGACGAAGCGGGACCTGCATCGAGCCCCGCTTCAGGTATTCCCATCCTCATTGCGCCTCCGTTCTTCACGCTCCCGTGCCAGCCCTCTCGCCTCTCCTTCCGAAGCGGATTGCGTCCGGACGCAGGACTGCCGCGACTGAGCAGCCAAGACGGGAGCGCACGCGGCCGCATATGCCTGTCCCTCCTGTGATTCACCTGTTAGGTGACAGCTTAGGTGACAGCGTTTCCGAGCCGCGCATCCAGAGGAGGATCGGAGTTCGAGCGATGACACAGGTGCTACTCAGTTTCGACGAAGGTGTGCCCGAGAGCTTGGTAGAGACGAGCCCCGGCGCTATGGTGTCGTCCGTGGCCACCGAGCGCGGCCCGGCCCTCCGAATGGAGGTTGCGTCGGGCCGAAGCCCCGGGAGCGTCACGCTGAAGGCCCCAGACGCTTGCTGGGACGTGTCGGATCACCTCTACGTGGCGGTTGATCTCCGCAATGCCGGCCCTGAAGAAACGCAGGTTTCCATCGAGGTGAACAGCCAAGGCGCGGATGAGTGGTGGAATCGCAACGAGGCGATGACGGTTCTGCTCCCGGGGGAAAGCAAGACGGTGAAGGTGCTCATCGTCCGCCTGCCCCTGGATGACGACAGTCCGCTGGGGCGGTACTTCACGGGCAGCACCGGAGTGGTCGGGGGAGAGTATTCGTCCGGCATGCTCGGGCTGCCGGGGGGTTTCACCTGGCACTGGTACCGGATCGACCCCGCCCGCGTCACCCAGGTTGTTGTGTCGGTGGGGAGTGGGGTGGTTGAAATCGGGGGAGTGGCGGCCGACGGCAGCTACGACCCGCCCACCGAAAAGGCGCTCCAGAGCGGTTTTGCGCCCTTTGTGGACGAATTCGGCCAGTATCGCCACCGTGAATGGCCCGGCAAAATCCACTCCGCGGATGACCTCGCGCGGTCGCGCGCGGTTGAGGAGGCGGACCTGGCCGGCACGCCCGGTGTCCCCGATCGGAACGGGTATGGGGGGTGGACGGCAGGGCCCCTTTTAAAAGCGACCGGTCGCTTCTATCCGGTCAAGCATGGAGGCAAGTGGTGGCTTGTCGATCCGGAGGGGCGGCTCTTCTGGTCGCACGGGATCGACTGCGTCGGTTTCGACCACGCGTCGACGCGGATCAAAGGCCGGGAGCACTACTTCGCAGACCTGCCCGAGGAGGGCTCGCCCCTGAGTCAGTTCTACCAGAAGCGCGATGGCGAGCGCTATGGCTACAGCTTCTCCCAGGCCAACCTCTGGAGGAAGTATGGCGACGGATGGCGCGCGATCTGCATCGATCGGGTCCACGCGCGGTTGCGCAGTTGGGGGATGAACACGATAGCGAACTGGTCCAGCCCGGAGGTCTATCTGGAGAGGCGGACTCCCTACGCGGTTGACGTACACTACGTGTCACGCAGCATCGAGGGCAACGAGAAGCTGCCGGACCCGTTCGATTCCGGATTCCGGGGGGCGGTGCGGGAGAGCATCGGAAACAGGCGGGAGTCCGCCGACGATCCCTGGTGCATCGGCTACTTCGTGGACAACGAGCTCGGTTGGCAGCAGGATGTCGCCACCGCCGTGCAGATCGCCAAGGCTCCTCCCGACCAGCCTGCAAAGCGGGAGCTCCTGGCAGACCTTCGGGCGAAGTACGCCACCATCGAGGCGCTCAACACCGCCTGGGGCGCCGACCATGCCTCCTGGGATGCCTTCCTCGAATGCCGCGAAGCGCCGGATGCGGAGAAGGCCCACGACGATCTCGCAGCCTTCTTCGAGAAGTTCGCCGAGACCTATTTCCAGGTATGCCGGGAAGAGGTGAAGGCGGCCTCGGCGAGCTTGCTCTACCTCGGGTGCCGGATACACCAGATCAACCCCCTCGTGGCGCGCGTCGCCGCCAGGTACTGCGATGTCCTGAGCCTGAACTGCTATGCCTACGACGTCGGGCGTGTAGCCATCCCCGAAGGCTTAGACGTCCCCATCATCATCGGCGAGTGGCACTTCGGCGCGCTCGACCGCGGGCCTCTCCATCCGAGCCTCCGCCACGTCCAGGACCAGTCCGAGCGGGGCGTTCTCTATAAGAGCTACCTCCGCAGCGCGCTCTCCCATCCGCTTATCGTGGGCACGCACTGGTTCCAGTACGGCGACCAGGCCACCACCGGGCGGGACGATGGCGAGAACTGCCAGGTCGGCTTCATCGACACCTGCGACACGCCCTATTGGGAAACGATAGGGGCCTGCCGCGAGGTGGGGTACGCCATGTACCAGCACCGTCTGCGCGGCACGCGCTAGTCGCCTCCGAAACCTCGCTCGGGCGGATTGGCTCGGCCGCGCTGTTGGCGGTCAGCCGATCAGCATCGGCAGTCAGCCGATCACTGCCGACGGCCGATCCTGGAGCGGGTGGGTGCGGAGCACGAGCGAGAAGAGGAAGGGATAGT
>Ga0307376_10003312_pt1 | contig 15096 bp, 33 predicted proteins | sample TR2MG_FD_202536 | JGI IMG/M metagenome (GOLD analysis project Ga0307376, IMG submission 202536) | Soil microbial communities from Risofladan, Vaasa, Finland - TR-2 | ecosystem: Environmental > Terrestrial > Soil > Coastal area > Acid sulfate soil | place: Finland: Risofladan, Vaasa | collected...
TCGTTGAAAAGAATCTCTAATTTTTCAACTTCTATAGTCCGAACAATTTTCCATGCTGCTGCAATTAAGTCAAACTCATCAATACTCATTGACCCGCTGTTGTCAATATAGTGTGGAAGCCATTCATAAATATCTTCAGCACATGGATTTTTGTAAGGAATCTCCTTGTAAGAATGTCCGTCGGTATAAGGAATCATTTCAAAAAGAGATGCTTTTTCTTCCTTTCTTTCACATCTTTTAACATATTCTTTCAGACTTTCTGAAATTGCAGAACAATGTTCGATGCCAGGAAAGTTGCCCTTTGCCATTTTCCTTCCGCCATCTAACAAGTTGGTTCTTCTGCCTGAAGATGGATGCCGTGCAGGATCTCTACTATAATCTCGACGCCGTGTTGGAGGATCTATGAACTTGTCATAGTTGTGGGCATAATATGAAGGTCTTTTGACCTTATTTTCTTGTTGAGAATATATTTGTAGATCTCTAATCATTTCTTCAGTTAACTCGAAAATATTTTCAGAAATCAAACTCGGAGGTTTGTTGGGGATTTTGTCGAGAGGGACTTCCTTGCCCATAGCATTATCTTGTGCGTATGTACAACTGCAATATTCATCAAACTTTGTATTTGAACATCTGTTTTCATATTGTGCTTTTACATAAAATGAACATAGTCTCTGTGACTCGGGATCATTACATGAGACACATTTGCTACATCCGCTTCCACCAGGTTTACAATGGTTAATAATCGTATGATTCATTTGGCACCCCATAATTGATTTTTGTGTGTTAATAAAAGATGGAGGCCCCAGTAGGATTTGAACCTACGATAATGGATTTGCAATCCACTGCCTTAGTCCAGACTTGGCGACAGGGCCTAACCATAAAACATTCCATAACCTCTAATATGAACTTCGGGTGTATCTATGAGTTTGTAATCAAAATTTGGATTTCCTATTTTACACACACAAAGATATACTTCAGTGTATTCACCAGGAGTGACATGAATGCCTTTTGAAAGATCAGCACCTTCATAGTCACCTTCAAATTCAACATTGATTCCATTATCTTTAAGTTTTTCGATGTAGTCAGCTGCAATTAGATCGTCCTCATACTTACGACAACATTCTTCCTTGAGATCAAATCCTACAATTTTCACACCCGCTCTATAAGATTCTTCAATTTGATCTTTGTCTAAATTACTTTTTATAATTGTTGAGTTCGTCATACCATGTCCGTCATGTGCCCAATCGCCGGACATGATGTCTATAATGTGTTGCAAATTCTTTCCTTTCACAATGAGAGTGTAATGCGCCGGAAACGTCCTTTCGGGTAATACTTGATCCATTCAAAGGAGTACCCCCGGATTTCGGCGCTTCCGGCGCAAGCTCTTATTTTTCTTCCATTACCTTTTTCTCCTCGATTGCTTTCTTGTAGTCAACACGTTTTTGAAACGTGCCTTCTAACTCTTTGGCGAGGGCGTCTTTGATCTTTTGGAGGTCGCCTAACCGCATAACGACGTCATCCAATTGACCATCACTTAATAAAGTATTGATTGTATCTTCGATAATGTGGGTAGGATTCATTTGTCCTTTCCCAGATTGTATTTCAGATCTTGACCTTGCTTCAATACAGTCACAAATCATCAATATCGCTGACTCAACACAGGTTGGTTTTTCTCCACGATATCTAAAATTGTCCTCAACATCAGATCCGGATTTTTCAAAGAAATACTGTAGTACATGAGTACCATGATGTTGAACTGCAATTTTAATAAGATCTCTTGGAAAATTATCATCCTCTAAAAGTATCAAGGCTGTGTCTGAAATATGTCTTGTGATTATTTGATAACTGATTTTGGCATCCAGTTTTTCATGGGGATTTTCATCCTCAAGTTGATTTTCAGTAAAGTATTTTGGATTGAACATTTTTCCGATATCGTGGTACATAGCCGCCACTTTCATAAATGTTGTGTCCAACCCAAGAGCAATACTGATTCCTTCAACCATGCCCGCTAAAGCCTGTGAGTGTTTAAATGAACCCGGACATGTTTCTCGAAACTTTTGGAGTAAGGGATAACTTGAATCCAATAGTTCTGTGAATACGTTTTTTTCCTTTTTCTCTTCAGATCCATTTTTAACTACTTCGTCTGACATGAATTTCCTCCTACATTTACAGTTGTTGGAACCCCTGAGAGGACTCGAACCTCCGACCTCCTAGTTCGTAGCCAGGCGCTCTAATTCCACTGAGCTACAGGGGCAAGTTAAAAACCAAATACTTTTTTGGGCCAAGTTGCAAAAAGCTTCCAATCTTCTGCTTTGAAAGTCATTTCGTCATCTCGACTGCTTCGATTAACATATTCAACAATAATACCAATTCCAAGATAAACTACTGCAATGATAAATAAAATAAATAAAATTTTCATATTTACATTCTCCGTGGGGCGAAGGACGGGAATCGAACCCGCAAACTCTTTCGAGCACGAGGGCCACAACCTCGCGTGTTTTCCATTTCCACCACCTACGCCATATTAGATTCTTTCCTCCATTGGTATAAACCAACTTTTCCAACTGTGGTCACTAGCAATTTTTCTTACCATGCCTAATGATAATTCAGCTGGTACTTCTCTTAACTTTTTGTACATTCCTGGTTTTTCCGTGGCTGTAATTATTTCTACTTTGGATAAGAGTGCTCTATAACCATCTATAGTGTGAACCTGACCCTTATTTTTTTGTGCATGTGTTTCAGGATATGCATAACAGAATAAGCATTTCCTTGAAAAAATTTCACCAACTTCAACTTCATCGTTGACAAAATTCTTTGTTATTTCCCAAAGTGTTTTATTCTTATCTCGGGTATGTAACATTTTAAATCCTTTCGATGGTGCCACGGAGGAGAATTGAACTCCCTGCAACCCGGCGCTTCAAACCAGTGCTCTACCGGTGAGCTACACGTGGCAAATTATCAAGTTCTTCTTGTGTAATGGGTGTAAAATTTTCTGATCCACATATGTTACATATTACTGGCAAAAGATTTTTAGGAGTGTATTTTATATGGCCAGATCTGCATATATAAGACACCATCCCTTCATATTTTTTATCCATTACTTTTTAGACGCCCATGTTGTAAATCCCATGTAAGCGCCTATAATTGATGCCATTGCAAAATAGAACCAAGTAATAGGTTCACTTAAGGTTTTGATTCTTACTTCGGATATTGGAGCAAATAACAATGCTGCAGTTACAAGCATCATTGCAATAAATGACAACCATGCCATTCTTCTTCGGTTGCTCCATTTTCTTTTTTCTAATTCAATATCTGTAACTTGTTCTTCCTTACTTTTATTAATGTGTCTATATGATGTATCGCGACTTCTCGGTACTTCATCATCATCACGAAATTTTGGAGTCATGTAATTGTCCTCTTAAGTATTAATATATATAACTAATACTTATATATAGTGTGGAGCGGACGGTCAGATTTGAACTGACGACAACCTGCTTGGCAAGCAGGAACTCTACCACTGAGTTACGCCCGCTTAATCCCACCATGTTTGTATATTTTTTCGCATTAATGTAAAGAGCATTTCAACATCTTGATTTATCATTTCCTGTACACTTTTTGATTTTAATCTAAACTCCTTTGTCTGAAGTTTTTTATCTTCTTCAGTTTGAACCTTTGGATAATCAATATGAAGCTCTTGTAGTTCGGGGTCTTTATCATAATCCTCAAATCTCATCTTTGGTTCACCCCATTTTTTGTAATGGTCTTTGAAAACATTTTCATGATATTCATCCTTCATTAGTCTGTCTAATAGTATTACACATTTCTTGATCTTATCAGCATCTTCAATGTGTTTTGTATGAATACCATAGAGACGAATGTTGTGTTCCATTAAATGAAGCTTATGCCTTAATATAGCATAGATAAAATAGTGATCGTACCACCTATCTTGCCAGATAACAGGGAACCATATTATAAGACTCTTGATTCCTTGTCTTATTTGTCTAGGCCATTGTTTTATTTTATAGAACATTTTATCCACCTCACTTTAGTTACAAAAGGTCCATAAGGTCCCCAGAATGAAATCCATTTCCAAAATGAAATTCTAACCATTCCCTTTTCACCCCACCAACCCTTCTTAGCAAAAAATATTGGTATTTTCATTTCTCTTCCTTTTCTTTGTCATAAAATAAAACTGATTCTAATTCCAGATCATGTACTGCTAATAGCATAACATGAGAAATATCTCTGGGTCCATATCCTTCTTTTACCCAGAACTCAAATATAATTCTTAAAGCTGTATTTGTTTGCTCATCAATTATTCTAGCAGCTTCTCCATATCTACCATCGTCATTGAACATTACTTTTTTCATTTGACGTCCTTACCTTCCATTTTTCTGGCCATCTTTCTCATGTTATCCATTCCAAATATTTTACTTAAAAGAAATATAAATGAAATGAAGAGATAAGCTAACCAGTTTAGAATAAAATTTTTCACAGTTTACCTTTCAAAATTAAGTTGGAGCGGACGGTGCTTTTCGATTACACACGACCTCCATCCGGGAAGGATGACGCTCTACCTCTGAGCTACGCCCGCACGTCTAAAGTATCCTTTAGTTGTGTGTATAATAATCAACCATATCAATACTAATGGAGCAAAAACAACTCTCGGAAATAAAGTTACTCTCTCATCTGCATTATATGGTGCTTGTGCTATTGTTACTCCCATAAATGAAAATATCCATATGAAAGTAATAGCTATCTGTGGCCATTCTACATTGGTTGTATCTGCAATATAAGTCAACCATATAAGAATAGGCACTACTATAATACCTGATATGATTATTGCTATGCCTGTCATTAGTTGAGAAGCATTGTGAGCATATCTTCTCCACGGATCACATGCCTTAGAGCAGCATGCTTTAACAAGACATTTCTTACATGGATGCGCCATGATTTTCCTTTCAAAAATGGAGCGGGCGGTCAGATTCGAACTGACGATGCACAAGGCGGCAGATTGGAAATCTGCTGGTCTACCGGACTAACCCACGCCCGCTTATGTGTGGTGGCGACACATGGATTTGAACCATGATCGTCCGATTATCGGTCGGATGCTCTACCAGATTGAGCTATACCGCCATATCAATTGTTTGTTCCGAAAATAAAAAAATGGCTGGCGTAGCAGGGCTCGAACCTGCGCCGGACGTTACGTCTGCCAGTGGTTAACAGCCACCCGCTCTGCCAACTGAGCTATACGCCATTATCAAGTCTTTTAGCTTTTTTCATCATATATTGATAGTCAAATACAGTCTCAACTTTCCAATGATTCACAACATGTGGAGAGTTAAAATAATTTGGATCAGAATCGACTACAACAAATGGTTTCCATACAACTTGACTGCTTGTATGTAAGTAATAATAACCTGGTTTAAATTTTATTTTTGGATTCATACACCTCCTAATATGGTACTCCCGGGAGGACTTGAACCTCTCGTCTTACCGTTATAAGCGATATGCTCTGACCAGTTGAGCTACGGGAGCTCTTGCTGTGAAACTCTTTTTAGATTAAAATAAACAGTCTCAACTTTCAAAATGTGTTTTATAGCTTCATCATAAGTCATACCTTTTATATGTTTGGCAACATTAACTCCTGCATTTACATACTGCCCTTTTACATAAACATATTTAGCAAAATCAATGCAGGGTATAGAGCAACAAGCATTTACCAAGCATATTTCGCATGGTTTTTCCATATCATCCTTTCTATATATATTAACTAATAATTCATTATAATGAATTATTTTCAACTCTGAGCATCGTTTTGACCCCATTATAATGAATCAAAATGGTGGAGGGCAGGGGAATCGAACCCCTCTGATGTCCTGATTGCAAAACAGGTGACCACCCCTTGCAGTCCCGCCTCCCATTTAGGTTTGTGGTTTTTTAAAAGGTCGAAGCATACTATGTCTTGCTTCAATCTTAAATTCTTTTCTTATAGATGCTGGTTCTATTGCTGCGACAGTTGCTAAAATACTTTGAACATCAAAGTCATCTCCGGATTGTTCACAAGCTTCCTTGACTTTTATAGTGCGCATAATATCTATTTGTTTTTCAACTCTTTGATCCCAAGTTTCAAGAATCTGATTGATCTTTTGTATTTGCATCTCTTGTGGTAATCCATGAACAGAAAGTTTGCCGAGAAATAGAATAAGATCATGTGCTAGTTGTAATTTATAATATGTTATCAATTGCTCATCCATTCAACACTTCCTTTCGTTGGCGCCCATGACGGGAATCGAACCCGCTACTCAAGATCGACAGTCTCGCGTAGTTCACCACACTACTACCACACAGGCTTAATTGTCTATAAGTACAGGATCAAAATGAAACATTTGAACCTCAGGATTTAATATTTTGTTCCTAATAACTCTTACGGTCATGCTTCCATACTGTTTGTATTCGTATGACCCAGGAGGACAATATTCTATTTTAACACCTCGCCTCTCAGCCATCTTTCGAACTTCTTCAAGACAATACCCATCTGAAAATCTGAATATCTCTCCTTCCTTTACAGTCTCAAAAAATCTGTCTGCGCTGGACATAATGCCGAAAAATCTAATTTTTTTTAATGACATAAGTAATCCTTTCTTAACAATATGTCCTTGCCATTATGAGTTGTTGTTCTGCAAGCTGTATATAATAGTTTTTATCGCTGGCAGTTTTTGCTACCTCAAGATATTGACGTGCTGCATCTAAATGAACCTTTATGGGTGTATTCTGTACGTCCATTTTAATTTCCTTTCAAAAGTGGCAGGGCGACCGAGAATCGAACTCGGCTGAGAGGTTTTGGAGACCTCTGTGATCACTCAGATCCCACCCCACATGGTTAAGTATTTCATTGTATATTTTCACCAGTTTGTACTTCAATTAAAAGCTCCTTTACTTTTTCAATTTCTTTATTCGTATGGATAGTTCCTCCAGTGTTCATATCAAGATACCATTTTAAAACTTCTTCTCTAGTTTTTAAATCAGCAACATTAACACTGAAACCACATTGCATTATTCTGTATTTATCAGTATATTCGCTTTTATAATATCCATACGCCTTTACCTCATCATGGAGAAAACCAATAACAGCTTCAACTCTTTGTTTTCCATCCACAATAACCATATTGCCTTTCCATTCTCTAAACCAACCGGGATGATTGAAATAGATGTCCCTTCCAGAATTTCCATTTCGCAATATCCATTCAACATATTGCTCTTTTTGTTTTTGATTCCAAACATAATCTCTTTGAAAATCTGGATTCATATCGACGTTTTCTTCCTCTATCCAATTTTCTATAAAATCCCAAAATACATCAACATGATATTTTGCGACTGTTATTAGAGGTATGTCTTGAAATCTTGGCATGAGTTATATATTCCTTTCAAAGTGGCGGCCCGCACAAGAAGATGTTTAAATCTCCTATGACGAAGATTTAGCGCGCGCCTTGATATAGGGCCATAAATTGGTGATCCCGGCGGGACTCGAACCCGCGTGGCGAGGTTGAAAGCCTCGTATCCTTATGCCTATTTGGACTACGGGATCATTAACGGTTAACTGATAATCCATACCAATATAAGCAAACAGACTAATGTAAACATTGATTCGTCTCCTTATTTTTTAGATTGTTTATTATCACACTCCTCACATATTACCCTGATCCAACTACCACCACTTCGGTTGCCAGGGCCACCACAGCTCTCGCATGTTCGATAAGATTGACTTTCAGCATATTCAACAACGTCACTAATTTTTTCAACAGTAGACTTGTAATACTTTTTCTTCCAATCTATTATTTTATTATATGCGACACCCCATTTATGTCTGCACATAAAAGTTGAAAATTTGGATCTGGTTTTGTCAAGAATGTTACGTTTATATTCAACGTGATAATAAAATCTCAATCCGCCGAATTTTTCTTTGACTTGATCGGCAATAACCTGCATATCTTTATCAGCAGTTAATAATTCAATAGTTTGACACATGGAGTCAAGAAGACTGTACCAACCATCACCACATGCTATCCCCCATGCCATACATGTCATCCTCATATCACCACCGTAATCTCTAAAGATTTTTGGATATAATTCGACAAGTTTCAACTCCATTTCTTTTTTCATGATTCCAATTCCTCAATGTTAAAATGAAAGGGCTGAGACTTTTTTTCTTCATACAGAATAGTTAAATCACCTGCATCCCAAGTAAACCCTTCAACGATGATCGTTGATTCATTTTTTATACCTTCTACTCTATATTCTTTTCCTCTCATGTCAATCATGTCTTGACATGACAGATGCAGCTTATGTGTTCTTGAGATGTCTTTGTTGATTATAACATGCATCCCTAATCTGATATAAGTTTTCATATATGCAACACTTCAATATCAAAATGAAAGGGCTGAGGCTTTTTTTCTTCATCAGATATAAGTTCAATATCATCAATATGCCAAGTAAAATTGTCAATGCTTACAGAATCCCTTGAAATATAGGACACTTTATATACTTTCCCTTTCATTTCACGCATTTCTTCAGTTGTTTGGAATTTAACATCAGTCTTTGAAATATCATTGCTGATCCTGACATAAGACCCATTTTTTAATCCAGGGCTTCTCATTTCATATCCTTTCAAAAAATTGGAGTGCAAGTGTTGGGCTAATCCGCAATTTCGCTACCATCAGGATATTATCCATCTCATGGCACTTGCACTGCATTAATTATAAAGTTTTAAGTATTTGAAAAATTTGGGCCATTCATATCTTGGTTTAAATACCAATCCAACTTCTCGATTGTCAAATGCAAGTTCAGTTATAATCTGAAAATCATTAAAATATTTTGCCTTTTCAAATTCATTTTCACTAATTTTGCATGTTACTTTTCTAAATGAATCTGAAAGCCATTCCTGCATTATTGGGTCATCTTTCCATTTAAGATATCCCATAAGACCAGCATGAGAAGCTGAATTAATTGCATGACCAACATCAACCCAGTCCATTATCAATATGTACATTTTTAGTACCATTATTTTTCCTTTCAAAGAAATGTTTTTGGGCTACTTTATCACGACATTGAAGGGAACCACCCCAACCTGTTTCGATCAATTTAACCCTTGGAAACTTCGCCCTCTATTGGTTAGACTTCGGACTACAAACCAAATTTGGTGGAGGCGGCGGGAGTCGAACCCGCGTCCATAAAAGTTCCGTTCAAACGTCTACACTCATAGCTAACCTTTATACTGGCACCATCTCGCTCAAAGGCGGGGTTAGCAAAACTAAAAGACGGTGCAGGGGCCTGTATTAGGTTCGATCATCTGTCTACAGAATCAGATAATCTATCTCTCTAGTCGACGCCCCATCCCAATCCGAGAGAATAAAAGGGTGGAACGGATTACGCAGCTAGTGCGTATTCTTCGTAATAATCGTCTGCGATTATTTTAAGTGGTATACATTTCTAACGGAGTAATAATACCATTCTCCGGAGTGCAGTCCTTACTTCTCCTTCCATGTCGAATCCGTTTCGCCCCCTTATAAGTTTAACAAAATGCTTTTAACAACGTTTCCATTAGAGCCTTTGAACTGTTTCATGATTGGACCCATTGCTTGCATTTTATTTTTAAACTTTGTAAAGTCAATATTCTCGGATATCCATTTGACGATTTCATCTTCTGTCGCCTGCTTTGGAAGATAACCTTGAGCAATTTCAATAACAGTTGAAGTTAAAGAATCACCACAATCTCGAATTGTATCAGCGACCAATTTCTTAACTTCAGGTCCGCTTTTACCTTCGATGTCAGCTTCTTTTAAATAACCAAACTGATAGAGGTTTCTTTCCTTTTCTTGATTGATATATTTTTTCAACAGTTTGATTGTATCATCGTTAGTTACGTCTCCGGGTTTCTTTCCAATCTCAGGACACATACTTATGATTGCTCTTGAAACTGTTTTTTGTGCTATACTGTATTCACATGCAGTGCTAGTTAAAAGTCCTTCCTTTCTGAAACTGACTTCTTCTTTCATAGCTAATTGTAACGCTACTTTAAGTTGAAGCATTATTAATGTGTCCATTTTAATTCCTTTCTATGCCCACGGGGTTATCATGTTAGTTACAGCTTCGTCAATCCAATAGGGATCAGGCACATACCTTACCCCATTTAAAGATTTTATAATCTCTCCAACAAATGATTCAGATTCTCCAATTTTATTCATATAAATCAGAGTTAGAAATGGTTTTGCATCTGGAGACTCGGATGGTCTTTTTGTTCCATCCATGTAATCTTGAATTTCAGCATCGTCTTTGTGCATAGTTATCATATATTGTTCACAAATCAATATGACTGCGTCAGCGTCCCATTCGTGAGCAACATTAACTGCTGTTCCTGCAAGGTGCCCATGTGTAATATCAGGAGCGCCAATAAGAGGAGTCATCATTTTATCCTTTACAATAAAGTACGTTGGAGGGATTCCTCTATCATCTTTCGCTTCAGCTAATAACATTGAGGTTGTATTGAAAATTTCCTCTGCCATTTTTCGTTCTTCGTTGTCCATAATAACTCCTTTAAATATGGAGGCCCAGATGGGAATCGAACCCACGACCGGGGTTTTAGAGACCCCTGCTCTTGCCACTAAGCTACTGGGCCTCTTAATACCAAGAGACATTGAAAATTAGCCATATACATAACAACTGCATATGCTGCGATTATTATTGAATAAGCTACTGGTACAAGGATCCTCTCACGCCTTGTCATTTCCTTTTTAATGGCATGAATAGTTATACCCAACACCAAAGCAAGGAATGGAATTTTTGTCGCCAACATTGCGCCTTGTGGACCAAAGTGACCCATCATCCAGTTCATAAAGGGATTCCATTCAATTCCTCCGTTTTCCAATATTAAAGATGTACTCATATAGTCAAATATATTAAGAATCCAAATTAATATACAACCAATAATAAGAAATATCTTCATAGAAGGTTTAACCTTTCGACATGATTACAGTCAGTGTCAGTAGCTATTGCTGTTGTTTCATTATTAAGATCTGGTTCCTTAAACTCAATATAGGGAATATCTTCCCGTTCAAATTTGTGTTTTAAATTCTCCAATTGATTCAACCCCTTAACACCCAAGTAAATTAAGGTTCCGTTGGACCAGCGGGAGAAAGGACCGCGAAGCAGGAATTCAGCAACCGCATGACCTGCTTGCACGGCCCTTTGAGATATAGATAAGTCCTTACGCACAATCACGTAGAGCTTCTTCATCAATCTGACTCTCCCAAGCATTCATGTGACTCTCAATGGTGTTCTTCCTGGGTTTATCATAACACTCTCTTTCGATCATGTTATATGGAGTCTTATTGAAGAATTGACAGTAAGCAATATGTCTGTGCCTATATTCGTCTCGATCATATTCAAGACCTTCAACATAGCCATCAGGCACCTGCTTCCGCCTGCTCTTTCCTTCTTTGATTTCTTGTGCTAAAAACTTTTGTTCTTCTTTTATCTTATGTTTTAACTCTTTGAATGTCATGACTTTTCTCCTTTAATTCAGTTTCATTATTACCGGTTAAAACTGAACTAGGAGGTCCACGACATATCTATGGATATGGTGGCCGTGCTATCTAGTCATCGGTCCACTCTATGTGGCATTCTGACCCGCAGCACTCGCAGTTTCGGACTCCGCCGCCCTCATTAATCTCGGCGGCATCGTCTGCTTCATCCTTGCGATCTTCAGCAATGCCTTGATCCTTTGTTGATTTTTCCATTTGGATTTTTACTCCTTTAAACTATACCGAAGTATAGGAATTTATATTTTGTTCTGATAATTTTAGATATTGTCTGCACCTGATTTGAGTCTGGAAGCCCTCCCTGTTATTCTGGATATATCAAGCTCATTTTCAGTCTTGTAGGACATCCACTTTTTATATAGGGCACGATTCTGATTGGACCTGACTTTAAAACCAAATCCATTCAGTTTCATTGCGTTTTTAAGGAGAGTTTGAAAGTTTTCCTTATCTTCACATACGGCAGTGCAGTTGTTGATTAAGAGACATTTGTTGCATGGATTATTCATTGTTTCACCACAGTGCAATATTTCTTGTTCCACCAGAGTTTCAATTCTCTGAGATATGGAAAATTAGCAAAGTTGAATACTACGCATACAGCATACATGTCTCCACATTCATCTATAACTTCGTAACATTCACCATCTCTCATTATAGTCATGATATTACCCTTTCAAAATGTTGTTTCATTTGCAGAATGATACGGAATATGTAACGTTTTGCAAATGAAATGAATGCTGAGGGGTGGAAGTGATGCACACAGTTGACATCTGATTTAACGGTTATACCAGCATCAAATCCTAGTCATTTCTATTTACCCCCCAGCAAGATGGTCCGGGAAGACGGAGTCGAACCGCCAAAGCCGTCAGGCCACTGGTTTACAGCCAGTTATCCTCGCCACGTGGTTGGTGTCCCCGGTTATTTTTGATGAACGAATTTGATAACATCACCAAATTCAGTAAATACTTTTCTCTTAAATCCTTCTCTTACGTAGAACCAGAACGGTCCAAGTCTTTTTTTAACTGTATAGTATGTTCCACATTCTACGATATGAAATCTACCTTTTATACTGCGTCGTGCTTCCCCATGATTTGTTACCTCCTAGTGGTCTTATATAACATCCGTTTGAAGTCTTTATGATATGTATTATTACACCCCATTCGGATACACCACTTAGTGATTGCATTATTGAGGTACACGAGTCCACAATATTTGCAGTATAACCATGGAGTGCTTTTTAGTTTGATCGGTCCGTGTCGTTCATATGAATATGTTAACTCCTTATCTTCTATGGTCGCTGGAATCCAGTAACCACCTTTGGTTTTAGACATGACAATTAGTATGTAGTAGAATTTTTATGACCATCACAAATTTCTTCAATGGTCTCGTTTATCATGGTACCTTCCTTCCACTTACGTTTGGTAACTTTTGTACATTTGGTACCTTGATTGGGTTCTTCCTCAATAACCATGATTGTTTTGCCACGATTTTCAGGTTGCATTGAAACTTTTTTGGCCTGTTCGTCCATAGCGAGACCAACAACTCCACCTAATAATGCGCCGCCCATAATTAAAAGAGCAGCAGTTGAACCACTTTTGCCAGCTATAACAGAAGCAATAGTTCCAGCCCCAGCGCCAATACCAGCACCACGACCAGCGTTACTTGCACACCCAGCAAATAAAAATACGCAAATGATTAAAAGACATATTAGTTTTTTCATGATAACTCCTTATCTTCTATGGTTTTAGACATTTTTAATCAGGGCAATACCCATGTTCTTTATAAAAAGATTCTGGGGCATTTCCTTCTAACCAAGGAACATTGCCGAAGGTATATTTACCGAAATATTTTCTTATGGTTGCCTCATCAGAATCAGAAATCTCGTGAACTTGAAACTCTGATAGATACTGTTTTGCACTTTCATAATCAAGTTCTTCGTTTGTTCCTACTCCAATCATCTGAGGAAAATCGGTGTGTTCTACCTCGAGTTTCTTAAAATCCCATGCTGCTTTGGATATTATATCAAAACCTTCAACATCCATTTCATCAGCCCAATTACCTTTGAATATAACTAGTACTTTTGACATAACTATTCCTTTCAAAATTTGGTAGGCGCGGCAGGAGTCGAACCTGCGTATTTCACCTTGTAAGGATGACGGCTAGCCTCTCGCCTTCACGCGCCCTCTTACATATCATCAATGATTACAGATACGGTTAAAATTCCTCCGAAGAATATCAGGAATGCTTGTAACCATCCGATCCCTAATGCGAACACCATAAATATAGCAAACTCTTGCCAGAATCCTTCGGGAGTTATTAAAATTCTGGAAATGATGTATAGCCATATAGGAATTAAAGCAAATAACCAGATGACAAATGCAACAATAATTTTAGCAACGAAGTTTGAGTTTGCAAATCTTCTCAATGATCTTGTGTATCTATGATCTTTTACAATCTTTCCGTTTATTCTCATCTTTCTCTTCCTTTTTTTCAAAGGTTTTATCGTAATGTTTTCGATAGTTTTCGTTTGTCGCTTTGTGAGCAGAGCTCATTAAATTTAATGCCATAGTTATACTTTTCCTTTATTTCCTCGCATTCTTATTGTATTTGGGGACCTTGAATCCATTTCCTCAACAATTACATCTTTTTCGTCTACGCCTTGTTTTCGTCTTTCAATATAGTCTTCAACTTCCTGTTGTAATTGAGAAAAACAGGTCCATGATTCATCTCCATCAGTTGGTACCCATTCATAATCCTCATTTTCCAGGATCATCCCATACCAATAGGATCGAATCTTTGTGTTAAGTATAGGTTTTAAACAATTGAATAATGCAGATGGTATTCCTTCACCGTCATGAATTGAAGAATAACCAAGAGTATTTCGCTCCTTTTTAAATTTACATCTGAATAATTCAATTGGTGCATTGCTAATGTGAACAGAATCAACTTCTTCAACATGTATTGTTCCAGCACACACCTGAAGAAATGGACTTGAATGTTCAATTTTAAATTTAATCCTTACCATCTAAGCACCTTGGTCTTCTTATCATTATTACACATTCACCGATTCCTTCCACTTTATAGTCTTCAAATCCGGAAGCCTTAAAGAAGCTCTTCAGACTTTTTAGATTACGTTTACCATATGGATTAAGTTCATTGTAAATAGTTCCACCAAGCTGATCCATATAGCGACAGACTTCAATCATTAATTCTTTACCTTCGCCTGTACCTTCAAATTCGGGTCTTACTTTAATTCTATGAAAATAGAATACGGGTTCAGGCAATCCCTCAATATGGAATACATTTGATAACTCTGCTACTCCCATGTTACTTGTACAAGCAAATACTTGATTGTGTCTGTAAAATGAATTGATTATCATTTATTCACCCTTTTTACTTTGTTCTTTCCACTCATGTTTAGGACAGTATTCCCATCCTTTTTCTTTTACTAAGTCAAATGCTTGCTCATCACTTACTCTTTTGATTTTTCCATGCTTCTTAA
>Ga0307376_10003313_pt1 | contig 15093 bp, 20 predicted proteins | sample TR2MG_FD_202536 | JGI IMG/M metagenome (GOLD analysis project Ga0307376, IMG submission 202536) | Soil microbial communities from Risofladan, Vaasa, Finland - TR-2 | ecosystem: Environmental > Terrestrial > Soil > Coastal area > Acid sulfate soil | place: Finland: Risofladan, Vaasa | collected...
CATGGTTCGGGAAGTAGATTTTGTCCTTGGGAAAGTCTGGGTCGAAGTGGACGGGCATTTCCATTTCCTTCCTGTGTACGGACAGAAACGCCTTCAACAATCCTTTATCCGCGACGAGGCGTTGAATTGGGAAGCGGTGAAACGTGGTGCCAAGCTAATTCGGGTGGGGTTGGAATGCTTCACGGCATCGGGGGCAATCAGACCGATCTTCAAAATGGCCGTACTGGATGCTGTTTGCAATCCACAGCGGGGGCTTACGTGTATCGGAGACTTATATCGGTTGTCCCCGTGGGACCGCGGAAAATGGTTGACATCGAAGTCCGCGCGCCTCACCTTTTTGCCCTTGCAAATGGATTGATCTCCCATAACTCACATGCAGTTGCATACGCAGCAATTAGTTATGCGACTATGTGGTTGAAAATCTACTATCCTGCGGAGTATCTGTGTGCGGCAATGCTTTATGGATCGAATCCTCGCGAAGCCGTCACGGAAGCTCGAAAGCATGGGATCTCGGTGAATGAGCCTAATATTAACAAGAGCGGTCTTGGTTACTCCATTCGAAAGCGTTGGATCTATGCTGGTTTGGATGCCGCGAAAGGGATTGGTCCCGTGGCGGCGACTGAGATAATATCCGCAAGAGAGTCTGGACCTTTCGTGGATTATAAGGATTTCTGTTCGAGAACTGGTAGCAGGAAGGTCCATAAGGGAATAATCAAAATACTGATCGAAGTTGGAGCGTTCGAATCAATTCACCGCAACACCGAGGCGATGCTTGAATTCCATGCTTATAATGAAGACTCTAAAGGGAAATTAAATCTGTTTGATACAGAAAACGAAGAAAGATACAAAAAGACGTTTCCCGGGAAGAGTCCCTCTATTGAACTCCTCCTAAGACGCGCTGCACTATTGCCTTACATGCCGGTTCACCATGCAGGACTCGAATTCAAAGATGTTTTGGAGTCACTTGATAGATTGTATTCGTCCAGGACTAAGATAAATGAACTGAGAATTGCCGGTCGAAAAAATATCAGAAACGAAACCAGAACTATCACTGGCATACTGATGAAGTTCGAAATCAAAGTCGGGGAATTTGGTAGCAGAAAGAAATTCGGTCTTGCTTGGATTGAGGACGAAACGGGTGACATAGTGCTTCGCATGGATCCCAAAAGATTTTCACAGGAGATGGAGATTCTGCCCAATCGAATCGGATATCCATATCTCGCAGTCGTATCTCCTGTATCGGAACAAAGAGCTGATGTACGAGAAATAGCAGATCTCATGAAATTCAGGGAAAGTTTCAAGCGGGAATATCTTAAAACAAACTCGATGGCGAATCTGCTTGAAGCGCCGGGAAGAATCGTAAAACCTTTTCGCGTAGAACATCGGATACTAAAGACGGCCACGAAGATTCGGAATCCATTCGTCGTGGGACTCGTCGCGAGGATCTCGTCCGGGAACTCGAAAAGAGGTGAAATGGGTTTCATAGAACTTGTTGATGAGACCTCTCAGCAACTTGTTTTAATATGGCCGGATTCCTGGGAATTCCTGAAAGACAAACTTGTCGAGGGCAGGATCTATGAAGCATCGCTCAGCGTTACCCGTGATCGCACGCTATCTTGCGATGTTTCGCGTGGAAATTATTTTAAGGAGATCGAACAAACTCCAGAAACTTGAACGTTCAAAATAATCATGCGTATCCGGAGCGCGTCGTTCGTATCATGAATGTCACGACGGTCGGTTCGAAAGCAACTAAATTTTGGAGAACCAGCAATGCCAATGACGGTTAGAGTCCACTATGCTACCAGCACGAAAGATGCACGGGGAACCCTCCATACCTATCGGAACGAGATCGAGATGGATTTTGACGTAGAGGGCCTGACTCAGGAACAGAAAGTGATGAAGATGCGTCAGATTCAGCACTTTCTGCATAATGAACTCCATGGGGCAATTCAAGCCGCCCAGATCGCCGATGGTATACCTCCTGATTTCACCCATGTGAACACGAAGCCGGTCCCTGTCAAGGCAAAGCAAGGATAGAAACCCAAGGGGAAGGAATCAATATCAAGATAGGAGATGTTAATGCCTACGTTTACCGTCACCGATCTGGGTCCAAAGTTCACCCAGATGGTCATTCAGAGCATGGGGGTGATGTTGGCCATTCTCCGCCATTGTGGCGTCGATGAAGAGAAGTTCATGGCCAATGCGGATTCGGACATTCCAATCATGGAATTGAAAAAAGTCATGGGCTCAGTGTGGGTTATGCATGCAAGGGCATCCGCGCTGGTCAAGCAATACCTGAAGAAGATCGCCGAAGAGAAGAAGGCGTTGGAAAGCGTGTATGCCAGTGCTTACAGCGAGGCTTCTGTCAGCATGCCCAAAGCTACTGAAACCGCCAAGAAGAACTGGATCATCGAAAATTTTCCCAACATCGTGGAATCGGAAAGATCTATCAATGACTTCGAATACATGGTCGGCATGTGTGATGCTGCCAGAAAAGCCCTCGAAATCAGAAGTGTCATGCTTCAGTCCGTCAACAAGTTGACTGTCTCAGAACTGGAACATCTTCACGTTCATCTGGACGAGGGAGAGATTTCTTAAATTTCAGGAATGAAGGAGGCTAATATGTCCTGGAAATTCAAAGTTTCGGACGCCAAATTTACGCTGCTCGACGATCGTCAGTGGTATCCAGCGCGACTGCTCAATGTGACCCCGGACGAGATGGAATGGAAAGGCAAGATCCAAGCCAAATTCAAGTTCCACTTCGCGATTCTCGATCCGGTGGAATTCGAAGGAAAGGAAGTTCAGGGACAAGTCAATCAGCCCAGCGGCTCGGAACTCAACGAACGGCACTTTCTCTTCCAATGGATTACCGCTCTGGCCGGTCGGCCTCCGTGCGTCGGGGACAATCTCACTTTCCCGGAGGATTTCCTGGGCAAAATCTGCCTGATCCAGGTCAAGAGCACTAAGAAGAACTATGATGGTCGCGAGATGGTCTTCCAGAACGTGGATCGACTCACAATCTGCGCCAACACGGGAGACTACGAGGATCGTGCGCCGGATAAAATGCCCGGGGGACTCCAACCTTCCCAGCCCAAAGAAGAGCCGAGGGCTCCGGAATCCAATCAGCAGCCACAGTCGCAACTTGAGCCGGAGAGGACCAGCTCGGTGCTGGTGGATGGGGAAGACATAGATATCCCCTTCTAATCGGGGATCGTTCGGTTGGGCGGAGGCTGCGTCGGCCTCTGCCCATTTTGCGGGCGTCGGCTAATGGTAAGCCCTGCGACTTTGGATCGCAGACATGGAGGTTCGACTCCTCCCGCCCGTGCCAGGGAGAGGTAACTCAATGGAAGAGTGGCCGATTTTAAATCGGAATACGAAGGTTCGATTCCTCCCCTCCCCATCAGCCATGATTTGTTGTTATCAATGTTGTCAGAGGGAACGTTGGCCGCATCGCGGTGTAGCCACGACTGTGGCTCTATGCGACATATGCCACAGAGAAATGCCATGCTCAAATATTTCATCAAAGTCGGTCATGGCTTTACCCGAGGTAGAACCAACCAACGGTTGGCGTCCGGTGTTTGTCGATGGCTCCGTAGATCGGGCAAAACATGGAGTTCTCGCCGTTGTCTCAAAGAGTTTTATTCGAATCAAAGGATCTTTCCTGGATACCACGAGTTCTCTTATGGAATATCAAGCGGCGATTGATGCCCTCAAGACTTGGAGAAAAGATAATCTCCGTGTCTATTGCGATTGGGTTTCCCTCGTTGAGCAAATGATGGACAAGAAAAAACCAGGCAACCAAAGGCTTGGCAGCTTATGGGAAATGACAAATTCACTTCTCACCGGGCGCAGGGTGGTATTCGAATGGATAGGAAGGGATCAAAATAAAGCAGGGACGTTTCTGGAGATGATAAGAAATAGATTCACGAAAAGGACGAAGTGGCCCGAAACTATCAACATCAAGATCGAAGATTGGGGTGGTGAGTAATGTATATCAGTAAAATAGAAATAAAGAACTTTCAATGCCACGAATATCTTCATCTGGATCTACAGCCGGGCGTGAATGCTATTATCGGGGAAAGTGATAAAGGCAAGTCAGCCATCATCAGGGCTATTCGCTGGCTGTTTTTCAATAAACCGGATGGCCAGCAATATCGGAAGCATGGCACCAGTCAGACAATGGTATCGGCGACCATGAATGATGGGACCATCGTGACCAGGACCCGTTCCATAACCGTCAACAGGTATTCAATAGAGGGACCGAATCGTAAGGCTGAAGTCTACGACAATTTCGGCAGGGACGTTCCGGCCCCGATAGTTCAGACACTTGGAATCTGGCCAGCGGAAATCGCTCCGAATCTGACGAGTGAACTTTCAATAGCCAGCCAGTTTGAAGGGCCTTTTCTTCTCGGAGAGTCCGGGATCGTAAAGGCTCAGGTCTTAGGCAAGATATCCAAGACCACCGTGCTCGACGATGCAGTCAGAATTGTCAGTAGCGAAGTCCGAAGCAACGGAAAGTTCCTGAATATGACGCTCGAAGCCATTGAGCAGGCAGAGAATGACTTAGTGAGTTTCTTGAATCTCGATTCCGAAGCGGAGAGTGTCAAGATTATCGAACGTGGACTCGGTGATCTGAACCTGATGAAGCAAAAGATCGAAGCCGGTGCCCGTATTGAGAAGTCTCTCATCGAGAACGATAATAGGATGCTGCTGATTTCAAAGAAATTGGCAGGATTCGCTAAGATTCCAAAAATCGACGAACTCGAAATAATCGCATCTGGGCTGGCGAAGGGCTGGGGGATGTCGAATCGTTTGACGGAAATCGATAAGGATCTTCCTCGCCTGACCGAAAAGTTTAAGAGAGTCTCCAGGATTTCCGATGAGGAGATTCAAAATCTTGGCGCTCAAGCCGAGAAGGTTAAAGAAGCATTGGCGCTCGCCGTTCGAGTCGAAGACTGGAAATCGAGGCATCTTTCCACTAAAGCGAATCTTGATACTCTTCGCGAGAAGGTTCATGTCAGGACAAATGATCTGCTCATCATCATCAGACGCGAAGGAAAGTGCCCTCTCTGTTTCCATAACATAGACGATGAATCTTTCGATCGAATCGAGAAGGAAATTCGTGGAGAAGACCAATGAAGTTCATGTTTTTCACCGATCTGCATATTAAGGCCGTAACTCCCGCAAGGAGGGTTGGATCCTACGAAGACGACATTCTCAAAAAATTGGCCTTCCTTCTTATTACCGCCCAGAAACGGGGCATGGATTTTATCATTTGCGGAGGTGATCTCTTTGATATGCCGAATCCATCCTTCCGCGTAGCATCCAAGGTCATGAGGTTGATTGCCACCTCCGAGGTTCCATGGTATCACGTATTTGGAAATCATGAATTGGTTGGACATAACACTGAAAGTTACGATCTCGGCGTTCTCGCATTTTTCGAGCACCTTCCCAATTTTCATATTATGCCGAGCAATGGCATCGGCCATGAGACCTCCCCTATTAAAATTTATCCGGTCCATTACAGTCATGGAGTCGAAGAGAATCGTGAGGTTTGGAAATCCAAACCAAATTCCATCATAGCCGCTCATGCCATGGTGACCCCCGGGGAGGTTCCTTTCATTCATACTACTCCCGAGAAACTCAAGGATTCCATCTCAGCCCGATTGGTGCTGCTCGGCCATTACCATGATCCGTGGGCAAAAATCATCATTAGAGAAAAAGTCTCGGACGGCATGAAGAAAGAACTATCAGTGGGCCTGAAGAAAATACTTACCTCCAAGGAAGAATGGGGATTGGTATTCCCATGGACCGAATTCGGGAGGATAAATCTATTCATCAACCCAGGAAGTATCGCAAGAATCGCATTGCTTTCCCATAATCTGAGTAGAATCCCCAGGGCCATTATTGTTGATGATAACGCCGATGGCGTGAAAATCTCTTCCCTCCCTATTTCGATCGCCAAACCTCCCGACGAAGTCTTCGCCATCGGGGAAGCGGAAAGAGATAGCGATTGGGAAAACAGAATCCAGGATTTCCTTAAGGCGATGGAGAATGTGAAAGTCGAAGGGATTGAGGCCGCGACTCTCGTCATGAATGCTGCCAAGGCTCGGGCCGGAGTCGAAAACATCGATGAAATAGAAGAGGATCAAAAACGGGTTCTTGATCGCGCCTTGTCGGCGGTTTCGCAGGCTGAAAATGGAACCGCCATCACCGAATAGGAGAATCTCATGAGCGTCATCGACGAAGTAGCGAAGATTCGCAAGGATATTGAACAACTGAGGCTTCAGGAAGCACGTCTCAAAGAACGCTTTGAATCCGAGAAGGAGGAGAAGAATCGATTGCTCGGGGAAGCCAGTGCTCTTGGCGTTCCCGAACCTTCACAACTCAGAGCCTGGGTTGAAGAACAACAACTTCTCTTCGATACCAAGAAGGCCGAGATCGAAAGACTACTTCGTGAAGCGGAGAATTAATCATGCACAATCTAATAGAAAGATTCATGGCCATTCGGGATCGACATAACCAGCGGGTCGGCGAAATGAACCAGATCAAAGGGCGATTGAGTAAGCTGATCGTTGAAAAGGATCGAGTGGCTCTGAATCAGCAGGTATCCAAGGAGGCGATCATCCTTCTGGAGACGGCGAGCCAGAGTGCAAGAGAATTCATCACAAAGAAATTCAATGATATTGTGACTTTTGCATTGCAAGCTGTCTTCGGGGAGGATTATCGATTTGAGACCAATCTCGAAATTAAAAGAAACGCGGTATGGGCCGACTTCAGAGTTCTTTCCTCCGGGTATTCCGAGGCCGCAGATCCTCTGATGTCCAGGGGAGGAGGCGTCGTGGATATTGTTTCGATGGCGTTGCGGATCGTGTTGATCGAATTGTATACGCCGCGAATTGATGGGCCTATCATATTCGATGAACCAACGAAGCAACTAAGCAAGATGTTTTCGGGACGAACATCCGAATTGTTACAAGCCATATCGGAGCGCGTGCATCGGCAAATCATTCTCGTCACGCACGATCCGGTGCTGGCGAAGGATGCAACATCAAAGGTGGAATTATGAGTCGTGAACACTGCGAAAAAGCGGCAGTTGCCACCATCGATATCGATTGGCACTGGAAGGCTTGCGAATACTGCGCTTATTGGAACCCCGAAATGGACAACAGAAGGGGTCCAAAAGGCGGTTGCGACAAGGGGATCACATCAGAAAGGGATAGCCGTATTAGAGAGGATTACGACTTACCAGGGGACGGCGCTGCTTATTGCTCTATATTCGAAGAAGGCGAATGGAAATCGGAAGAAAAAATTCTGGCTCAAGCGAAAGTAGATGGCATTATTTTCGATCATCCAGACCAGAGGTTTTTATTCGAAGGGCTGTCGCCTATTCTGGAGAAGGATCTGATAGAGGAAGAACGAAAGAAATTGGAAAAGAAAATCTGAGGTTCGACGACATGATTCATTCGGTTTACGTTCGTGGAAGAAACGATAAAAATTGGCCGAGGGAACTTCCCTATCCATTGAAATGGAAGGAATTAACCGGTAAAACCGGTAATTTCATGAAATTTCTCTACAGTGATAATATCTCCGAATCCATTCATAATTGCCGGGAATTCTTTATAAAGCAGGGCTGGGAATTCGAACCCGGAGACATTACTGAGATCCATATCAACCATGATCTCATGAAAGGCGATACGAGGATTTTTCGTTTTTCCGAGAAGTTAATCGATGCGCTTTTATCGACGAATTTAGGTGAGGTCCCGACGGAACTCATTCGTCTTCCGTTCGAGCGCATGTATCTTGATTTTTCTGAACATGATTTCACAGGGGACTTTAACGGCCATAAGTGGTGGATCCGGGGTGTTCAACTGGGAATCGATGAAATCGAAGACAAGAGATTAAAATTTCTTCGCATTCATCAAGTCCGATATATGGAAAAGGGTGTGGACTTTCTGGGACAGCCATTCCCATTTGGTTTCAATATGCTCATGTTCAGGATTTCTCCCGACAAAGTTTTGGAAATTCCCGATATCAAAACCGTCGAAGACATGGCTAAGAATATGAATTTGGCATTTCCTGCGGATTGGTTCATTGATGGTTTTTTCACAAAAAATCCTCAATCAGCGATATCATCACTCGATGCGATCCGCGACGTTATAGAACTTACGATAAACGCCATTCTCTACATCAATTCTGCGAATGCGGATCTCAAGGAGGGTTGGGTCAAGGAAGGTCTCTATAAAAAATGGCGTAGTTCCAATGGACATAAAAAGACCGAACTCAAGCATGAACTGAATAAATTCGGAAAATTATATCGATGCGGGACGAGAATCAATATCCCGACATTTTTCGGAAACTCGACTGGCGGAGGCTCGGGTGGCAAGATCGGGGTTCGCTTCCAGGTCAGAGGACATTGGCACCATTACTGGATGGGGCCTCGAAAGGGCGACCCAGGCGAACAAAAAATTAAGCTTAATTGGGTGATGCCTTTCTGGAAAGGTCCGGAGCTGGCCGACATTGTGAACAAGAAACAATATCAAGTTGATACCGTGAAAGGAACCAAAAGATGAGCAATGATTCTCTCGCCGAAAAACGGGCTCTTTACGAAAGGCTTGCACACGCGATGCAAAGTGGTGTGGCATTTTCGATGAATGAGTCGGTCAACGGGGATACCGAACCCAAGCATCTTCGTGTCGGGATCAACGCAGCGATGTCTGATCATGGTGCATTGGTGGGCATGCTTATTCACAAAGGTATTATTGATGAAGAAGAATACCTCGATGCGATCATAGCCGGAATGAGGAGGGAGATTGAAACTTATATACGCCGTTTCCCAGACTTCAATATTGGATTGATCTGATCATGCCGAAAATTAAGGTCACTTATAAAGAAGTCCCGGATTGGAAATTTCCAAACGAACTGGATTCTCTTCTTCGGGACTTCGAAAGATTGTTCGAAGATTTTCGAAATAACGCCGCCAAGTCGGACAGGAATCTTGTTGCTTGTAGGAGAGCCAGAACAATCTTGCAAACAATTCGATTCGGTCTGGGACCCGTGTTGCGTAAAGCTCTATTCCGGCAACGTGACCATTTGGAATCTCTTAGACATGGAGTAACGTTCGATGAATGGAAACGACGCAAAGAAGTCGAACATCCTGATGGGAGTGGACGCGGGTCTCGCCAAAACAGGCGTAGCCATCGTCGCCGTCCCGGATCCGTGGAATAAGGATCTCAAGGAAGGTCGAATAATCACAGCGCAGTCTTTCGTTACGCGCCGAGAAGATACCAAGGTCCGCAGAAGCGACGAAATGCTGAAGAATCGAATCAGACAGGTCGCCGGTTTTTATCTGAAGTTCATTGAGACATATAAACCGAGGATTATATCCCTTGAAAGCATGTCTTATCCGAGAAATGCTGCGAGTTCCGCCATGTTGGGCATGGCATGGAGCTCCCTTTACACGCTCGCATTCATGCATAATATTCCGGTGTTCATTTATAGCCCGAGGGAAGTCAGAGACTCACTCGTCTTGCCGAGAAATGCATCGAAGAAGGATATCGAATTCACCGTTCGGGAGGCGTTCACTGACTATAAAGATTGGCCCAAGGGAAATGTTCGCGAGCACGCCTTCGATGCAACGGCCGTCATCATGACGTTTCTGAATGACGAGAACTGGTGTCGCTTTATATAGGAGCAATGAATATGTCCAACAAAGAACAATATGGTCTGAAGGTTCAATGTAGGGCCTGCAAGATCCACGGTAAACTGGACTTTCATGCCTTTCGTGTCAGAATCACCGGAGCACTCGAATTCATCTGTCCGGCGTGCAGCGAGGTATCGATATACATCGGTAGATTCGGACAGGATATAAAACTTGGGGTTCTCGAAGATGATGTGAAAGGAACCGAGAATGTCGCAGAGTAAGAAACCTGAATGGGAAGTTCGACTGAATGTCGATGGCGCTGCAATTATGATAGCAAGAACCTCCAAAGAGTCAGCGCAAAGAATTGCTGCGTCTTTCGGCATGAAACTCGAAGGAAACTTTGTGACGCGCTGGCCCCTGACCATTTCGAAGATAGGTTCCCGCGTCGAATTGGAGCAAAAGGCCCTGGCGCAGATTCTTGCACCAAAGCTCGAAGTTCACAAGGGAGACCTTGTGATCATACTATCGGGTCACGAAAAAGTTTCTGATAACGCGCCGAAGGAAATGTTCATGCCATTGACCAAGGCAATCAAAAGGATCTATGAGGCTCTTGAGGGCAAATCCCCCATGCATTGGACACTCTCAATAGCTGAACCGGGGACCATAATAACAAGATGAAGAGACCAAAACATAAAAACGGAGACCATTTCGAACGATTGCGGTAGTATTATGATGCTTGACGGTGAGGAGACAAAGATGACCGAACCGAAAATCTGCGGGATTCGCAAGGCAAGGAGTGGAGTTTGCCAACGAGAAGCAACGGTCCTGACCGAGGAGAAGGGGCTGATCTGCCTTCGGCACTACAGCGGTTTTCGTGCCCATAACCTCGTGAGAAAAGCGAAGCGAGTCTGTAAGGTCGATGGGTGCTTCAAAGGTTTTTATTGTAAGGGTTATTGCGAAAGACACTATTGGCAACTACACGTCCATAGAAAAATACTGAACGTCGATCGTACTAAGTTTGATCCCAACGTGATACGCGTGGGGAGGGATACCGCCGCGATCATATTATGCGACCAACGTGGCTTTCCAATCGCTGAAACACTGATCGACAAAACTTTCATTGAAATAGTTCGTGGATACAAATGGCATCTACACCATGAAGGATACGCCGAGTCTGGATCAAATTCCATTTTTCTACACCATCTCGTCCTCGGTAGACCGCCCGTCGGCATGGAGATAGATCATATTAATCGCAACCGATTAGATAATCGCTTTGAAAATCTTAGGTCAGTTACTTTCGGACAGAACAATATGAACGTCAGCGTCGGGACAAATAATACTTCGGGCGTGACGGGCGTTAGTTGGCACAAAGGAGCCCGCAAATGGCAGGCTGGCATCATGCTTGATTACAAGAACAAACACCTCGGTCTCTTCGAAAGAAAACAAGACGCTATCGACGCACGAAAAGAAGCAGAACGAAAATACTTCGGCGAATATTCGCCAAAATAATAACCCGCGCCCACCCTTGCGAACGGACGCGGGTTCAACGACAAGAAATAAATGGCGATAGCGCGGATCAACCCTGGTTAACCGCCACCTTCCCCTTTGTACAATCGACAATCAAGTCTATCAGCGGCGGAACGAGAGACTTGAGAATGACCTCCTCGATCCACGTCTCGAACGGTTCGGGTATCCAGGGCAGATCGACGTCTACTTCGCGGTAAGCCTTGCCGATTACCTCCACCGCGAACGCCTTCTTTTCAACCCCGGATAATCCCGCGAAGCATTCCGTGATTTCGCACGCGGTTCTCACGGCAAGCGTGATGTCGGAGAAACTGAATTTCTTGTCCTTGAAGCACTCCACGACTTTCTTGACGGCTTCCACCGTCTGTTCTGCTATTGCTCCCATGAGAGCCTCCTTACTTGGACTTGAAATTGACCCGACCGGATCAACCGTGAAGATCTCAATGCCTCAGCCGAGCATCCCTTTTAGGGCCGCTCCCGCCACGGCTCCCAGGATCTCCACCACGGTCGCGAAGATTTCCTTGACGGCATCCTGGGTCGCATCACTGAACTTGATCGCCTGACGGGCAACGAAGGTGTCAACGCGGGCGTGCATGAACGACATGTCCTGCTTCACCGCTTCCCGCTCCACTTGGGAAACCGCCGTCGCGGCCTGATACTGGAGATTCGCCATCTCCAGCGCGATCTCCTTAAGAAATTCTGTGTCAGAGGCGTCCTTGAGATAGTCCTTCAGCCGCGCGACCAGGGAGACGCCGATCTCCTTCGCCAGATTCTCCACGTTCAGGTTCATCTCGAAATCGGGCATGATTCCCCCTTTCCAGTACTTGGACCATCGATGATCAACAGATCGATTGGCCCTGCGTGACCTATTTCTCGATCTTGTCCTTCGTCTCCTGGACCAGTACGGAGAACTCGGCTGCGGTTTTGAGGCGGATTTCTCGGGACGATTCGGGCATCGTCTGGTCAGCCATCACGTAGGCAATGTATTCCTTCCCGATCACGGTCCAGTTCGAATCCACGGCCTTGACGAATGCCTCGTTCATCGATCCCCAGCAGCCGCCCGTCAATGCAACTACCAGGATGAGTAGGGCCACGATCACCATGAAGCGGCCCATCAGCAAATCCCTGATCTTCATCTTGAACCTCCTTAATCCCACTCGAACCAGAATTTTACGGCCAAACCAGCTCGTCATTGTCCACGTCAGCGAATTCCTCGTATCCGAGAACGTAGATAAAGATGGAGTGGTCGGTCCCAGCGCCATTATTGTCTTTGGAAATATCGATTTGTCTGGCCTCGTTCATCGCAACCCATCCGCTGCCTACCCCAGGGGCTGGAGCTGTCCCTGCCCAATCCATGGCGTGCGCCTCGATCTTGTTATCCTCATTGGTTCCAGCTCCAGGGGTTTCATGCAAGGCCATGTTGCCGGTTGGGGCCGGACGAACATAGCCGTGAATCCAGGAAGACGCGATCGTGACTTTAATCCTTAGAAAAGCCCGTAGAGAACCAGGGGGAACTCGCGTGGCCAGGGATTGAACCGCCGTGCCCCAGCCTAAAGCTCCTATCGCCCCGTAGGTATACTGAAGTTGTGCCAGTTCATATTCGCAATGGTTTCCAATTTTGCGAATTTGGCAGAGTTCCCAAGCACTGCCATTCTGATTCATTACGGCAGCAATGAATCTCCAGTATCTCCAGCCACCTTCGTCCCCGGCAACAACCCCCCCGTTCCAGAACTTGAACACGGGCGATCCCCCATCCGTGAGGGCCGGGCCACCGGCCCAGGGCGGATTGGAAGAAAACACCAGAGCCAAATGAGGAGAAATTCCAGTGTATTCGCGGCCGATGAGATACACATAGCGCCAAGTATCCAAGCCGTAGGTGGGCTGCGTATTGTCGGCTTGTCCAATGTTGTTCGCGGCGGGCGAACCGTTGAAGTAAACGTCCAAGGGGTAATCCGGGTGTCCCCGGTCGTAATCGAAATAGTAATCCCCGTATTTCTGAGTCGGATTCTGATAATCCCCTCGGGCAAGGCCATGCATCTGATGAAGTCGATAGCGAATGAATGGCGTGTCATCTCGCGGCATAAAGATCATCGAAGGCCGCGAGGCCAGCTTTCGGACCGAGGCAAGTGCATTGAGAGGAAGTAGCCGTGAATCGCTTCCTTGAACGGCCTTGCCCGCCGCTGTTTCTCCGTCCGTCGCGAGCTGAACTTTTCCTTTGACGGTTGTAGTCGCGTCTGGGATCTCCCCCGCGATTTGATCCGATTGGATTGCGAACATGGGATCAGAGGTCGGATAGGAATCCAGACCAAAGACTTCCTGCACATACCACAGGAAGACCGGACCGCCAGAGAAGGGAGTCATGTCGAACACGGCTTCCGGCCCACCTGCCGGGTAGGTGTAAAAAGTTAAGGTCCAAGTGTAAGGGAAGGTCGCCCCCGTTGCAGTGATTCGTCCGTAGACTTTGTCTCCGGTTGCGGGATCGATGAAATTGTCGCGGTCTATATTGAAGACTTTGACATAGTTATCCGGAGGCGTTGTCATTATTCCCTTGGAGGTCGACGAACCTCCCGGAGGAGACGCATGGGCATTCAACTCCGTCGAGACATCGACGCTCGACCCGGCGGGAATGATCACATTGGTCGGTTGGTATGCCCTGCCCAGGAATCCGAGCTGACTGGCGACGTAAGAAGGTGTGAGTTCGATGTAAAGGAAATCCTCGCGTCTCAGGACATTGATATCCCCTGCCAGAATCTGGGTCTGACCGTAGATGAGATAGATATCGCAGATCAGGACTTGATTCGCCCTCGGCGGCGGCTTAATCGCAGCGCCGATCCCAGCCTCGGCCGATTGGACCACGTTGAATTTCGTGGTTTCATCGCGTTTCCAATAGACCGTCGATCCGTTTCCATCGGTGCGGGGATCGGACAACACCCTATCAGCTTCCACGAAAATGGAGAGCCATTTTTCGTTTCCCGGTGCGACAACCGCAGTTGACGCGGCATTTTCGTCGACAGCGCAATTTACATTGGTGATCGCATCGGTCGGAATGCGTCTGCCGAGCTGATCGTATCCGACGTGAACGGGGATATTGACCGTCAGATCAGCCGGGCTCGCGGGATATGGAAGCGGACTCCCAAGGAGTCCGTATCCGAGGATCTCCTTCGCGATCGCCCAGTCGGCAAGTTCGATCTTGTCATCTGCCTCATCCCATTCCGCATCGGTCACGCGCTGTTCGAAATACCAATCGCGACGGTCCATATGCTCTCCTTTAACTTTAGTGGAGGTCAGACGTGATTCCCAGTTCCGAGATTCCAAGTTCCCAATGCAAATGCACTGGAGTCGGCGCGATACCGTGGACTCCAATATAGTGCATATATGCTGGTTTTACAATCTTCATCAGAGCCTTGATAACATCCTGCTGATCTTGAGTTGGAACGGCATCGAGATCGATCATGAAGGAATAGATCTGGAAGAGCCTCGAAGGATAAAGATAAATATAGCTTGTGGGCAGATCGAACGAAATCGGATGAATCCCATCTCCGAGAACATGTGTCCCGAGGATCCATCCCGAGAACTGGCCCTTGATGATATCGGTCACCACCAGATTCGTGAAGGTGGCTACCACTACTCGTATGGCAGGATCAGTCCCGAAGGCCCTGTAAATATTCACAAGTGCTCTGACCAGGAGGCGTTTTTGGGTCAAAGTGAGGCGACTGACATCAAAGGGGTTCCCAAGATCTGCCAGCTCAAGGTCCACAATGGCTTCCAGATCGACGGTATCCACGTCGTTGATATTGTGGTAGCGATCGAGGATGGCGTAGACCTCGTCCAGGGCTCCCTGAAGCACGGACATCCACTTGGCATAATCTCCGGTGGCATCCTGCCTCCTGAGCCAGTAGGGCATCCAGTCGATCAGTTGCGGACGA
>Ga0307376_10003315_pt1 | contig 15092 bp, 17 predicted proteins | sample TR2MG_FD_202536 | JGI IMG/M metagenome (GOLD analysis project Ga0307376, IMG submission 202536) | Soil microbial communities from Risofladan, Vaasa, Finland - TR-2 | ecosystem: Environmental > Terrestrial > Soil > Coastal area > Acid sulfate soil | place: Finland: Risofladan, Vaasa | collected...
GAACCGAATACTCACCCGACTTTTTGGCAAAAACGCAAGGATACAAGATATTATGATTGAAAAGAAAAAGATATGTGTAATTTGTGGTAATGAAATATTAAACAGAAACAAAAAATATTGTTCATATAATTGTAGACCCGAGTCATACTATCAAAAGGTTAAATTAAGAGAAATGATCTGTTTAGAATGTGGAAAACCCTTTAAATCTAAAATAAAACGAAAATATTGTGGATCTGATGATTGTATGGAAAAGGTGCGAATAAGGGATTATAATACATACCGAGAGAAAAATGGGTTTAAACTATACAAGGAAGTGATAGAAAAGAAATGTCTCCAATGTGGAAAATCGTTTCTTACTTCCCATAGTAGGCACCAATGGTGTAGCCCTAAATGTAAATGGAAAGCACAAAAAGAAAGAAATAAACTTGGCATATCTCTCTTAGCGGGTACTATCAAGACATGTGTCATATGTGGTAAAAAATTTTCTGGACAAAATAATAAATATTGCTCACGCACTTGCCACTTAAACCGGAATATTAGAACGGAACCAGATGGGACGATATTAAAAAAATGCACAAAATGTGGCGAATTTAAACCAGCGACCGAAGAAAACTTTGAGAGCAATAAAAATAGTATCCATGGTTTAACAAGCCATTGTAAAACTTGTAAGGCCGAAAAGCATAAAAAATATATGGCCACCAACCACGCTAAAAAGCTAAGGGCCATAAGGGATAGACGTAGTATTGACACTATAAGAAAATATAGGGAAAAAAATCTCCCTAAACGTCGTAAGGCAGAGGCCATCCGCCGAAGAACGGATATAGCTTTTGTGTTAAAGAATCGGATGCGATCCCTTATATATTCATCACTAAGGGGAAATAAAAACGGGCGCTCCTTGCAAGAACTTACCGGGTATTCAGTTGAAGACCTCCGTCAGCATATTGGAAAGCAATTCAAGGATGGCATGTCATGGAAACAGTTTCTTGCTGGTGAAATCCACATTGACCATAAGATTCCGGTTTCTGTATTTAATTTTTCAAAACCAGAGGATACAGATTTCAAACGATGCTGGGCTTTAAGCAATCTTCAGCCATTATGGACTGCTGATAATATTTCTAAATATGATAAATTAAAAAAGCCGTTTCAACCGAGTATGTTTTAAAAATTGGGCTTTTTCAGATAATTATGGAAAGTAAAATTAAAACAGTAAAATTAAGTGAAATTAAATTGAACCCGGACAACCCCCGGACCATTACCGGCAAAGCAATGGAGAATCTTGTCAAATCCCTCCAGGACTTCCCTGAGATGATGAAGCTGCGTGAAATCGTGGTCGATGAGAGTATGACCGTCTTAGGCGGGAATATGCGCCTGTTGGCCTTACAGAAGTCCGGGGCGAAGGATTGCACGGCCAAGATTGTAAAGGGCCTTACACCGGATCAGAAGCGTGAATTTGTGATCAAAGATAACGCGGCCTTTGGTGAGTGGGATATGGACGCACTGGCGAATAGTTGGGATGATTTACCCCTTTTTGAATGGGGGGTTAATGTTCCGACAATAGCTGAAATTTGTGATTATGAGGAAAAACCAGTTTTTTGGTTTAAAAAGACCCATATCCTTTTGTCGTTTAATCCTGAAAAATTGAACGAAATACAGGAACATCTTGAGAAAATATTAGAGGTTGACGGTATTGAATATGATCAAACCAGTAATTAGGCAGGGATTGACGGCGGAATATAGAAAGGTTCATGCCCGGATACAAAGAATCAAAGGAAAACCGGAGATATGTTCTGCTTGTGGGAAAAAAAGCCGACTAATTAACTGGGCCAACGTAGATCACAAATATAGCGAAAACTTAGATGATTATATAGCTCTTTGTATCAAGTGTCATACGAGGAGAGATAAAAAAATGATAAAGACCGATAATAGTCATTTTGTCGAAAAGGTAAAGTTGAGGCTTGAAAATTTGCCAGACAAAAAAATTATTAATGTGCTGGAAATGTACGGAGGTCGGAAGAGGCTCTGGAGGTCTGTTAAGAAAGAGACCGAAAAAAACATTAAGGTTTTAAGCATTGAGAAAAAACAATATCCAGGGGTTTATCTTCGGGGTGATAATCGAAAGTTTAACATTGATTTTTCCATATTTGATATAATTGATATTGATGCATACGGAGCCCCTTGGGGAAATCTATTAAGGGTTCTTTCTGAGGGGAAGTCTGGGACTATGGTATTTTTAACCTGGATTCAATCAGTACTTGGAATGCTGCCACATGATTTTTTAATAGAATATGGTTTTTCAAGGCAGATGATTACGAAGTGCCCTACATTGTTTTGTAAAAATGGCAAAGAAAAACTCCATGCCGTATTGGCGCGGCATGGAGTTGAAATGATTAAATCGTACAGCACAAAAGATGGGCGAAAAAACTATCTATCGTTTATTTTGCCAGGGGCTTAGTAATATTTTGCTAAATCCTTTTTAATATAAAAATCTTTATTTAGAGACGTTAGGAACGATTCAGCTTTGATCCGAAATTGCCGCCAGTCGATAGTCTTGGAGATAGGATGATAATTCATCTTGCCGACTTTATAGAGGTCAACAAATTCATAGGTCTGTTCGATCATTCGATAAACCGCGTCAGGATTAAAAACAGGTTCAAAGGAAACCCATGTTGATATCCCAGCAAGTTTCGCAGCTTTTAGGGTTTCGATTCGGTCATAAGGAAGGGCAGCCCCAGGCTCCCATTTTAAAGATTCTTCCGGGTCGTCGGTTGTTAATGTGGCTGCATAATGGTTCATTGGGTTCTGTGATAATAGGTCAAAGTCCCGTTTTGCAAGTCCGCCGCTTTTTGTAAGGATGGTGACTGTTAAATCATTCGAGACAAAGGTTTTAAGTGTTTGGCGGGTGATCATTAGCTTCTCTTCCAGGGGTTGGTAAGGATCGGAGGTAAAACAAAGCATGATGGACCGGGGATCATCTTTGAATCTAACAGCGTCTTTTCCGACCTGTTGAAGGATGTTTTTCCGGGGCTGCGGGTTACTGCTAAAGGTCTCGCGGTCCGTGTAAGTGACTGCGGGTGCATAGCAGTAAGTATAGGCGTGAGAGCAGCCCTTGTAAAGATTGCATGCTAACGGTGAATATTCGAGGGCTTTTCCTTTTGGTTCATAGATGACTGGCATTTTTAGACTCCTTGCAGATTTTAGGCAATTGCCTGTTGAATGCTTTGGGCATCACTGATTGCATTTTTGATCTTTCTTAAATACATAATTATCAGGTTGAGTTTTTCAACATTGGCGTCCAGGTTAGATCCAAGGACACTTTTTAATATTCCAAGATCATCCTTGCTAAATGAGTTGTCTATCAGTTTATAGAGTTTTTCAATTATTAAGTCATATTTGGATTTAATCTCAAGGTCTTTTTCATTGGACTCGGGTATAAATGAGGTTTGCTCCTGGGCGTGCAGCATAGCGTTAGTTAGACTTCTGACTTTATTGTATGTGGTGGCTTTTCCAGTGGTGATATATTGAAAAAGGATTCTTTGTTGGTCATGGTTTAACCGGGTCATTTCAAATGCCTGTAAACTGTTGAGGTGGCCTTTAACCAGCATGTCTTGATAAGCCGAATCTAATTTCAGGAGCTCCGTTCGGCGGGTGACTTGCCAGGTTTGTTTAAAACCCATGCGTTTTGATATTTCTTTAGCGGATAAGCCAGAATCTAAAAGTGTTTTGTAGCCCCTGGCTTCTTCGATGATAGTTAAATCCTCTCTTTGGAGGTTTTCTATTAAAGCGAGTTCGGCAATTTTTGAGTTGTTTGCTTTAATAATCTTTACGGCGACAGCTTTCTTTTTTGCGATTTGGCAGGCTTTGATACGACGTTCACCGCAAACAATCATATAGCCTTTCTTTCGTTTAACAACAATGACCGGTTCAAGCAAGCCATGTTCCCTGATAGATTCTGCCAGTTCTTGAAGTTTGGCTTTATTGAAATTTTGCCGAGGCTGTTTGGGATTAGGGAAAATAGCGGTTATTGCTAATTTTTTCATGAATCACCCCTTTCTCTTTCTGCCTGCCCATAGTCGCGAACGAACTGCCGGATTACATCGGCTATTGTCAGCACCTGTCGTTTGCAGGCGATTACGAAATATTTATGATCCTCTTTGTTAACATTGACATGGATTATTTTGTTTTCGCCTCCTTCCTCATGGTGGATTTTTGCGGCCCACTCCTGCGGACAAGACATATGTGATCCACCAACTTTTAAAACATATATGCCCGCAGGCGACAGGGCTACGTTGCCAAAAACCCCAGCTTGGTGCTTTGCCGGGTGCTCGTATAATCCTATTGATTTCCATTTATCTGCCATTTTCTGTCCTTTCCCGCGTGCAGGATGCGCGGCCCCCGTCGATAAGTTAATTAGTCTCACAATCTCCATAACAATAACTATGACAGACTGTGCAGTATCCTGGATGGTTTTTGCATCTCTCATCTTGTTCCATGAGGGCAATTTTTTCCGCCAACCGGACGGTTGCGACGGTTTCGGCAAGGGTGTCCCCCGCCGAATTATTTTGGGGGTGGGCAAAGCGATTAACATCACCATCAAATATCTGGTCAAACAATGGGCTCATCTCATCTCGGTTACAGCCAAGGTATTCGTAACCGTCCAAGACGAGTGCACAATATTGGGTGTTAATTTCACCGACCTCTTGGCCGTCACGCGTAAGCGTATAGTCTGCATATCCGTGGTTGGCCCTACCAGAGACGATAATATCCATCAAATTAATCGACGGATCATCATTATGGGGGTCTTGGCAGCCACAGTCACAATACAGTCGGCCCTTGATCGGGTCGGTACATCTATCCTCTTGTTTGAGGCCTCTAATCCGTCCGTATTCCTTTCTTCTTCCCTCCATTAAAGGTTTATATTAACTTCCTCATTCCTGCCGTCTCACACCCGGCAGAAGGAAGGAGTTAATTGGTTTCATCATCAAACAATAACCAATGATTGTCTAAAAATGCAGCCAAACCGTCCGAGCATTCATTGGGGTTTTCGATAGGTTTGTATAAATTTTCATTGTGCATTTCCCCTGTTTTATGTCCCCAGGACGTTCCTTCATATGGTATTGCAACAGCATAATAATTATCATCCTTATCGGTTGCAATATCAACGGTTTCAGGCAAATCATTAGGGTCATCGTCTGGGTCAACTGTTTCATCAAATGATTCTGTGGCTAATGTTTCATCAACCATGACATAGGGCTCTCCCCATCCTATAGGGGTTATTCTCATTTGATCTACTATTTTCAATTCTGATTTTTTCATTTTCTTGCCCTCCATTAAAGGTTTATGTTACCAACTGTCACAATAATATATATGCAAACAGTGTACCAATAAATTTTATCTAAATTTAACATAACGAAACATCATTAAAAATAACAATTTTCATACCTACTGTGGTAAAAAAGACACACTATTTACAATGAAACCAAAAAGCTCAATAAAAACAATAACATAACCTGTGTATTTTTTGCCTCAGTGGTGTGTTAAAAATACCACAGAAAGGCCTTGACAAGTTGAGTTAAATTAAGTATATATGAGGCATGTCAAAAGGTCGCAAGTCAATCCCCTCCAAAATCATAGATATCCGTGGTGGGACTGCCCACACGCATAAGAAACCCCGTGACCAGGAACCCCAGCCCCCAGAGAAGATACCTCGATATCCCAAAATCCTCGATAAAATAGCCAGGAAAGAATGGCGAAGGATGGCCTCTATTTTAGACAATGTAGGCTTAATGACGGAAGCGGACATGACCACACTTGCCTTGTATTGTCAACGGTTTAGCGATTGGTGTGATGCTGTAGAAAAAATGCGCGAGAGAGGGCCTGTCTGGGTTAATAAATCAGGGGAACCGAAAATAAATCCATGGTGTAGAGTAGTAAAAGAAGCTGAGGAACGCCTTATGAAAAATGCTGTCCTGCTTGGCGCGGGGGGTGCGTCAAGTCGTGTAAACCTGAAGGTGGATAAACCAAGATCGGCCAGCAAAGCTGAGAAGTTTAGAAGGAGTGAAGATGGGTCAATCTAAAGAATATAAACACCCTATCCATGTATATGCAAGGGACGTTATTTCCAGAAAGATACCTGCTAATAAATGGACGAGATTAGCATGTAAACGACATTGTATTGATAAGCCATGGATTCACAAAACACCTAAAAAGGCAATTAGAGGATTATATTTTGACCATAACGCAGCTAATAAAATAATAAATTTTTTCCGAAACTTCCTGATATTCTATGAGGGCGACTTTTCAGACCAGCCTTTTAAACTCACCCCTAACCAGAAATTTATAATTGGGTCAATCTTTGGCTGGAAGCGCAAAAAAGATGGGTTTAGGCGATTCAGGACGGCTTATATCGAGCAAGCAAAAGGTTCTGGAAAAACCCCAAGTGCTGCCGGAGTTGGGCTTTATTGCCTTGTCTTTGATTCAGAGCCAGGGGCTGAGATCTATGCGGCCGCAACCACCAGGGAGCAGGCCGGGATTACCTTCCGGGATGCCAGAACCTTTGCCGAAAAATCCGAATCACTCCGGGACCTGCTACAAATCGATAAACACAACATAGCCTATCATATCGAAAACAGCTTTTTCCGTGCAATATCCTCCGAGCATAGGGGCCTGGATGGCAAGCGGCCTCACGTTGCCCTGCTTGATGAGATCCATGAGCACCCGAATGATATGGTAGTGCGTAAGATGAGCGCCGGAACAAAAACAAGGCGTCAGGCCCTGGTGTTCGAGATAACGAATGCCGGCTACGACCGTCACTCAATTTGCTATCAACATCATGATTACAGCGAGAAAATACTCGAGGGAATCATCAAGGACGATGCCTGGTTTGGTATAATGTCCGGGCTTGATGTATGCGAGAAGTGCGCGGCGGATGGGAAAACGGTGCCCCAGGACGGCTGCCCTGATTGTGATGACTGGCGAGATGAGAAAAATTGGATCAAGGCAAATCCGAACATGCCATACCTGGGGGCCCCATTCAAAGACTACCTCCGGCGGCAGGTCGAGGAAGCAAAGGCCATGCCGATGCAGGAAAGTATTGTTAAAAGGTTGAATTTTTGCATCTGGGTCGAAGGCGAAATTATATGGATGCCTGCGGAAAAGTGGAATGCTTGTCGGGATAATTCACTTAATATTAAGGATTTTATTGGTGTACCCTGTTATGCTGGCCTCGATTTGGCAAGTAAAATTGATATTTGTTCTTTGGTTTTACTCTTTGAATTTGTGAAAGGATTTGCCGTATTTAGTAAGCATTATCTATGCGGAGAGACAATAAAAAATTCTAAGCAGCAACAGCGCAGACTATATGAATTATGGGTTAAGCAGGGCTATATTATCCAGACGCCCGGTGAAAGGACAGATCAAAAATTTATCGAGGATGATTTAAAATTAATAAATGAAGACCATCCGATAATGCAGCTTGCATTCGATCCAAGGGAAGCGGGTTATATTATCAGTAATGTCATGGAATGGACCAAAGAGGACACCTGTATCGAGATAAATCAAGGCCCTGCGTTAATGAGTGAACCTATGAAGGAGCTTGAAGCCAGAATAGCAGCAAAACAGATATGGCACGATGGAGATCCGGTCCTGGGTTGGATGATTTCTAACGTCATTCTGAAGGAAAGCCGTGGTGGGCCGGTAAAATATTACTATCCAACGAAAAGCAATGTTGAAAATAAGATCGACGGTGCAGTCGCGCTCGTGATGGCCATAGGTCGCGCTATGCTCAAGGGCGGGCCAGTTAAATCAGCGTATGATGGATTAAGTGAAGCCCAAATAAAAGAACGCATGCAATTATGAAAGGAGGTTTGAAATGAGAGAAATAAAATTTAGAGCATGGATAAAAAATAAAATGAAACAATGGGATTTAGAATTTTTTAGCGACATGAGTCCTGTCACAGGTTATGGCTCTGAATTCCCAGATAAAGATGATCCAGAAATTATCCTGATGCAATTTACTGGATTAAAAGACAAAAACGGGAAAGATGTTTGGGAAGGAGATTTAATAAAATATTATAATGATATACTCATTGTTGAATATGATGAAAGCACAGCCTCTTTCCAAATGGGATTCAGTTCTTTTGTCTTAGATCAGGAAGTTTGTTCCTATGATGACATCGAAGTTATCGGAAATATTTATGAGAATCCTGAATTAATAAAGCGAAAGCCTAAAAGGAGGACCCCATGAATAATGAAGGTGGTTATCCAATTCCAGACAATATAGCTATTTGGCTGTTACGTTTAAGATTAATTCAAATACTGGCCTGTAGAGTTGGGGCCGATAAACTTTATTATTTTAATAATACTGGATTTCATTTCATAACGAAAGGAGAATAACACAATGGCAAAACGAGGCAGACCAAAGCAAGTTAAAGAAGTAAAGGCAGTTGAACCCGTAAAAGAGCTTGAAAAACAGGACGAAACACCGGAAATAGTAAAGGAACCCGAAGTTAAAGACAATTCCGGCCTTGAAGATCGACCGTATTTCTCTGTTGACGAAGCGGCACGGTTTTTAGGGGTTGATGACAAGTGCGCCAGGCTGTGGTTCGACCATGGCCACCTAGCAGGCATAGACGACCGAGGCTTTATCAGGGTGTCCAGGGAGTCTATATTGAGGGTTAAGGTCAGCCATCTTATTGTCGGGCCTGTGTTATAAAAGGAGAAAGCAACCCATGGTAGAGAACAAACCAAAAACAATAACAATCGATGATCACAATGATCTTTCAGACCTTCCAGATAAAAAACTTTTGCGGGTCAGTGAGGCCGCTCAATACTTCGGAGTACATGAACGCACGATTCGCCTCTGGATCGATCATGGCAAATTGATAGCCGAAAAACCTGCCGGCATTATTTTCATTTCAAGAGAATCTATTCTTAAATTTCGTCTTTTAGGTCAAAAATGGTTATAAAACAGGGTTGGGTAGTCATTCCGTAGAAAAAAAACCGACAAAAATGTAATAATTTTGATAATTAGGGTATAGAGTTTTACTTTTTCTCCTGCCATAATATTACATATCATCAATTTTCACCTTAAAAACATATAACTTTAACAGGTGGAGTCTTTATGTGAACCTACTCACTAAAATCAATATTCTTGCTTGGTACACTGGTCAAAAAATCAAGCACGGGACTAAAAAGATTTTTAATCTCAGTCTCAACGACCCTAAAGCATGGGATCGTTCGCTTTGGAATCTCCGAGGTTCCCAATCTCAATCCGGTGAAACTGTTACAGAAGAAACCGCCCTTACTTATTCCGCCGTTTATAATGCCCTTTCCTTAATATCCGGGACGGTGGGTTCACTTCCTCTCCATTTAATGCAACAAACCGGCAAAACCAAGCAAGTATTTGATAAAAACCCCCTCTACAATGTAATACACACCAAGTGGAATCCGTATGTAACTGCCATGGCAGGCCGTGAGACTTTTATGGCTCATATTCTGGCGTGGGGCAATGGTTATGCTGAAAAGGTCTTTAATGGCTATGGTGATATTGTGGAGTTATGGCCTATTGCACCGAATAGGGTGACGGCTGTTGATATCCGGGATGGGAAGCTGGTTTATGATATCAGGGTGGGAAATGAGACGAAAACACTCCCCAGAGAGCAGATTTTGCACGTTCCAGGGCTCGGATTTGATGGTTTTGTTGGATATTCGGTTATCGCAATGGCCCGGAAGTCGATTGGCCTGGGCATGGCATTGGAGACATTCGGGGAATTGTACTTCGGACAGGGTACGCACCCTGGGGTTATTGTTTCACATCCGGGCCAATTGAATGCAAACGCCCACAAGAACCTGAAAAAATCATTAACAGAGAGCTACAGCGGATTGGGAAAGTCTCACCGGTTGATGTTGCTGGAAGATGGTATGACGCTTGACAAAATCGGCATCCCGCCCACCGATTCGCAATTCATTGAAAGCCGGACGTTCAATATCACAGATATAGCGAGATGGTATAATTTGCCCGTTCATAAATTGAAAGAAATGACTAAATCTTCTTTCAATAATATTGAATCTGAGCAGATGTCTTTTGTCATGGATTCAATTTTGCCGTGGCTGGTTCGGCTCGAACAGAATTATGTCATGCAATTACTATCACCCGCAGAACAAAAGCAAAACCTCTATTTTAAGCATATTGTTGAGGGCCTTTTGAGGGCAAATAGTAAAGATAGGGCTCTGTTTTATAAATTAATGATTGGATCGGGTATTATGACGCCGAATGAGGTCAGGTCAAAAGAAGATTTGAACCCCAGCGAAGACCCGATGGCCGATGAACTTTGGATGCCGACAGGGTTGATCCCGGTTAGCAAGTTCGATGAATATCTCGCTAAGAATACTGGCAAGCAACCACAGCCAAAGCAAATAGAACAGAAAACAGGAAATGAAGGAGTAAAATCGAAGTTGAAATTGTTACCACATCGCATTTTAGATCGAAAAAAAGAAAACGTAGATTGGGAAAAACTCTATAAGGAAGGGAATGCTCATTGGGCTGATGATATGCAGCCGTCGAAATTTGCTCAAGATTTCGCACAAGAACTTATTGATAAAGGCAAAAAATCTGTTCTTGAGATTGGTTGCGGCGGAGGCCGCGATTCCATTCTTTTTGCATTGGCCGGCCTTACTGTTACTGCAATAGACTTTGTCCCTGAAGCGATAGAGATAGCAAAAGAGAATGCTGAAAATGCAGGGGTTAAAGTAGCTTTTCAGGTAGGAAATGCTGAGAATCTACAGTTTGATGATAAAAATTTTGATGCTGTTTTTACTTTAAGTGTTCTCCATTCGACTAATATGGGGAAAAGCATCCCAGAAATACGCCGTGTTTTAAAAAAGAATGGATTGTCATTTATTTACATTTATTCAAATGTTGAAAAAATAGACGGAACAAAACAGGAGTTCATTAATGTAAATGAATATATCGATCTTCTCAAAGAGCATAATTTTAAGGTGTTGGACATATATACTACGGTCGAAGATGAGTTCGATGAAGCAGGCGAAAAGCATTTGATAATTGTATCGGAGGTCCAGAAATGGAAAAACCAACCTGGCGAAAAAGCTTTGGTCGATATTTCTGCATCGCGAAAGAATGCAAACAGTGGACTCCTAAGGGCTGCAAACTGAGAAAAGTCGGCCTTACTTGTGACAATGGGGAATGTCAATTCAATGTCAGTCCACTTCCCGGTGTTTATCAATGTGGATGCATGGATGTGCATTTGGATGCAAATGGGAAATGCTTAGGGTTTAAAAAAAAGTAGAAATTAATAATCAGGATAGGGAGCTTGATATTATGGATAAACGAGTTGAAAAACCCACAATAATATTTAATAGAAAAACGGAAATTGTAGGAATTGATTGTATTAATGGCTTGATAGCTACTGGAAAAGTATTTAATCCACGATTTTTTGAAGATGCGGGGCTATATGATATTGATATCCCTGAATATGAGATGGAAGGAAAAGCTGTTTGTACTTCGTGTGATAATGAGTTGAGGTTTGAAGTATTAGAATTGAAACGTAAGATTAGCTGACAAATAAAAATCAGGGCATCTCTTAACTGACGGGTTAAGGGATCAAAAGAAATCAAGGGGCAAGTATAGGGCCTATACCGGGAGTAATCCCGCCTGTACTTCGCCCCTTTTTCTTTGCCCTGAAATCAAGGAGGAAAATCAAATGAGAATCCAACGAAGTCCATTTAAGCCACGGGCCAAATCTGGATATAAGATTGAAAACAAGGCCACTGAAGAGTCTACGGTCTATATCTATGATGAGATTTCGTGGTTTGGCATAAGTGCTGAACAATTTGTTAAGGATTTGAACGCTCTTAAATCAAAGATCATCAATATCAGAATCAATTCGCCCGGTGGGTCTGTCTTTGATGGAACGGCGGTATTCAATGCAATTAAGCAACACAAGTCAAAGACAATTACCCATATTGATGGACTCGCCGCCTCGATCTCTTCTGTGATTGCTCTCGCCTCAGATGAAGTTCGTATGGCCGAGAATGCTTTTCTGATGATCCATGACCCCTGGTCTATCGTTATCGGAAATGCCGACACCATGCGGGAAGAGGCTGATCTTTTGGACAAGGTAGGTGGGACCATTGCCAAGACGTACATGGATAAAACCGGGAAAGACGAAGATGAAATCAAAGATCTTATGACCGCCGAAACATGGATGACCGCCGAGGAAGCCCTGGAAATGGGTTTTATCGACGTAATTGAAGAAAGTGAAAAAAACGAGAAGGCGAAAGCCACTTTTTTTGATCTGTCTGTTTTTGCCAATGTACCTGATCAGCTCAAAGGTGAAAAACAGACACCGACTGCCCGTGATTTGGAACGTATCCTACGGGACGCAGGATATACCCAGAAACAGGCCAAAGCGATAGTTGCGGATGGTTTGCCAGATGATCTCCGGGACGGAGACCAGATTGACGACCTGACGCCGGGAAAGGAAAAGATTCAGCGGGACGTTGGATCTGCTACTCAGCGGGACGTTGAGGAGCCGAAACCGAAGAAGAAGGATCGAACAGCGGAACTATTAACCAAGGGCGAAATGTTAGCCCCAACACATTATCTAAATTGAAGGAGGTATTTAAGATGAAGACAGTTACCCAATATAAGGAAGACATTCGGGTTTTGATGGCAAAATCCGCGAGCATTGATGCTCAGTGTGTCAATGAAAACCGCGATCTCACGAAAGAGGAACTTATTTACAAAAATGAGATCATGGACACAGTAAAAGAATATCAGGACATTATTAAAACAATGGAAAGGCAGGAGCGCATTGCAGCCGAGTTAGAACGACCGGGAACCCCGCAAACGCAACCGAAAAATGAGAACAAGGGCAGCGGGATTAAGATACGGGATAAGGACAAGTTCGGTTCTCTTGGCGAACAAGTGGCCGCTGTTATTCAGGCAAGCGTCAAGGGTGGAAGGGTAGACCCAAGACTTTTGAATATACGAAATGCGGCAACGGGCCTTGGTGAAACGGTCCCCAGTGATGGGGCTTTCATGATCCAAAGCGATTTCTCAAATGAACTGCTTGATGGTGCGGTGCAGATTTCTCAACTTGCACAACGATGCAGAACCATTGAGATCTCAAGCAATTCAAATTCGATCAAGCTGAACGGTGTTGATGAAAGCTCGCGCGTATCTAATCTATGGGGTGGAATCCAGGTTTACATGGTTGATGAGGGCGGAACCATAACGGCATCGAAGCCGAAATTCAGGCGAATTGAGTTGAACCTCCATAAGATGGCTGGCATTTGCTACCTGACTGAGGAGCTTATGTCTGACATGGTGGCCCTTGAAGGCTGGGTCCGTCAGGGATTTGAATCAGCCTTTGCGTTCAAAATGGATGACCAGATTTTTCAGGGTACTGGCGCCGGTGAATGTCTTGGCATTATGAATGGCGGTGGCCTCGTAAGTGTTGATAAAGAGGACGGCCAGGGTGCAACGGTTATCGCGGAAAATGTTATAAATATGTATTCCCGCATATTTGCTGAAAGCAGGTCTAATGCTGTATGGCTTATCAATCAGAATGTCGAGCCTCAGTTGTTTACGATGAGTATTTCAGTGGGTACTGGTGGTGTTCCGGTTTATATGCCAGCCGGTGGGCTTTCTGGACAGCCTTATGGAACTTTATTCGGACGCCCAGTCGTTCCAATTCAGCAATGCGCTACAATGGGTACAACCGGAGATATCGTTTTGGCGGATTTGTCTAATGGGTATATTCTGGCAAGGAAAGGCGGGATGAGGCAGGACGTTTCTATTCATGTCGAATTCCTGACGGACCAGCAAATCCTGCGTTTTATTACCAGAATGGATGGACAGCCTGTGAGGGCAACGCCATTAACGCCTTTTAAAGGTGGTTCTGATTATACACAGGGTCATTTTATTGCATTGGAAAGCAGATAACAATTAATATCCGGGGGTTACTCCCCGGAATAAAATTAGGAGGTTTTATCATGGGAAAAGGATTTTGTATACCAGAAGAAGGGCATTTTGTGCAACTGCTTGATCATGCCCACGAGTTAAACGGAGCCGATCATCATCTGCCTGTTGTAAATATGCAGTACTGGAATCATGTGGATTTTTTCGTCTTGTTTGGGACAGATCCGCTGGCCGCTGCGGTCATTACCGTTGAATCATGCAGCAATTGGACAGCACTCGCCGGGGCTCCGACTACGGCAACGAAGATCCCATTCAGTTATTACCCAATGGGAACTCTTGCCCTTCCGACTGACCAAACCATTGACGGGAACGATATCGTTGGTCCTCGGACGGCTGTTACTGTAGCTGCTACTGGGCTTATCCCTGTAGCCGGTGTAACCAATATCGTTTACATAATTTCCCTTGAAGCTGATCAGTTGATTTCAGGGCATATTGGCTTCCGACTCGATATTAAAAATGCCGGGGCTGGATGTCTGACCACATTTTTTGCTATTTGCAGTGGTGGGCGTTATCAGGGTGCGGTTCAGGAGTCCGTAAAGAAAGCATAATGGATATAACTAACAACTAACCGGGGCGGCCTGAAATATGGCCGCCCAAAACAATTAAAAATAGGAGGCTGACAAATGGCAAACTATGCACCGAGTACAAGAGCAAGAATCGCGGACCTTATTTTAGGTATGCGAGTTGATACATCCGTTGTGGATGTGTCCGATTTGGTACATCTACATCAAGCACAAGTCGAGGATTTCAATGTTCACGGGACAATTCTTTTGAAGCATTTGTTCATGGAAGTAACGGTATTATTGGGAGCGGCTTTAACATTATTCCAATATAATTATTCATGTCTTTTACATACAGGTGGGGCGATAGCAGCAACACCGCTGGGACTGGTAAGTTTATCCATTGCAAACATGACAGAAGGCACAAGAGTAATCTGGGGAGGTGGTGCTGTAGCCGGGTCAAATCATCAGATTACGGGCAGCGCAGGCGTGTCAGATGTGGCGGTTGGTCTTGGTGATCCGATAGTCGTTGGATATAGAGATGCCGATTCAACCATCGGTCATTTAACCACAACCGCCGATATGTTGACGGG
>Ga0307376_10003316_pt1 | contig 15090 bp, 5 predicted proteins | sample TR2MG_FD_202536 | JGI IMG/M metagenome (GOLD analysis project Ga0307376, IMG submission 202536) | Soil microbial communities from Risofladan, Vaasa, Finland - TR-2 | ecosystem: Environmental > Terrestrial > Soil > Coastal area > Acid sulfate soil | place: Finland: Risofladan, Vaasa | collected...
CCAAGTTCCACTCGTCATCGAACTCCCAGCCGCCCGGCACGCGCACGAGCTGACAACGGCACCAAGGGTGCATGGCGCCCAGCACCGGCTTCCAATCGGCCGCTTTACGGCCCGCGTTGGAAGTGCCTTGCTCGTACCACCAACTCGCCGGAGCGACCCGTGGCTTGCCTTCGGCGTCGCGGTAGTGCTTCAGGCAGTGCGGACAAGCGTCGGGCTCAGGCACCTTGGCGAGCAGCTCATCGTCACCGTGGCGCTCGACCACCGATCCGAGGAAGCCTTCCTGGTGAGCCATCTGACTCTCGGTCGCCGCCACGCGGCCCCAGTCGCGCTCCCACTCGCCCGCCATCTGGCCCAGGCGGGTCTTTAGCTGGCCCACCGTATCGCGCTTGGCGACCGCCTCAGACACCTCTGCTTTGATGCCACTGCGCAACCGGGTGGCCAGCGCGTCGTCATGCTCGATGATGGCCTGGCCAGCAATCTCGGAGTAGCGCGAGCCGAGCCCCACGCAGTACATGCCCGCCCGCTGGCGCGCGACGTCGTAGGCCTGCTTCTCGGGCTTGGACATCACGACCGGGTGGGCCTTGACGTGCTTCTGGAAGTCGGCGTAGCTCATCGCCTTGGCCGCTGGCGTCTGCTGCATGAGCTGGCCGAAAGCAAAGCTGTCCTTGACGAAGTCCTCTAGCTCATCGGCCTTGAGGTAGCCTTCGCTGACCAGACGATCCAGCTCAGCCTTGGGGAATTCAGAGCCGGTCGTGGCGATGGCAATCGCGGTCGACCCGTCGCGGATAATCTCTAAGATGCGTGCGACCTGCTCGGGCGTCAGTACCGCCATCGATCATCCTTCCAGAACCCCAGCGATCTTGGCCAGCATCGCCTTTCGGATCTGCCGGACCTTCCGCTGGCTCTGCTTCACCGAGTCTTCGATGACCGCGTATTCAAACTGAGCCGGCGTCTGATTGATCTGGTCATTCGGGTCGGCCTTGAGCAGCTCACGACCACTGAGCCGCTCAACCACGCGAACCACGTCCTCGGCGCGAGCACGCAGCTCGCCGGGCTTGGCCTCAATGCGGATCCTCACGATTAGGTCTTGCTGCCCGCGATGAAGTAGCTCACCGCAGCGACGTTGGTGGCGTCGTTGTTGGTCAGCAATGGGGCCGACGTGAAATCGCCACGCAGAAGCAGCTTGGCCTTGGTCCCTGTGGTTGGCGCACCAATCTTGTGACCAACGGCCTCGCCGTCGAGCTTGACCGTCAATTCTTTGTCGGTCTCGATGTAGAGCAGTTTGCCCGTCACCACCTTGCCCAACGGCAGCGCGTAGTCGGCCTCAGCGGCCGCCAGCTCCAGCTCGCCGCTCTGCTCAACGTCGAACGTCTCGTTGAGCGTGGTCAACGCCGAGTCTTCGCGGCTGAACTGGCATTGCTTCTCATCGGCGTCGAGCGCCGCAACCACAACCACTCGGGTTCTCACTAGAACGCTCATCGGGATCCTCCGCTACAGCTCAATGTCGTAGACGCGAATCTTGGCGCGTCGACCGCCCTTGCGCAGCGTGCTTGGGCCAAGTGATTTCTCTGGGAACAGCGAAGAAAAGTCCTCGTCTTCTCCGCCACTGCTTTCACCTTCATCGTCTTCGCCGCCGAGCGAGCTGCCCGGCATGCCCAGCACGTCGCCCTGCTGATCGTCTCCGCCTTCCTCGCCCGGCTCGCCGCCCATCTCCTCTTGCTGCGCCATCGCGTCGGCCGCTTGCTTGGCCTGGAGCCAGACCGGGTTGAGGATGACCTCGCCCGCGCCATCAGGCAGCGGGGGCAGGTCGTCTTCGGCCCGCAGCTCGTCAACCGTCTTCTTGAACTCGGATTCTTTCTTGGCCAGCTCGATGGCCTGGTCGGCACTCTTGGCGTCGATGCCGAGGAACGCGAATTCGAGGTAGGGGTCGAGCGGCCAAATGACGTGGACGTTGAGCCACGCCGCGATGTCTTTGAGCAGCGGCCGGAGCCCGCGGTCCTTGCTCGCCTTGAGCTTCTGGTCGACAGGGCTGCTGAACATCGAGCCTTGCGACTGCCCGCTGTTGCCGTATGTAAAATTGATCTCCGCCGGATCGAATTGCATGACTGCGCAGGTGATCTTGATCAACCAGTCCATCCAAGACGAATACTCCATGTCTCGGTTGTTCTTCTGAAAGTCGATCCACTGAAGCTCGTCAACATTCGTGAATGGGACACGGTGAGCGTTCGAGACGCCGCTGATCATCATCTTCCACTGACGGCGGAAGGCATCGAGCTTGGAGTCGGAAACGCTCCCCTTCATGTTCATGACGCCGTTGACCAAGCTGCCCTGGCTGAACTGGCGCTTGTTGTACTCGAAGCTCCACAGGCTGGCTGTGATGACGTTGATCAGCATCTCCAGCTCGGAGAACCCGTAGCCGTTGACGCGGATGTCGGTCCGCGGATTGCGCACGCCGAAGCACAGCTCGTGCGATGCAAACTCGCTGATGATCACTTCGTCGTAGACCTGAACGTACTTGACCTGATTCGGATCCTGTTGAGAGTCGGCGCCGGGCGGAACGTCGGCCAGCCTCATCGTCGCCGCGTCGAGCGCGTAGAACTCGGCCGGCAGCCCCTTGCGGTTGCGGACAATCTCAAAGCAGCCTTGGTCGAGGCTGATCGAGTCCCTGACCAGCTTGCGCAAAAAGGTCCGAAAGTCGTCGCGGCCGGGAGCCCATGAGACGCCCGTCTGGAGAATCATGTCCTCCAGCTCACGCATCCTGATCTTGTCCTGCTTCTTCGGCGTGGCCTTGTTGTCGCGCAAGACGACGCCGAAGCCGGGGTCGCGTGGGTCCTTCTGCCGCTGGCCGAAGCTCGACACTTGGTTGATGCGGGTCTGCAAGATTCCCGTGTAGGTGGGAACGCGGCGCGCCATCTCGCGCAGCGTCTGATAGGTCAGGCCGCTCGGTCGGTCCCGGTAGCCGAGCTGATCGATGAGCGCAAAGGGATCGTAGAGCAGCGCCTTTGGGTCATCGGTCGGCGCGTCCGGTGGCAGCGCGGCGCGGCCATCTCCGGCCGTCATCGCCATGCTACCCAGGCCTCGACTGCTCGGCTCATCGCCGCGCGCACCGGCCTTGTTGGCCTTCTCAAGCGACTCAGACACCATTCCGATGCCGCCGCCGATAACGCCGCCGATTGCGTCGGTGATACGATCTCGCAAGCCCATCAGGGCCTCCTACTTAGCGCTTGTTATCGCGCCCGTTACCCTGGTACGCCATGCGAATCGCGCTCTGGTGTTCCCCAGCTTGTCCCCCCTTGAGCACGGCTCGGGTGTAGGGGTCGTCGTCGTTGATGACGCCAATCGGCTGGTCGTCGGGATTCTGGCCCTTCTGCCAGCCGGTGGCCTTGGGCCTCATCGCGCCGGGGTTGGATGCCGCAGCTTGGTCTGGCAAAAGGCTGCTCCACGCATCGCGGAACCACTCGTCGAGCCCGCCGTTGCCCGCGTTGCCGGCGTCATCCAGCTCGATCATCTCGGCGCGGCACTGAGCGCGGGCCACGGTCTCGCGCATGTCACCACCGCGGCTGCCCTGAGCGTCGTACTCGCCCTGGTGAATGGTGCCGCCGGTGAAATCGATCCCCTTGTCCATACGCTCTTCTCGCATGCCGAGCAGGCTGTGTCGACGGTCCTCACGGATGCCCGCCGACTGGCCGCCGACCACGGCGCCGCGCTCCAGATGGTCGAGCACGGCTTGCTCGGAGTCGAGGTTGACCGAGAGATTGTTCTTGTAGAGCATGCGGTCCTCTGACATCGACTTCCCCCATCCGGGGTTTTTGTCCGCTTGGTGATAGACAGCCGTTCCCGTATCTGAATTGTGCCCGCGGATACTGAGCTTGCCGTGTGTGGGGTCGTTGATCTCCTTGGGCAGATCCTCGTACATCCCGTGGGTCTGGAACAAGTCCCCGCCAGCACCGGCCCCGCGAGCATATTTGTCGTCGAGCTTCTGTGCGTGGATCGCTGTGCCCTTCTCCGGGTCAATCAGGTGCTTGCCTGAATCGTACTCGTGATAGCTCACGCTGCCCGTGTCCGAGTTATGGGCCGCCTTGACGTGGTGCTTGCCGCCATGCTCGATCAGCTTCGGGGCCTTGCCCTCGTGTCCCAGCTCGGTCTTGCCCTGCATCGCGCCCAGCTTCTTGCCCGTCTTGCTGTGCGTGTAAGACGGATGATCTCCGCTGTGCGTCTGGTAAATCGGCTTGCCGCTGCCGGTGTGCCCGATGATCTTACCGCCACGGGTGCCCTCGCCTTCGGACTTCTTGACCTCGGGGTCGGCCATCGCCGCCTCTGAGGCCTCTCTGGCGCCGCCCACGGCCTCTTTGTGATCCTTGGCCTGCTCTACCTTCTTGGCCGAGCTGGCCGCTCCAGCGTGCGCCTGGGCCGCCTGAAGGTGTGCCAGCGCGCGGTCGCGGTGATGCTCGTGGGTGCCCTCGCCGTTCTCCTCTTCTTCGCCGGGCTTGGCCTGGCCGCCCGCGGCCGGCTTCTGGCCGGGCTGGGCCGCTCCGGGCTTGGCCGCCTTCGGGTCGGCTCCCTTGACAGCCCCGCCGGATTTCTTCTTCTGGAGCGGGTCGGCGTCGTGGCTGTAGACCTCTTTGCCGTCGGCCGTGCGGCCGATGATCGCGCCGGGTTGCGCCGCCTTCATGAGCTTGTTCATTTCGTCGATGACGTTGAGCGACTTCTTGGCCGCGGTATCAGCCAGCACTTTGAGCCCCCTATCAGTTGTTACGAACTTGCCCCTCTGCTCCTTGACCCACCCATAGGCCATCATAGCCTGTCCCATCACTCCACTGACGTCGTCCTTGTTGATCCCCTGCTTGGCTGCCTCCAAAGTGCTAGCCATCGCCCCAGTCGTTCCCTGCTGGCCCTCGGGATGCTCCCAGCCCGTCGGAACATTACCCACAGGCTCATAGGGATCCGACGGCTTGGGGGCCTCGTTACCGGCCGCCCTCGATGCGTCGTTGGCCAACTGAGTCTGATAGTCCGCGTCTTTGCCGCCGTAGGTGTGATCATCACGAGCGTCGCCGTGGATCCGTCCAGCTAGCGCGTGCATCACCGCGGTCTGGTGATGCTCTTTGCCCGCCCCCAGCGCGTGGACGGCCTGCTTGTTGTGGTATTCCTGCATCCGGTGATGGTGCGTCGCCTGGTCGCCGGAGTCTGCCCGCTTGGGCGGCTTGGCGTCCAGGTCGTGGGCTTCGTTGGTGGCCTCGTAGGCGCCGCTACTGAACGAATCCGCCGAAGGCCCGCCGCTGGCGTGACGCTTGGCTGCGTGGCCGTGCATGATCGAAGCATCGTCGTGATTGCGGGCCATCGTGTCGGCAGTCGACGCGATGCCCAGCTCGCGCGTCTTGACCGGGTCTCGCATGCGGTCGGCAATAGCCTTGTGCTCAGCCTGCTTTTGCTTGTGCTGCGCCGCCATCCGATTGCCACGCTCAATGTCTTTCTGGGGCCGAGCGGACGATGCGCGCTCAGTGAGCGCATTCGCCCGACCGCCGTGCTCCAGCCCCCCAGTCTTGGCCGCCTGCGTGTGTGCGGCCGCTGCGTCCATGTGAGCCCCCGCGCGGGACGTGTCGCCCGCATTGTGGGCCGCCAAAGCCTCGCGCTGGTGATAGATAGCGTGGGCTTTGTGCGAGCCCTTGCGTTTGGCCTTTGGGGCTGCGCCGTCGGTCTTGTAGGGGATCGTGTGCTTCGCGTCGGCCCATTTACCGCCTTTGGGGCCGATGAACGGGCCGCCGGCCTTCGCCTTGCTCAAGCTGCTCATGCTCTTCTCCGTTTCCTCAACTGACGGATGCGTGTTGGCATCATCCGATGCGTCGTCGGCGTCATCACGAGCAGACGAGTTAGTGATCGCGTCTCGGTTAGCTTCGGCCGCTTCCTCGTGAGCCTCTTGGGCCTCATCGTGAGCTTTCTCTTGCTTCCACTGGCTCATCTGATTGCCGCCGGCCGTACCGGCACTGCGATGGTCCTCGGCGAGCCGCGCGTGATGCTTGGCCGCCTTCTTACGCTTGGAACGCTCTTGCAGCTCTTGGGGGGTGAGCATCGATTTCTCGGCGGCCTCCGACGGGCCGTGCTCCGCGCTCAGCGAGCCGCCAGTATCGGCCAACTTCTTCAGCTCGTTGTAGTGCAGCCAAGCAAACATCGTGTGGGGGTGCGTCTGCTCGCGGCCACTCTCCAGCTTCACCTTCATCGATTTCTTGTTGACCTTGACGACGGTCGCGTAACCCATGACCCGCTGGAACACGCGGTCGCCGGGCTTCGCCGTAGGCACAACCGCCCCGTCGCGTATGACGAAGGGCTGATTCTCTTTGGTGAGCTGATCCATCGTCTGCGCGGCTGCCTGCTTCGACGCCGCGACCCTGGCCGATAGCACCGCGCTCTTAGCGTCACGATTCAGCTTCGGATCGTCGAGCTTGAACTTGCCCGCCTTGAACGCGGCGACCACGGCTTCATCGTAGGCCCGCGAGGCCTTGCCCGCCGCTTCCCATCGCGCGTTCTTCTTGGCGTCGTACTCGCGAAGGCCGCGCTTCGACATCCGCCCGCGCTGCACACCCGAGATCTCCATCAGGTGGGGCGACTCCGCGCCGACCACGTACTTGTAGGCGTCCTGCGAGATAGTCCACGGCGCGGAATGCGCTCGCTGCTCGACGTCAGATTTACGCTCCGCCGTCGTCGGCTCGGCCTTGGGGGCTGCTGCTTTCTTCGGGGCCGGGCTGCCGCTCTCCTCCCACGGGATCTTGTGCTGGGGGTCTTTCCACTTGCCACCGCGGGGACCGATGAACGGCCCGCCGCCCGACGCCTTGGGCTTGGCAGGCCGGTCGAATAGGCCGAGCTGCTCGGCCTTGTCCATCTGCTGGTAAATGTGCATCACCAGAGCATAGTTCTTGGCCTTGCCTTGCTCGGCCGCTGCCGCCTTGGCGCGCTTCCATCGGGCTTCGTCGCTCGCAGTCTTCACCACGTTAGCAGGCACGGGCTTGTCTCCAGACGTAAACGGTGGCCAGCGACTTGGCGATGCTCGCCACGTTGGCCTTGGCGTGCGCCTGGACCATCGCTGTGAGCACCTTGGTATCGAGCGGATGCACACCCATTGCTCGGGCGAAGTCCTTGTCCTGGTGAGCCTGGTCGACCACAAAGCTACGCAGCCGCGCGAGCACCTTCTCGCCGTCGATCTTGCCCTCGCCGCCCGATGCCGCGATGGCGCCGTCCATCAGCCGGCTCAGCTCCCAGTTGACCGCGTGCATCATGTAGCGCACGAGGCCGTCGGCGCCGACGTTGCCGGCCTTGACCATCACGTCGCCCCACTGGCGCATGCTCGCGGCCTTGACGTCTTCTAGCTGGAAGGCCGACTTGAGCGCTTGCGCGACCGTGACCTTGGGCCGAGCAAACATCGAGTCTTGGTCGCCGTGGTCAAACTTCTGCCGGTCGGCTTCTAGCGCGATCTGTTTGAAGCCTCTCGACAGCACGTTCTTCTTACCACCGGACTGGTGAAGGATTTCGAGCAGCGCGAGGGCTTCGGGCTTTCGCATCTGCGCGTCGGTCAACTCTAGCTGTCGAAGGTACAGCGAGCGGTCCGTGTCGTTGCGCTTGAACCCTTTGTTTTGCATGTCGGCGTCGGCCTTGACCGCGGCCAGCAGCGGAGCACGCAGGTCCCAGCCGGCCGACTCCGCTTGCAGGAAGTAGGGCACCGCTTGGGCCAGGTTCTCTCGCCAAGTCTGATTCATCGAATCAAGCAAGTCCGCGTTGGGGATCATGCGGGCAGCCATCACGCGCATCACGCGCTCGCGGCCGTCTTCGTTGAGCAGTTTCGTTTCACTGTTGACAAACTGGTTGATGTTGCGGTCGTCGATGATGCCTGCCCGGTGGATGGCCTCGACAAACGGCTTGCTGGCCGCAGAGTGCAGGAACGTGCCGAGCGGTTGATCGGCGGCCATCTGATGCGTCAGCACGTCGACCACGTCTTTGGTGACGAACTTGCTGACCGCCACCTCGGCTGACCTGGGGTCGAGGCCCTGCGTGAGCGCCTCATTCATGCGCCGGCCGAGCCGGGTCATCTTCTCTTTGCCTTCGGCCTTGACGCGCCTCACGAGCACGGGCTGCTTCATGCCCTTGACCTGAGCCCCGCTGAGCCCGAAGGCACGCGCGCTGCGAATCAAATGATCTTTGAGTCCGTCAGCCGATTCGCTATAGCGCTTGTAAGCTCGCTGCATGCCCATCGTGCGACCGTTGCCGCCCAAGACAACACCTTCAGCGGTGACAATCGGAGCCCCATCGATTGCCCCCGGATTCGTGTTGGCGACCATCGCCGGCTTCAGTGTGCGGGCGATGTCCTCGATCTTCTCTTGCTCGCTTCGGTCGGAATGATAGGGCCGCTCTTGCACGTCCGCCGGGTAGTCATCGCGCTTTGCAAAGCTAATCGGATCATGGCTGGCGATAAGAGAATCGGCCTCGACCACAGCCCACTCCGCGTCAAGCTCTTGGACACTGCGCCCGGTGCCTCTGAGGTAGATCGTCGTGCTGTCGCCGACCGCCGGTCCACTGGCCGCCCCCTTCATCTTGCTGGCGAGCACAAAGCCGCTGGCCTGCGGGATGATCGCGAACTCGCGGTCGGTCTTCTTGGTCAGCGCTGCCTGCTTCTCCAGCTCTTCGGCCGTCGCAGCGAAGCCCTCGATCTCGTCAAAGCCCCCGGCCCCCAGGTCGGCCATAGAGCCGCGCTTGAGCTTCGGAGCTGCCTTCTCAGGGGCTTTCGGTGCGGGGAAGCCCCGGTTCTCTGTCCCTGGCAAACGCGCCTGTGTGGGCTGCACATGCAGCTTGAGCGGTGCCGGCTTGGCCGTCGTCTTGTCCTCTTGGAGCTGCTTTCGCGTGCGGCCGCTGAGCTGCTTTCGCATCATGCGGTGCAGGTCGCGCTCTTTCAGGTGGATGGTCTTGCCGCTCTCATCGTGGCGGACCGTGACCGTGCCCTTGGCCTTGTCGTGCGACCGCACCTCGAAGTGACCGGCCTGGCCCTGGTGCTCGACCTTGAACTTGGCCCCTTGTGCCAGGTCGTCGGAGCCGACCAGCCCCTTGACCTTGTTGAGCCGATAGATGTAGCGGAACTTCGGCGGGGGGCTCGAATTGGGGATCCGTTTGATGTACTTGTGCCCGGCCGCTTTGAACAGCCCCGCGCTGGTCAGGGCCTTGAACAAGTCGAGCTGCTGCCGCTTGGGCTTCGGTGCTTCTTTCTTGGCTTCCGCCGCGGGGGCCTTGACCGGCTCATCTCCGAACAGACCGGGCTGCTTTGCCTTGCCGCCCGGATACCAGAACTCCCACTTGCCGTGGACTTCGTCGCGCTGTTTGGTGGGCCGCCGGTGGCCGCCTTCCTTGCTCTCAGGAATGGCCGTCCAGCCCTCGCCGGGGGGCTTGTCGCCGCCGGTGTAGACCGTGTTGCCTTGCTTGTCGCGGGTCTTCTTGTACTGGCCGCGCGAGCCCGCCTTGGGGGGCTTTTGGAACACGCGCATCGTGCCGCCGCCCGGCTTCTCGTAGGTGTAGACGTAGTTGCCGGGCGTGCCCTCGCGCTTGATGTAGCGGGCCTTGAGCAGCTCGGACACGTCGCCCCAGCCCGGCGCCACGCGCGAGCCGAGCGCGTGAAGCTCGTCAGGCGCTTCCTCAGCCATCCAGATCAGCTCCATCGCCGAGCTGGTAGGCCGGAGCATCAGCCGCGGTCGGAGCCGGTCAAGGTCAGCGTCGGTGACCGACTTGGTCATGTCGAGCAACTTCTCGATCAGCTCGCTCGCCTGACGCTTGCCTAGATTCGATAGGTCGGGGAGCTTGACGTCCTTCGATACTGCCAAGCTGATGATGTAGCCCCTCTGCGGATTGCTCGCATCAGCGTCACCGCTCTGTCGCGTGCCAATGTCCATCGCTGGCATCGCGGCGCGTTCCGCTTCCGCCTTGGCCTTGGCTGCGGCCGCCGCTGCCTTCGCCTTGGCCCGCTCCTCAGCGTGCGCCGGGGACAGCTCGCCCCCCACGCGCTCGACCAGCTCGGGCAGGCTCTCCTCGCTAACCTCGTAGACGTAGACGCCCTTGTAGCTATCCTTGTTGGGATAGATGCGTTGACCCCGGCCGAGACCCATAAACGCGCCTCGACGATTCCAGTCGTAGGTTCCGCCGCCGCCGACGTAAACCGTGCCCTGGAGCCTGCCAGGAATCACGCGCAAGTCTTTCTTGGTCAGCTCGTCTTCAAGATGCTGAAGCGATGTGCGCTTGTCTGGGGACAGGTGCTCCGCTGGGGAATCTTCACGCAGATCGACCTTCGTGCGGTGGACCCCCACTTCCTCGGCCAGCGCGGCCATGCCGTCCGCTGGCACCCAGAACGTGTGGAGTTGTTTGCTCCCGTAGTTGATCGCCCGGCCGCCAATGCGCTTACCGATGATCTTGGCCTTCAGCCCGGCCGGGGAGCCCCCGCCGTAGTCGTCGCCGGAAGCAAAGGCGTCGATCTCGAATACCTGCTGGCCCGGTCGCCAACTGATCTTCCAGCCCTTGGCCTTGCGGAGCTGCGCGGCCGCGGTGCGACCTTCGCGGAATGCCAACTGGGCCTTGCGCGCCTTGGCGTCCTTGTAGCGCTCTCCGATGACGTCACGGCCAGCCTTGCGCTGCTCAGCGAACGTGCGGAACCGTTGACGCGAGGCTTCGGCCTCATCGCCCGGATCGATTTCCTCGCCAGAGTCAATCGCGTCTTGGACTTCCGTCATGTCCTTGACGCCCTTCGCGATGTCGTCGCTGCCCGAGGCCTCCATCGCCTCCAGCATGGCGGCCTGCTTCGAGGCCATCGCCGTCGACTCTCTGGCTTCCTCGGGGTTGCCCGTGGTCAGCGAGCCCATCGACTGGAGCCGCTCGGCGACCTTGGCCGCCGCGGCCAACTCCATCTGGGAGTCGCCTACCAGCCAGTGCATCTCGGTGTCGGACTTGCTGCCGAGACGGTGGCTGCGACCGGCGACCTGACGGAACAACGTACCCGACCATGGGAGCGACAGGTTGATTTGCACGCGCGGTCGCTCGCCCGTCGTGTCGTGCAAGCTGATGCCTGTGCCGCCCTTGGCCATCGTGGCGACCGTGACCAGCTTGCGCCCGGCCTGGTAAGCCTCTTGCTCGTCTGAAGCCTTCTTGTTGGTCCCCCCGTGAATCTCGGCGACCTTGGTGCCACCACCAAAGGCCTTCGTCAAACGCTCGACCACACGAACGCCCGCAGGCATCTTCTCCAGCATGACGTCCAGATCGTCAGCCGCTTCCTCGAACTGGCGCGCGAGCGCAACCATCCCCATAGCCTTGGACGGATCATCCATGTCCGCAGCGGCCTCGCGCATCCGCTCAGCGCGTTTTCTCGCGTTGGTCGGCAGCGCTCTCAGGTGCTCGTGATTCGACTGAATGAAGCTCGTGTAGAACGCGACTTGCTTGCCCTCGCTGAGCGCCTTATTGCCGAGCTTGATCGCTTCCTCGACCTTTAGCGTCTCCCAGTAATTCTTGCTCCAAGACGTGTACATCGCCTTGGCCCACATGGGATCCGTGCCGGCCCGCTTAGTCGCGAACTCAACTATCTTCTCGGCGTGACTGAGCGCCTTGCGATGCTCATCCGATAGAGCGTCCTCGCCGATGACTCCGAACTTGGACGCCACGCCTTCTAGTGACGTCGTGCGTTTGATGCTCAATCCATCGACGTGCATGATGGCCGCGATGACCGCCATCGGTAGCTTGCTCGACGGGTTCTTGATCGCGGCGTAGACCGGAGCGTTGGCACGCGCGCCGGCTTGCTGCGCCCAGTGCGCGAAAGCCTGCTCGTCAGTCTCGATCTTGGTCTGGCCCTTCTTGCCCTTGATGTCGCCTTCGCTGATGTCCTCGCCGATCAAGTGATCCCACAGGCCGAGCTTCTTGAGGTAGTTCATGTCGACGACGTTGGTGAACGGCGTCGCGCTCATGTACAAAACCTTGTCGGCCTTGTCCTGAATGTCCTTTCCGCTTTGCGCGCGAGGCGAAGCGTGGTTGGCCATGTTGTGCGACTCGTCAAACGCGATGGTGTCCCACGTCCCATCGAACAGCTCAGGCCGATTCTCGCGGAGCGGCTTGCCCGGCTTGTCGTCACGCGCCTCTGCCTTGGTCTGAGGCGCACGCATGATCTCGCCATTCTCATCGAGCTTGACGCGGGTCAGATCATCGTAGCCAACGATATAATAGCCGTCCTCAGTGCTGCTCAGGTCTTCGAGTCCACGCAACTTGATGTTGTAGAGCCCGGCACCGGTCGGGCCTTCCCACTGCTTCCTGAGCGTCTGCTTGCCTGACGTCGGCACGACAATCAGATTGCGCTTGCCGCCACGCGCGACCATTGCAGCCAATGCCACGTTGGTCTTACCGAGCCCGGCGTCGTCTTGCAGTAACGCGCCGTCGCCGTCCTTCCACGCGCCCAAGATGCGCCGAGCACCCTCGGCCTGGTGTGGGAACAGCCGCTCAATCTTGCCGGTGACCTTGCCCGAGCTGTCACGCAACGGCGCCGGATTCGGGAAGCTCTCAATGTTGGCTGCCAGCTCCGGCAGCCTGTCCGCGTCTGGCCACAGGTCGGGGTGCAGCGCAATGGCCGGAGACTTGCCGAAGTCGACGACCGGGGTCTTCTTGCGACCGTCGGGCGGCTCTTCGGCGTCGGATGCTGCGGAAGTTAGCTCTTGTCGGACGTCTTTGCTGGACTTCGCATTTGCTGCCTGGCGTCGCGCTGACGTTTCCGCTGCAACATCACTCGGTCCACTAGGGCGCGGTCCTCGTCCACCAGCTCGTCGTATCCCGGTATCCACGGAATCACCCGCGGCACCGCCGTCTGCTTTGGTCTTTGCTTTGGCTTGGCCACTGGGGCCTCCCTTCGCTGGAGCCGCTACCGGCTCTTGGGGATCGGTGTGATGCTCCCAACCGCCCCCCTTCTTAGGATAGCGGTATTCTGCCTTACCGCCAACGTAGCGCTTCTGAGCGCCTGGCACCTTGCTCTTGAATCCCATCCACGCGCCCGCGGCCGGACGCGGACCGGTGGCCGGCTTGGCCGCTGGCTTGGCGGCTGGCTTGGCCGCGGAACGCGCTGCGGCCGCTGCCTTCAGCCGGGCATTCTCGGCCCGCAGCTTGGCCAGCTCGGCCATCTGAGCGGCCAGCGCCGGGTCGGCCTCGGGCTTGGCTGCCGGCTTGGGCGCCGGCTTGGGCTTGGGTGCGCCGCCGCCGAACAAGCTGAGCTGCTCGGCTTTCCGCAAGTCGATGACCAAGCGGCGACGGCTCTTGCCGAAGCCGAGGCCAAACAGTCCAGGCACCATGCCGACAATCGCGCCGACAAATATGCCGACGATGCTCGACGCAGTCTTGATCCGGCTCTCCGTCTTCTCACTGATGGCGCCGCTCGTTTCCTCTTCGCTCATCCCTGGAATCTTGGAAATCAGCCGGTCAACTCCGCTCTCCGAGCCCTTGCCGAACGAATCGCTGATCGCGTTGCCGATGCCGGGGATCCACATGGCCCCGATGCCCAGCGACGCCATAGATTTATCGATGCCCGCCCCGGCGAGATACATGACGAAATTGTCTAAGAAACCGAACACGAAGCTGCCCGCGCCGCCGCTCAATACCGCTCGCATAACGGCCTTGGTCTTGGAAGGCTGCGACTTCTCCCCAGCCGCTTTCTCAGCAGCTCCTACCAGGGCCGTCTCGCCCATCTCATCGCCGGCCGCCTTCAGCTCGGTCTCGGCGAGCTTGATCAGCGCCGGGTCCTTGGCAGCCCTCCGCACAGCCTGGTTGACCGTGTTCTGGTCAGGCTTGCCTTTGACGTCGCCCAGCGCGGCCTTGGCCGCCTTTTGCACTTCAGGCTTGCCCGCCAGCTCCTTTGCCTTGGCCTGGAACTGGTCGTCCAGGCTCTTGGCTGTGCCAGCGGCCGCTTGCTTGAGCGCCGCCTTAACCTTGTCCGCACCGTGTGCCGACAAGGCTTGCTGGAGCATCTTCTGAAGCTCGGGCGGGATGTCGGGCAGCTCTCCGCCGGCATCCTCGCCGGACGCGCCGGACGCGCCGGCCGTCTCGACCGCGCTCTCGGCGTCCTGGGCCGCACTGACGGCGTCCTCGTGCTTGTCTGCATCTGACACGATCTGTGCGCTGCGGGCCGCCCCAGCGTGCGCGAGGGCCGCGTGGGTGTGCTTTAGCGACCGCTCCTTGTGGTAGTCGTGGCTGCCGGGCTCGTCTTGGGCTTTGCCACCACCCTCGCCGCCGACGGGCTCCCACTGGCCCTCGCCGACCTTCTTGAACTTGTGGCCGCTCCAGTCGCGGATCTCGCCGACCTCAGCCTTGGCCCCCTTCTCCAGCGACTTCTGAATGATGAGCCTCTCGCCCTCGCGGCCCACCCGCCGGTCGAACCGCTGCTCGGCCGTCTCGCGGTAGAAGGACATCGCGCGCCGGCCCAGCTCGTTGCGGAGGGCCAGGTCGCCTGGGGCGAAGGCCCGCAGAAGCTGTACCAGTGACTTGCGGAACACGAGCGCGTTGGGGGACTGGGCCAGCTCTCGGAGCTGCGTTTCGAGCTGGCGGCCGATGTCGTAGCCGAGCCCCAGCCCCTTGGTCACCGAAGCCGGGTCGCGGAACAGCCCCTCGCCGCTCGGGACTATGGGCTCCATCCGCTCTTGAGCCGGGCGGGTCAGCTCGGACATTCCCGACGTGCTGATCCCCACGTCAGTCCGCAGATTCCGCCGGCCGAGCAGCAACCGAGGGCCTTGACCGGGGATGCGAGACGAGCCAACTCCCGGTGTGAACATGGATTTCTTCATCCTAGTATCCCCAGGTCGTCGGCATTTGGCGCGGATTCGTTAGGCTTCCAACTATCGGCCGCACGATACTCTGCGGAATCCCCCTTGACAACATTCTTGAATCCGGCGTCGTAACTGCGGAATTTGAACAGCGCATCGAGTCGCTTGATTTCCTCTAGCGCCCGGACGGCCCGGTCGTTGTCACCGTGGTCAAATGACCGTTCCGCATAGTCGCGCAGCATAGAGCGGACTCGGCCCATGTAGCTGTCCGCTGTGAGCATATCAATGG
>Ga0307376_10003317_pt1 | contig 15087 bp, 18 predicted proteins | sample TR2MG_FD_202536 | JGI IMG/M metagenome (GOLD analysis project Ga0307376, IMG submission 202536) | Soil microbial communities from Risofladan, Vaasa, Finland - TR-2 | ecosystem: Environmental > Terrestrial > Soil > Coastal area > Acid sulfate soil | place: Finland: Risofladan, Vaasa | collected...
ATGAATGCATTGAAGCAACTAGACGACTGATGGACTCCAATTTCATCGGACCTGTGAATATTGGTTCCGAAGAAATGGTTACCATTAACCAACTCGTTGAGACTGCCGCAAAAGTTGCAGGTAAAACCGTAGAGAAGAACCACATTGATGGACCTCTTGGTGTTCGTGGACGCAACTCTAATAACGATGTGATCCGCAAAGAACTTGGTTGGGATTATTCTCAATCCCTTGAAGAAGGCATTCGTATTACTTACGATTGGATTAGTGAGCAAATTAAAAATAGGAAATAATAATGAGTAAATTATCAGAACTGACTAATTGGTTAAATTCTGCTGGAGTTAGTGATCTTGGGGAAAACGCAATGGTTCTCTTGGATCTAGTAAAAACTAAAAAAGACTCTAGGTTTATGGATGTTGGGGTTAGAGGTGGAGTTTCTTCTGCTATTCTCTCCTATGAAAGTGAAGAGAACAATAATCAAGTTTGTGGATGCGATCTTAATTTTGGACTATTCTACAATGGTGGAAGACGTTTCGTAAATGAAAATTATACTTGCTACCTTTATGATAGTGTAACCCTTGGAAAGCAATGGGACGAAGATCCTTTTGATATGATTTTCATCGATACTCAACACACTAGGGAACAAGTTCTAGCAGAACTTTACTTCTGGTCAAATCATATTAAAGAAGGCGGATACTTTGTCTTCCATGATTCGCATTGGCCAATGGAGGGACCAGTTATTAATGGAGTTCAGTGTGAGAGGGTTGACGTTGCAATCACAGATTTCTTTGGTCTCCCAAAGAGCGTCCGTGAAATGACAATGTATGAGGATGATAATGTGTCTATCGAACACCATACTTCAAGTTATGGAATGACCTTTGTCCAGGTCAAAGATTTTGATGGAATGCAAAAGGTAAAACAAACCGTAGATTGGAATAAAGTTTTCGAAACTAGGAATTGGCTTGTTGAGTTAACTCTTAATCCAAATAATCCAAAGTGCATCTCCAAAGATTGGGGATTAGAATATGATAAAATTATTTCTGAATCTGTAATTACTGTTTAATATAACAATGAAAGTAACTGTCCTTGGATCTGGTGGGCAAATCGGTGCCTACCTCACAGAGTATTTGCGTGAAAAAGGTCATAAAGTTCATGAGTTTGATGTTATCAATGGACCACATCAAGACATGACGCAGATTCCCAATGCGGAACTGCATCGTGTTATCATGGACACTGACTTTGTTTTTGTTCTTGCATTTGATGTCGGTGGTTCTCACTACCTGAAGAAGTACCAACACACGTTTGACTTCATCAATAACAATACTCGCATCATGGCAAACGTATTTGGCTTGCTTGAAAAATACAACAAGAGATTCGTGTTTGCATCATCCCAGATGAGCAACATGTCTTATTCTCCTTATGGTGTGATGAAGCGTGTGGGAGAACTCTACACCACTGCACTGAAAGGACTCACTGTTAAGTTCTGGAATGTGTATGGTATTGAGCATGACATGGAGAAAGCCCATGTGATCACTGACTTCATCCGCAAGGGGTTTGAAGAGGGTGAGTTTGAAATGATGACTGATGGTACTGAAGAGCGTCAGTTCCTTTATGCAGAGGACTGCTGCGAGGCACTAGAGACAGTGATGGAAAACTACACTGACTTCAAACCAGAAGACCCTCTTCACATTACTTCTTTCCGTAATGATTCTATTAAGTCTGTTGCTGAAATTATTCAGGGATGCTTCAATAGGATTGGGAAGTATGATGTAAAAATCAAACCAGGTCTTGCAAAAGATAGTGTTCAGATGGACAAAAGAAATGAGGCAGACAGTTACATTATGAGTTGGTGGTTACCCAAGACTGGTATTGAAGCAGGTATCAATAAAGTCTTTGATGAAATGAAGAAAAATTATGAGTAAGATTGTTATCTGGGGACATAGACTTCATGAATCAACTCATGGTTATGTCCACAGTTCTTATAAGAAAGCATGTGAATTTTTGGGTCATGAGACTCTTTGGATAGATCACAGAGATGATATCTCATCCATTGATTTCTCTGACTCGATTTTCATTGTTGAGCATTCAAGAAGACAGGGAATGCCTTATCGGAAAGATTGTAAGTATGTTGGACTCAATTTTCAGAATGAGTTTGAAGAAAATGATATTCCAAAAGAGAATGTGATTGCTTTCAGACATCAATGTGATGTACTAGATCAAGAAACATTTGAAGAGAAAGAAGTAGAGAAAGTTTCTGATTTATCTTTCTGGGATGAATCTAATAGAACTCTATATCAAGCATGGGCAACTGACTTACTCCCTCATGAGATTGACCACGAAAATCCAGTTGAATTCAATCCAAGAGCGAAGAAGTTGAACTATATTGGAATGCTTTATGAACAAGGTCCATGGTGGGCTCAAGAGTTTGCTAATATTATTGGCGAGAAACATAGAGTAGAGTTTACAGTCTATACTCAAAATGCTTCTGACGAAGAGAACAAACAATTAATCAGAGAGTCTTTCTTGTGTCCAGACTTTAGAAGTGATTGGCACTTGCTTGTTGGATATATTCCATGTAGAATCTTCAAGAACATTAGTTACGGTAGGATCTGTGGTACAAACTCTCATGCAGTTAAGCGTGAGTTTGGTGATTATGTTGTTTATGGAGGAACACCGCAGAGTCTTTATGAAAATCTTCTGGATGCCGAGATAAACAAGAAGGTAAATATGAACGAGGCAATGCTTTTTATTAAAGAAAAGCACACCTATGTAAATAGAGTTCAGAATATTTTGAAGTTGTTTGGAGTTGATGAATGATAGGATTTAATCATCTAGGTCATCTTGGTCGTCTTGGTAATCAGATGTTTGAATTTGCTGCACTTCGTGGTATTGCAGCAAAGAATGGGCATGATATCTGTATTCCATCTCCAGAAAATAAAGGAATTGAGAATTATAGTTTGCATGAATGCTTTGATTTGGATCATATCCCTCAAGGATACATACAGGGAGACAGATATGTTCAAGAAGAGCATTTTCACTTCAATGAAAAACTCTTCACAACGTGTCCTAATGATGTGAGTCTGTATGGATTTTTTCAGTCTTGGAAATACTTTGATAATGTAAAGGATCAAATTCGTAAAGACTTTACATTTCATCGTGAGATCATGTCTCCTTGCCAAGAAATGATTGATCTTGTTGATGGTGAACCAATCATGCTTCATGTTCGTCGTGGTGATCCCAATCTCACTGATCCTCGTGGGTTTAAGTGGTCTTATACTCAATGTGGAGACCAGCATCCTGTGCAACCCATAGAATACTATGAGAAAGCACTGGCAGAGTTTGATGATGACCAACCAGTAATCGTATTCTCTGACTCTCCTGAATGGGTTAAAGAGCAGGAATTTTTTGCTGATGATAGATTTTTGATTTCTGAACCAGAAGATAAGTATGATGATGGTTCATATACTCCATATGTTGACTTATGCTTGATGTCTTTGTGTTCTCATGCTATTATTGCTAATAGTTCTATGAGTTGGTGGGGTGCTTGGTTGCAGTCCAACCCAAATAAAAAAGTAATCGCACCAAAGATGTGGTTCGGTCCTGCATACAAGGACAAAAATACAAAAGATCTTTATTGCCCTGATTGGATACTACTATGAAAATATTTGTAACTGGATGTGCTGGACTTCTTGGTTCAAATTATTGCAGACATCTTTTAGAAAATGGACATGAGGTTGTCGGTATTGATAACCTCTCTGGTGGATACAAAGCATTTGTTCCCAAAGGAGAAAACTTTACTTTCGTCAAGTTGAATCTTGAGAATAGAAAGAAAGTAGTAGAACTTTTTGATGAACACAAACCAGAAGTTCTGATTCACTTTGCTGCTTATGCTGCAGAGGGACTCTCTCCTTTTATCCGTAATTTTAATTATAGGAACAATCTTATTTGTTCTGCTAATTTGATCAATGAGTGTATCAAGAATGATACCAAGATGATCTTTACTTCTAGTATGGCAGTTTATGGTGAGCAAGAGCCTCCGTTCACTGAAGATAAAAGACCACAACCAATTGATCCGTATGGTGTTGCGAAGTATGCTGTAGAGTGTGACTTGAGACTTGCACATGAACAGTTTGGTCTGCGATATAATATTGTTCGTCCTCATAATGTTCTTGGTGTTTATCAAAACATCTGGGACAAGTATCGTAATGTGATTGGTATTTTTATTCGCAAGACTTTAAATGGTCAACCCATTCTTGTGTACGGTGACGGTGAACAGACTCGTGCATTCTCCGACATCAAATATTATATGGAACCATTTGATAAACTTCTGACAGATTACGACAACGAAATCTTCAATATTGGTGCGGATAAATATTTCACACTCAACGAAGTTGCAGAGACAGTTCAAAAGATTGGCAAAAAATATGGTTATGATGTTCCTATTGAACATGGAGAACCACGTCATGAAGTCAAACACGCATATTGTGATCACACGAAAGCAAAGACCGTATTAGACTTCAAGGATGAAACTAACCTTGAAGAACTTATTGAAAGTATGTTTGTTTGGGCGATGAAACAACCAAACAGAAAAGTGAAGCAGATGGAGTATGAGGTGACAAAGGACATCTATGAGTATTGGAAGGATAACTGATGAAGTTTTTGGACAAATTTTGCGACAAGGCACTTCATGGTGACCTTGATTCTGATCGACACATCATTTCAATTTTTTCTATTGCATTAGCATCTAGGGGAAAAACATTTGTTGAACTTGGTGTGCGAGAAGGTCACACAAGTGAACCTCTGTATGAGGCAGCAAAATTGAACAATGGACATCTTTGGTCTGTTGATCTCAATGACCCTTCAGAATACAAACCAAACAATGGTCATTACACTTTCTGCAAGCAGGACAGCATTAAGTTCCTAGAAGAATGGCCCAAGGATAAGAAAATTGATATCGTTTATGTTGATGATTGGCATTCGTATCCACACGTCAAACGTCAACTTGAACTGCTTGATGGACTAGTTGGTCCTAGCAGCATCATCCTCCTGCATGATTTAATGTATGGTGGAACTGATCCCTTCTATCACTGTGACCTTGCACATGGTGGACCACAGTGGGAAGGTGGTGGTCCTTATCGTGCAGTAGCAGAACTGAATCCACAGTTCTGGGAATGGTCAACACTTCCTTGGAATAATGGGTTAACCATTCTCCGTAAGAAATATAGTAATCGTTATCACAGGAGATAATAATGCTGGGAATTAGTATCCATGAACATGCTGGTTTAGGAAACCAGATTTGGAGAGCAGTTGCATGTAGAGTATTCGCAGAGAAACTGGGATATGACTATGGTATCAGCCACCCTGGTTGGAGAGGACCTTTTCTTAACTTTGACTGGGGTAAAGAGATCTCACTGAATGTAGAAGAAGATCATCAATTCCAAAAGGTTGAGGGGTTTGAGCACTATTATAAAGAACAGTTTGATCCATTCCCAGAAGTTGCAGGTGAGATTGGTAAAGCAGATCCTAACTTTTTAAAACTTGAAGACAATACCTACATCAATGGTAACTTCCAAAGAATGTCTTACATTGAAGACTATAGAGACAAGATTTGTGAGTGGTTATCTTATGATGATGAACTGAAGATCACTGACTATTCATCAGAAGATATTTGTGTGATTCAGATCCGTGGGGGAGACTATACCACTGGTCACTCAATGCTCCCCTCTCAATACTATCAAGGTGCGATGAGGCACATGAAGGAAAACAATCCTAACATTGAGTTTGTGATTGTTACTGATGATCCTGGAACTGCATCCAAACTTGTTCCTAATGTTCCTATCATTGGTTCTGCTATTTCTGAAGAAAAAGATCCATATCAAAAGAACATTGCATGGTATACTTATCCAGGTGGTCCAGTGTCGATTGATTATAGTATTCTCAATACAGCAAAGTATGCTATAATTTCATCATCAACATTTGCTTTTTGGCCTATTTGGACTAATAACCAACTAGAGAACGTTATTGCACCAATGTATTGGTTTGATTGGTCTCGTTCTGATGGTTGGTGGAGACCGTATGATTCTATTCCCAACGATGAAAGATGGTTGTGGATGGATAGAAATAATGACCTTTATGAAAGCAAGACCTGCATTAAGTACAGAAAAGAACAATGAAAGTATTTGACGTTTTTCCATTCTTTAACGAACTAGATCTCCTAGAAATCCGACTCAATGTTTTGGATCCTTATGTAGACTTTTTTGTTTTGAGTGAAGGTACAAAAGATTTCCAGGGTGGAGACAAAATTCTTTATTATAAAGAGAATAAAGATCGGTTTGAAAAATTCAACCACAAAATTATTCATAATATAGTTGAAGATAATAATGTTGATCTTCATGCATATGACAGGGATATCTATCAGAAGAACATTATTAAAGATGTGCTTCTAGAGTATGTTACAGATGAAGATGCCATTTTGTTTGGTGACCTTGATGAAGTTCCAAACCCAGAAGCAGTAGCACAACTGGGAGAATTTTTTGAGACCGATACAATCTATCACTTTGCACAGGAGAACTGCATCAGTTATCTGAACTTGGTAGAAACAACAGGTGCTATCCAAGCAATGACACCTGACTTTGATTATGGTAGCGATCGTCGTAGATGGTTGGGAACTAAACTCATTGGTAAACCAACTCTTGATAAGTATACGATGACCTATCTCCGCCACTGGCATGAAAACGATAAGAATGCTAGAATCTTCCCAGGTGGTTGGCACTGGAGTTACGTTGGTAGTGAAGGTTTGAGTGTTGAAGAAAGACTCATCAAGAAGTGTGAATGTTCTTCTCACCCAGAAATTAATAATGAGCAGATCAAAAGTGGAGTTTCTAAAGTTAGAGAAAACAGAGATCCAATTGGTAGAGATTATGCTCGATATGAGATCGTTCCTATCGATGATTCTTACCCAGAATACATTGTCAACAACAAAGAAAAGTTTTCCTATATCATTAAATGATTAATCTTCCCGAAGTTACTCTATTCACAATAGACACTAAATCTGACATTGATGGAACCATTCGTGCACTATATACGAGCATGGATGGTATCAACTATGGTGAAGTAAAACTGGTAACAACCAAAGAGAATATTGAAAAGTATCGCTCTGAACTGGAACCTGATGGGATCATTCTTGAAGAACCTGTCGCTCCTGTGAGAAACTATAATGAATACAATCACTTTGTCATTTACAGTCTTGGGAAGCACATTAATACTTCCCATTGTCTGTTAGTTCAACCAGATGGATTTGTTTTGTTCCCTGATAAGTGGGAAGATTCTTGGTTGGAATATGATTACATTGGAGCTCCTTGGGCAGTTGTTGATGATGCTTACATTGATCCCTTTGGCAATCACCATCAAGTTGGTAATGGTGGATTCTCTCTACGCAGCAAAAAACTTCTGGACGTTCCAAACAAAGTAGAAGTTCCTTGGGAAACAAACAATAGTGATTTCTATTGGATGCCAGAAGGTGTGGTTAATTATCACGAGGATGGCAATGTTTGCGTACATAACCGACACATTTTCATTGAGCAAGGATGTAAGTTTGCCCCTGTAGACGTTGCTGTTAGGTTCTCACAAGAAACTAGAATCCCCGAATGTGAAGGAGTAACCCCATTTGGATTCCATTACAGATTACCTCCTGGTGTTGAATTGCAATATGAATAGATTCTTGTTATAATTGTTAAATTGATATTCAGAACCATGAACAGAGTAAAAGACTACGAAGAGTTAAAAACGAGAATCGTAACTTGGATTCGGAATTATGTAAAGAATAATCAAATCAAAGCACTTGTAGTTGGAGTGTCTGGTGGTATTGATTCTGCAGTAGTTTCTACGTTGTGTGCAGAGACTGGATTGCCGACCTATGTTTTGGGTATGCCAATTCATCAAAAAGAAGAGCAGGAAAGTTTATCCGATGCTCACCTTGAGTATTTGCAGAACACGTATTCTAATGTTATTGCTCATAAATTTGACTTGAGCAAAACCTTTGATACTTTCAAGTTTACCATGAAGGAATTGGGGCACGATACTCTTGCTCTTGCCAATAGTCGTTCTCGTCTTCGTATGGTAACTCTGTATCAGGTTGCAGGATCTGTTAGTGGTATTGTTGTTGGTACTGGTAATAAGGTTGAAGATTATGGTGTAGGATTCTACACTAAATATGGTGACGGTGGAGTTGACATTGCTCCCATTGCAGATTTATATAAGACTGAAGTATGGGAACTTGGAAAACACCTTGGCATAGATGAACGTATCATTGAAGCAAATCCTACGGATGGTCTATGGGATGATGGAAGATCTGATGAGGATCAATTAGGGTGTACTTATTACACTCTAGAAGAAGCAATGGAACATGGAATCGGACCTGGTGTAGATATTCTTTATCGGTTCAATAGACAAAACCGTCACAAAATGGAACCTATTCCTACATTTAAACTATGAAGATTGGAGTTATTGGTGCAGGAAGGCTTGGAATTTGCTTTGCCCTCCTTCTAGAAAAAGCAGGTTATAATGTAATGGTCTCTGACTGCAGAGAGGATTATGTCAACAACCTGAATCATAGAATTATCAAGACAAACGAACCACATGTTGTGGAGATGCTTGATAGTGCTATTAACTTTGAGGCAGTTGTTGATAACGTTGAAGTTATCAAACATTGTGATATCATTTACACACTCGTGGCAACACCATCACTACCAGATGGAAGTTATGATGTGAGTGCAGTGTGGGATGTGATTGAAGATGTTCAGTCTTGTGAATTTTCTTTAGAAGGAAAGAGTTTTGTTGTGGGATGCACCACTAATCCTGGTGACTGTGAAATCTTTCAGACTCAACTTAATCCTTATGGTGTTGATGTTTACTATAATCCAGAATTCATTGCTCAAGGTTCCATTGTTAAAGACTTGGAACATGCTGACATGGTTCTGATTGGTGGCGAAGGTAAGCACCTTGAAGATTTAATGGGTATCTATTATGGTATTCAAGTTACCAAACCACAGATTCATACCATGAGCACTACTGCTGCTGAACTTGTGAAGTTAGCAGTCAATTGTTTCCTGACAACCAAAATCACTTATGCTAATATGGTTGGTGAGGTGATGGCTTTGAGTGGTCGTGAGTGTGAAATTGATAAAGTCTTGAGTGCCATTGGTGCAGACAGTCGTGTTGGTTCCAAGTATCTTAAGTTTGGATATGGATATGGTGGTCCGTGCTTACCAAGAGACAATCGTTCTTTTGCTGCACATGCAAAAAAACTTGGTTTAGAGTATAATCTTGGATCAACCACTGATAAGTTTAATAATGAACACACCAAGTTTCTTGTTGACTGGTTGATTCACAAGAATGAAAAAGAACTCCCATTCGCATTTCCTTATGTTTCATATAAGGAGGGAACAGATATCATTGAAGAGAGTCAACAGTATCGTTTGTGTCTTGTTTTACTTGACCTTGGATATAAAGTTTATGTTGTTGATGATCTTGTCAAATATCAATGTGATGATAGAATTACTTGGGGTGCTCCAGAAGAAGAAGTGTATTGGATTGATTTATGATTGGGTATAATAGACTGGGAAGCAATGGTCGTCTGGGAAATCAGATGTTCCAGTATGCAGGTCTTCGTGGTATTGCTGCCAAACGTGGATATGATTGGTGTATTCCTCCAGAAAACTATCAACACAGAGACAATTATGGACTCTTTGAAACTTTTGAGATGACAAATGTCAAAGAGTCTAACATTGGATTTGTCTCTGGATCTGTTGTTCAGGAGAATGACTTTTGTTTTACTCAAGACTTTTTTGATGCATGTCCTGATGAAGTAAGTCTTGATGGATATTTTCAGACAGAAAAGTATTTTAATCACATTCGTGATGAGATCCTTGAGGACTTTACTTTTAGATCAGAATATCTTAAACCTTGTAAGGAGTACATTGATTCTTTAGATCAACCTCCTATCTTTTTGCATGTTCGTCAATCTGATAACATTGGAAGAGAAGAATATCATCCTATTCTTCCTATCAGTTATTTTGAGGATGCTCTATCTAACTGGTCTGATGATACTCCATGTTTTGTCTTTACTGATGATCTGGAGTGGTGCAAGTCTCAAGACTATTTCAAGCAAGATCGTTTTCTGTTTAATGAAAACGCAGAGAGATACTCCTACCAAACAGTTGATGGAACTGGTCAGATGCAAAACACCTTACTCCCTCAAACTGATTTGTGTTTGATGAGTCTGTGTAGTGGCGGCATTGTTGCCAACTCTTCATTCTCTTGGTGGGGCGCATGGTTGCAGAACAATCGCGGTAAGATCGTTGCTCCAAATCCAAAGAAGTGGTTTGGTACAGCACAGAGTCACCTTGATACGTCCGACATTGTGCCTGACAACTGGATTATTCAAGACTGGAGTAAGTGATGTCTGAAATTAGTATTGCTATTCCTTGTCATGATAGGGGAGAGAACGGACCTAGGTGGTTGGGAGAACTTCTTGCCTCTATTAAGAAACAAACCTTTCAGGATATTGATATCGTAATCTCTGATCAAAGTAAAAACGATTTGATTCTGGATACCTGTAAAGCATATTCCGATGACTTTGAGTTTACTTACGTTAGATATGAAGGTAATGTTCCTTGTGAGAACATTAATGTTGCACTAGAAAATTGCGAGGGAAGAATCATCAAGGTTATGTTCTCTGATGATATCTTTATCGAGAATGATGCACTTGAAATCATTCACAAAGAGTATGAAGACCCAGATTGTAAATGGGCTTTCAATGGTTTCTGTGAACTCAATGGTGGTAAGTTTAGTGGATTTAAGCAACCAATGTGGTCAGACTATACCCTGGAGGGTAGAAATCTTTTGAGTAGTCCTTCTGCAGTTTCTTTTTTGAATGAGTGTAAAGTTGAGTTTGATACTAACCTTAAATTGTTGCTAGACACAGATTTCTATCATAGAATGAGATGGAACAATGGAATGCCTAAAACTATTCCTGGTTTCCTAATTGCAAATCGTCATCATGACGACAGAGTGAGCAGTCAAGCAACATCTCAATATGATTGCGTTGTTGAACATCCTGCAGGTGGATGGATGATGAATAGCAAAGAACTGAAATATGTTCAGGAAAAGTACCCAGAGTTTGTAAAAAATAGAAAGTATCCCGATGAGAATTGATTTATCCCAAGCAACATTCATCATTCCTATTCGCATTGAGTCTCCTGATCGCCTACGGAATGTAATCACTTCAACAGCATTTTTGTTGGAGAATTTTGATACAAATATCATCATTAAGGAAGTAGATTCTGAATCTGTTTTTCAGAGAGATGCTCTCCCAGTCCTAAAAGACATTTTGGATGTTGATGTTAATGTTCAGCACATCTTTGAGGAAAGTAATGAACCTTTATTTCATCGTCAAAAAGTTCTCAATGAAATGATTGCCGAAGCAAAAACAGATATCGTTGTAAATTATGACTGTGATGTTATTCTTCCTTTGGAATCATATGAACTTGCATACCGTGGAATCATGGACGGTGTTTATGATGCCGTATACCCATATGGAAGTGGAATGTTTCAATATCAAGTAAGGGCGAGTGATCAGGTCGTTTCCAAATTTTTAGAAACCAGAGATTATAGTTACCTGAACGATAACTCAAACCTTCATACTTCTGATTTTGGTTGGGTTCAGTTTTTCAATCGTCAAGTTTATATTGAGGGTGGCATGGAGAATGAAAACTTCAAAGCTTATGCACCTGAAGATAAAGAAAGATTTTACAGATTCACTACAATGGGATATAATGTAGGACGAATTAATAATTGTGTTTATCATCTAGAACATGCAAGAGGAGAAAACTCTTGGTTCAATAATCCTCACATGCAATCCAATATGGATGAATGGGATAAGATTCAATCAATGGATAAAGAACAACTTTTAGAATATTATTCTCAACAAGACTATCTTAAAAAATACAGGAGCAACTAAATGACAAGTTCCGTTCAACTATTTCAAAAATATTCAGACTATGCAAAAGTCTTTATTGAGACTGGAACCTTTACTGGTGATGGTATTCAATGTGCTCTAGATGCAGGATTTGAAAAGGTATATTCGTGTGATATTAATTCCGAATATGTAGAGAATGCTAAAGAGAAATATAAGAACTATGATGTTACTGTAGAGAATCTTGAGTCACAAGATTTCTTGAACAAAATTCTTCCTACTATTGATGAGCGTGTTGTGATCTTTTTGGATGCACACTCCATGCCTTTTGATATGTATGATCAGAATCGTGGATTTGGTCCAGACACTGTTAAAGATGGAGTAGCACCATGTCCACTAGAGAAAGAGCTATCCGTTGTTAAGGAGCATTCAATCAAAGATCACATTATTTTGATTGATGACTTCCAATGTTTTGATACATGGATGTTTGAGGGTCTTGGATTTGATGATATCAATGATCAAATTATTAATATCAATCCAAAGTATAAAGCAAAGTTGGATGGAAACGTTCTTTGTTATAAGGTTGCCAAGTAATGGATAGAAATAAGTCAGCACACAAACTCAAAAACTTTGGACCTGTATATTGCATTAATCTGGATGATCAACCAGAGAGATGGGATTACATGTCCAATCAGTTTAAGTATTGGGAAGTTGATAACTATACTCGTATCTCTGCCTATGATGGTAGAGATGATGACTTGAGTGATATCATTGCTGGAAAGTACCCAGATAATATGACTTCTGGTGAGATTGGTTGTGTTACCAGTCATCTGAAAGCAATGAAACATTGGTTAGAGACATCTGATAGTCCTTATGCTATTATGATGGAGGATGACTGTAGTTTAGATCTAGTAAAGTTTTGGAACTTTAGTTGGTCTGACTTTGTTGGTCACCTTCCTTATGATTGGGATGTCGTACAGGTAGCAATTATTTGTACAGGAGACCTTCATGTAAGACTCCACAAGAGGTTTGTTAATAACTTCTCTACTGCATGTTATTTGATTACCAGATATCATGCAGAGAAGTTGTTGCGATATCACACTAGAGGTGAGAAGTATAAACTTGATAATGGATGTAAACCTCGTGCGGTAGCTGACGATTTGATTTATAATTCTGGTAATACTTACTCCATTCCACTTCTTGTTTATAAAACTGAACTGGGTTCTTCTATTCACCCAGAGCATGTGGATGCATTCCACAGAGGAAACCATGATGCATTGATCAATTACTGGTCTCAAAATGGAGCAGGTATTGACATTGCGAACTACATGGATTATGATCCTTACCTGGGCAGAATAACCGAACCTTCTGGTCAGAAAAACAACAGTTGACAAAATCTTAAAACTTTGTTAACATAAATAACAATTGGCACATGTGCCAATCAACAAAACTGACGCCTCAACTACTCGCTGAAGTTTTGTGAAATAAACAGAGACTTGTCGAGTCTCTTTACATCCGCAGGTATATTACTCTGCGAGAAACTAACGAGGTATCTAAAATGATTAAATCCGCATTCGCAGCACTCGCTGCTGCTCCCCTTTTCGCTGGTGCTGCAATGGCAGGACCCTACGTTAACATCGAAGCAAACAGTGGTTTCACTGGTTCCGACTACAGCGGCACCACCACCGACTTCCACGTAGGTTATGAAGGCACTGAAGGTGCTCTGGGTTACTACATCCAGGGTGGTCCTTCGCTGGTCAGCCCTGATGGTGCTGCTAGCGACACCGTTTTCTCTGGTAAGGTTGGCGCAAGTGTCGCTGCTACCGAGCAACTGGGTGTCTATGGTGAGTTCGCTCTCGCTACTGGTGCTAACGGTGCCAAGAACGGTTATGCAACCAAGGCAGGCGTCAAGTACTCCTTCTGATTCACTAACCGCTAAAAATCAGGATCCCCTAACGGGGGTCCTTTTTTTGTGCCTGACCGTACATTAAAATTCAGTTAAATTGCTCTATATACCAAGGTTTGTCTTTTTTCTGGGTTAATCAACCCTTAACTACAAAATCTGAAGACCATGTTAAAATTACAAGGTCTTCAAATGACAAACCCGCAAACATTACAAAAAGGTATTTTCAAATGAAAGCATTCGCTCTTGCCGCACTGGCAATCCCCATGGTGACGGCACCTGCCCTTGCTGGTCCTTACGTCATGACCAAATCTGAATTCAAGTTCTCTGATGAGAACTATAAAGAGGCAGTCAACCAAGCCCGTCTTGGTTATGATTGGAAAGTCGGTGCTCTGTCACCTTATGTTGAAGTCGGTGGTGGTGCCAAGACTCCTGATGGTGGTGACTCCAAAGGTTTCACCGCTGCAGAACTGGGCACTGGTCTTAAACTGACCAAGAAACTTTCTGCTAAAGCAAAGGTTGAAGCAATCCAAGTCAGTTCCAAGACTGATTGGAAAGTTGAAGTCGGCACCAAGTATCGCTTCTGATAAGGAGACCCAATGAAAAAAGTTCTTGCTACTCTCGCTGCTGTCGCCGCTGGCGGCACTTTAGTTGCTTGTGGATCGGCACCTGAATCTGCATCTACTTTTACTCCACAAAGGTTGACTGCTGCGGGGGCTACTTTCCCCGCCCCTCTTTATAATCGTTGGTTCCAAGATTATGCAAAAGAAGGCGGACATATGGTTTCGTATCAAGCAGTCGGTAGTGGTGCTGGTGTTCGCCAGTTTGCTGCTGGGACTGTTGACTTCGGTGCTAGTGATGGTGCGGTAAAGGATTCTAAGATTCCTGCATCTGGTTTGGTTCACATCCCTATGACCGGTGGTGCCATTGTGCCCGCATATAATAATCCTGGATGTGATGCCAAGATGACCCAGACACAACTTGCTGATGTGTTCCTTGGTAAGATCACCAACTGGTCTACTTTCGGTTGTGCCGATAAGTTCATCAAGGTTGTGCATCGTTCTGATGGTTCTGGTACTACCAAAGGTTTCACCAACTCTCTGTCTGCTTTCTCTCCCGAATGGAAAGAGAAAGTTGGTAGTAACAAGGCAGTATCTTGGCCTACTGGTGTCGGTGCCAAAGGTAACTCTGGTGTCGCAGCACAAATCAAACA
>Ga0307376_10003318_pt1 | contig 15087 bp, 22 predicted proteins | sample TR2MG_FD_202536 | JGI IMG/M metagenome (GOLD analysis project Ga0307376, IMG submission 202536) | Soil microbial communities from Risofladan, Vaasa, Finland - TR-2 | ecosystem: Environmental > Terrestrial > Soil > Coastal area > Acid sulfate soil | place: Finland: Risofladan, Vaasa | collected...
TGCAAGCTCATCACGACGAACAATATTCCGCCGGAACCGGAGCTCAGTTTCGGGGACTACCGGGCCGGCCGGTTCATGTGGGTCCTGCGGAACGTGCGGAGACTGGCGGAGCCGATGGCGGCCCGGGGTAGGCAGGGCTTGTGGACCTGGGATATGCCGGCGAATATCCTGTTCTTGGAAGGGAGGGCTTTGCGTGAAACTGACACCTGACCACATCAAGCACCAGACGTACTTCGGCAAAGCATATTATGACAGCCTGAAGCAGCGGTTACTCGCTTACGAGGATGACATAGAGCGGGAGCGGCGGTTGCGTACCCGCCAGTGCAAGACGTGCTTCTACATCAAAAACCACTTAGCAGGGCAAGCGTTCACCGAGTACACCTGCCGGAACTGCGGCGCCGAAGGTATGCACCCCAATACCGGTGTACCGAGGTACTGCGACAACTGCGCCGACGAGTACTGTGTATGCAAGGACTGCGGGGCAAGGATCGACGGGTAATCGACGAGATCTTCATCTGATAGGGGGTTCACTCTGTGCGGAAAATCCTGTTTCCCCTCCTGGTCTTGTCCCTGGCCCTTACTCTGGCCGGGTGCGGTCAGACCGGCGGCCAACCATCCTCTCCGCAAGCCAACCAAGTTAACTCGGGAGGCGGTACCATCCTGTCCATCGCCGCCACGTCCGGTACGCTCATAGTCGAACCGCAGGCCGGGGTGGCTCCGTATCTCACCCTAGTCCAGCAGGCTCAGCACTCCATCGACGTCAACTCCTATCTGCTGACTGACTCTGACCTGGTTTCCGCCCTGGTCCAGAAGGCCCAGTCCGGCTTGAATGTTCGGGTGATCGTGGCTGGCAACCCCTATGAGGACAGTAAGGACGTAGCCTAGGAGCAGGCCGAGTTTGCCGGGACTAAAGTGCAGTTAAAGCAGGCCCCGGCGCAGTTCGAGCAACCCTATGTCTTCGACCACGCCAAATACGTCGTAGTGGACCCCGGCCAGGGTGGGAAGGCCATCCTTGGATCAAGCAATATGGACTACTCCGGTTTGGGCGGAGGGAACCGGGAATACGATTATGAGACGACGAACCCGGGCGTGGTAGCCAACCTGTCTGCCATTTTTGACGCTGACTGGTCCGGCAAGTCCGTCCAGTTGGACAATCCCGGTCCACTGGTTGTCTCCCCGGGGGCTGAAGGTGCGCTGGTGAATCTGATCCAGGGGGCCAAACAAAGGCTGTACATCGAGTCGGAGGAGCTGGGGAACGACCGACCAGTACTGAATGCCCTGGCTTCGGCGGCCCGGCGGGGCGTGCAGGTTGAAGTTGTTTTGCCGAGCAATCTGAGCCAGGGTGACCGGCGGAACGCGCAGGAACTGGTAAAGGCGAGAGCGCAGGTCAGATACCTGAGCCAGCCGTATCCGCACGCCAAGCTGATCATCGCCGATGGCCAGGCTTTTCTGGGGTCCCAGAATATCTCGGTGAGCAGCCTGGACAAGAACAGGGAAGTGGGCCTTCTGCTTACGGGGAGCCCGGTGGGCCAGGCGGTGCAGTGGTTTGAGCGGGACTTTGCGAAAGGTGATGATATGTAATGCTTAGCCAGCGAGTAGAGAACGCTTTGCGTATGGCTTTGGAAGAGTTGCGTCACGCCCCGTGCAGGGACAACCCGCAGCATTCATGTTGTCTTAAGTGTGCGGCGGAGAGGGAAATTGAAGCCGTACTGACTGACGCGCAAGAACAAAGGCAAGGGGAACTGCTCGATGATTAACCGCCAGCAGTACATCGACGTGCTTCGCGCCGCCGGAGATTTTGCTCACGGCGGCCGGCCGGAATTCGTCGCGGTGGAGTGGATGACCGAGGGTTTCTCCCCAAATGAGACCAGGGAATGGCTCCGGTCACTCTGTTTCGACCCCCACAAAGCCTGCGAGTTAGCCGACGCCGGGGTGACGCCGGAGCAGGCGGAGAGGCCCTACGGTAACAAAACTGTCGGCTATGCAGTCGCCAGTGGCGTCCTCACAATCGAGCAGGCTCTGGCCTACCTGATCCCTGCTTAAACTCAACATGTGTTGCGTTTCCAGCAGGGAATACCCAGCAGGTGTCGAATTTTGATTTATTATGCCATAGGGAGACAGAAAAAGAGCAATGCGGACAGTACATATTCCTAGTACGCCCGGTATGGACTCCTTGTGTTCGGCGTTTCTTCTCACCGAGTCGGGCAGAAGGGGACAGGTTTTGTTTTCTTTGGAGGAAAACGCCAGTGCCTTGGTCAAAGAACCGGGTAGAGAACCTGTTCCTTTTTTTAGTTGCGTGGAAGCGTTTCATCGGGTTGGTAATCCGGATCGTTGGCGGACGCTGGTCGAATATTGCCAACAGGCTCACAATATGAGTTTAGCTTCGGACCAGAAATGCATCGGCAGTCTCAAATGGGCCATGATGCAGCTTCGCGAGACCGTTCCCGGAAGCAATGATTTAATTTGGGAAGCCTTTCAGTATTTGGCCGAGAATGCGACGGATTACGGGCGAGGCTGTGGCTATCTGCTCGAAAGACATTCTGTTCATGGGCAATTATTTGCAGGATGTCTTAATCAACGCATACCTGACTGGCGTAAATGGGTGCGGATTGAACAGGTAGGCGATTATACGGTTGCCGTGAGTGAGGGGGATCGAAACATTACGAGCCTGGTTTTTAAGGAGCCCGACATAGATATTTTGGTCTACCGAAACCACATCCACAACTGGGCCGGTTACGTCGTTCGATCCAAGGAACACCGTCCGGATGTTGATTTGGCTGACGTGCGTAATCGGCTTCCACAGGACGAACCTTGGTTTTTGCACCCGTCATGTAATGTGTTGCTTTGCGGTGGGCTGAAGGTGCCCAGGAATACAACCAGTCTTGACATAGAGGAGTTGCTGGCGGCCTTGTCCGGTTCATTGTGCGCCTGATTATACAGCAGGAAACCGCCCGGCAGGCGTCGAAATCTGGACAAAAAGGTACGGTGGGTTCAAGCCATGATTCTTGACCGGGTTTACGATGCCAATAACAAGCCGACGAGCCTATCCAGATACGAGGGCCAGTGGATCTTTCTGGTCGGCCGCTGCCCGCAGTGCAGGAAGCGGGTGGCCAAAGAGTGTGTTGAGATAGTAGATCCTGAGAACGCGCCCCGGTTCAATGTCCAGGAGATAACCTGCTGCAAGAAATTCTTTCCCACAAAATATGTTCTTGTTAATGATAGTCATGTGGCTCATGTGACCGAGTTGGGCAGCACGTATCGGGATGATCCTGGTGACCTGGCCACCAGCGCCGATGCCTGGTCCATATACATACTTTGGGCGGCCGGCAGGAAATTAGAGCGGTGCAGGATGCCTCTACTCCCGGAACCGGACTCCATACATGCCTCCGAATGGCTGACGAAGATGAATTCCCTGGTCTCCGATCCTGGACAGTACAGCGACTTTTCCTTGTCATTTGCCGAGAAGGTCGCCCGACAGATCGAGAAAAAGGGTCTTTACAGGGATTTCTGGTCCCTGGTCCAAAGCATATACAAATACTCCTCTGCCCTGACTACGGAGCAGACCTCAGCGTTTTTCGCCCTGTACCGGGCAATTTTCCGTTATCTTTCGGGTGATGACGGCGCACTCTTTTTCCTGGACAAAGACGGGTCGCGCAAGCTGCTGGTGGAAGAAGAAGATGTCCTGGGAGAAGCGGAGACCGTTCCGGAGGGCACAATCTGGCCCTACGATATACACGCCTTCAGCTTCATGCTGGCGGATCCCGTGGACTGGGAGTTCCGGGTCGACGAGGTATCGGCGTTCACCATTGCTCCTGTCGTCGGCGAGAGCGCATTTGTCTCCAACCTGGACAAGGTGCGCTCCCAGCGGCGATACACCCTGACCCCCGGTGGTGTTCGGGCCCTACTGCCCGGGCAGTCCATGGGGATAAGGGAGGTCCTACTGAAAGAGCAGGGGACTCTGGTCACGGCGAAGGTCGTGAAAGATCCGGACTTTTGCTTCCTGTGCTGGTTTGACTGGAGCACGGGGATAGGGTTTTCCCCGTGGCAGGTAGTCAACGAGTACACTCCGGCAAAGGATCCCCTATTGGGCGTGGTGGCTGGGGTATTCACGGACCTGGTGACGGGCCAAGAGAGGGAAATCAAGAAGCGAACGGACAACGGGGAGAGCGCGATCCTTCTGCCAGGGGACGGGCAGGTGAAAATGCGGACGGTCTATATGGGCCGGGGCGAGGACAGGGGGCAGATTCGGGTGAGGCTCCCGGTCGAGCGGAAGGCACCGAACCCGCATGCCGTGGCCGGCCACCTGAGAAGGGTGAAGAAGTCGGCGAGTTCGGAGGCGGCGGAACGGGCGGGGGAGTATGGAATTGCGGTGCCGGAGGGGTATACGTTCGTGAGGCCGTTCATGAAGGGTCGGCGGAATATACAGGAATAGTAGAGGAGAGAAATAAGGAATATCGCAAAGGTGGCAGGTTTGTGGAATTAATTAAAGACAAAGATCGTATTTCTATCAGACTTAGCGAATTATCCGATCAGGATGATGACCGTAAATGCGACCATTTCCACTTAGATTTACACCTGAGTAACGGTGATAAGGCACGTGCCATGCTTATTGCTAGTCCCACGACAACAGGTATATACAAACCCGAAAAATTGCTATTGGATGGTTCTGTAAGCGACCGTCAACTAAACGACCTAAGAGACCTCTCATGGCACGTGTTTCCGGTTAGTGCTGGCAGGCTTGAGCTGCCGCCTTTTGTATTCCAGTGGAACCGTATGGGTCTCAACATCGTTGCCTGCCTGCCCGATAAGTATGGTGATCAACCCGAGGCTTTTGACCGTCAGTTGGCTAAGTTCGACGGCGGATTCCCCGATCCCGATAGGTCGCTGTGCTGGTGGCCCGACACAGGCGTGTGGGATATGATGGAGGACATGAACACGAAGGCTGGTTTTAAAGACGCGAAGGGGTATATCCATCCCTTTTACACTTTTTCTGAATGGTTTGCAATGAACGACTTGACCCACGCCAATTACAGTAACCGGGCGATGGCCTTTGCCAGACACCTCCGGAATTTGCGAACCAGTCTGTTTTGGCACAGGCGAAAAGGTCACTTTGTGAAGGCCACTGTTGCCAATGCCGGACGAGCGAAAGGTTTATTTAAGGAGTTGGATCTGGACCCGGAAAGTGATGAGTCTTGGGCGGGTGTCGCTTCGAAATTCGAGCCGATGTCAGATTGTTTCCTGGAGGAAGCGTACCCGTGCGGGCCGAGACGAGCGATATCAAAAACAGCCCGAAAAATAGCGTTTCGCAGTATGATCAGCCATCTACCTCGTCCTGGAGTATCCGTTGACTGTGTAGCTGCGTCCATTTACGCAGAGCATGTGAACCTAATCAATATCTTCGCATGGTGCAATCCTTTGGAAGGACCAGGGGCCTTCGACAAAGCCACCGATGCGGTGCTTTCTAAATGTGAAGAATACGGCGCGGAAAAGGTCGTGCCTTTGGAGGGCACCCAGCCGTTCATGGTTTGCCAGGATTGCGGTCAAATGATGCTTTTGGTATCGGAAAACTACGTACCGGAGAATATGTCTGTCAGCGTGACACCCAAAGTGGGGCGGAATGACCCTTGTCCCTGTGGAAGCGGGAAGAAGTATAAGAAATGTTGCGGGCGGGCTGGATAGTTTTCTCTGGTCGGGAGGTGAGACTATGCCAAGTGCATATGATGGAGATTGGGTGTGTCAGCGTTGCGGAGGTTTACATGTTCGGAACGTAAAGGAAGCCTTGGAATTTACAATGGAATATCTCAAGCGAGCCGTTGAGCCGTGTACTTGTCAGGAATGTGGCTGTAACGAGGTCCAGGAGAATCTTTCTCTTCTGCTCAAGAGGCTGTCGGAGCCGCCAGACCCTGACCCGTGGGGCGGTGTGAACCTGACGCTTGAAGAGGGCAGAGCCAGATGGGCAGAGCGGGAAATGACTGAGGAGAAAAAGTAATTATTCGGCCAGAATGGCAATGAGGAATCGGCGTAATGCTCTGGGTCATTGTTGCCTTGGCGACCAGTAGGAGAGGGAGATCAGGAAGAGGACAGTTAGTAGGGAGAGCGCGACCCTGTTGCCGAGGGACGGCCAGGTGAAAATGCGGACGGTCTACATAGGGCGGGGCCAGGATAGGGGACAGGTCAGGGTGAAGATACCGGTGGAGCGGAAAGCACCAGGGCCACATGCCGTGGCTGGGCACCTAAGAAGGGTTAAGAATGCGGCAAGTGCGGAGGCTGCGGAGCGGGCGGGGGAGTATGGGATGGCGGTGTCGGAAGGGTACACGTTCGTGATGCCGTTCAGGAAGGGTGAGCGACGGGGATGATTGGATCATGGCTTAAAAGTAGCGAATTAAAATGTTACCTAAAAGTTGGTGTGGCCGAATGGTCGACCGCGACTAGTTAAATTTTAGTCTTCGCTAAACAGTGTTCCGCAGTGGGTGATCAGTGATTCTTGGTGTAAAAACTGGGGGAGTTAACGTGAATGCTGGTGATGGCACCAATACAGTCTTGGCAGTGTTTACTGTTGTGCTTGCTGTGGCGACGGTCTGGTTGGCCATTGCAACACACCGAATGGCTTCGTTATCCAAAGAAGCCTTTGCTCTAGAGGGCCGGGCGTATTTTATATTTAAGAATTTTATTTTTAAGTTTATGGTTGAAAAACAGGCTGACGCTCCAACCCCGGCCAAAAGCCATGTCAAAGTCGGCCTCATTTTTGCGAATCCAGGCAAAGTGCTTATCAATTACCAAGTAAAGACTATACGAGCCACTTACGCTGGCGCAACGATTGATAACCCTTCGTTTAAAAGCATGAAAGGCATAATATATCCCAATGATACAACTGTGTTCTGGTACGGCGTGATACCTAATGTTGATATTTCTAGCTTTCCCAAAAGTGGGATTGTGGAATATACCGTCGAATATTACTCCGTTCCCAAGGAGGGTTTATATCGGAGCCATCGTAAGATCGAATACAGCATAAATGCACTTCAACCAGTATCTGATTTCGACTGGCTTTATCTCGAAGAAACTGACACAGGGCCAGAAAAGGTGTAAGGCGCATAACGTTACATTCAGCCAGACACGCACGAGATACTGCGGAACGTTACTCACCAGGAACCACCTAAGACGAGTGATCCAAGGCAACCCTCTGTCGTATCCGGGTAAAAACGGAGCCCGAGCGGATGGCGGCCGTCCTCTGGGGGACTCGTCATACACCCTGGACGACCGGCGCCGGGCAGGCTTTTTGGATGAGGTGGACAGGGAGGGTGAGCGGGTAGGGCGGAGGGAGGGGGGACCAGTACGTTGTGAGGGACGGAAAACTGATGGTAACCACGCCGAAGGGCGAGGACCTGGTGGACCTGGTGGACGAGCAGTTGAAGTCGCCGGAGTTGACCGCGGCATGGGAGCAGCAGTTGTTGATGATCGAGCAGGGCCGGCCAGGGTGGGCCAGTTTTGGGCAGGGATAGTCCGGTTGACCAGTGAAATCGTTCAGGCCGTCAAGGACCAGGAGAAGCGGGAAGTGCCAGGGCAGACAGCCGTGCAGCCCAGAAGGACCTGGACCCGAAAGACCAGGGGAAAGAGAGCGGGGTGAGCCGGCGCCCGCAGACAGACCCAGCCTCTAGGCCGGGGTGGCAGCGGCTGGGCCAGACAGCGGGCGCGTCCGGTGCGCAAGGGCCGGCGCGGCTACCCTACGCCGCTTGTGGCCCACGCGCCCTGGGGGGCTGCTGGGCTGGAAAGAAAAAATCAATATCTAGCGTAGATGTTGAGCGGCTCGGCGTCCTCGCGTTTCCCCTGATTTTGATACGCTGCGGCCAGGTTGTTGAGGGTGGTGACCACACCTGGGTGGTCAGGCCCCAAGGCATTTTCCCGAATGGTCAGAGCTAGCTGACAGAGCGGTTCAGCAGCTTCGTATTTCCCCTGCTCCATGTACACTACGGCCAGATTATTGAGGGTGGTGGCCACGTCAGGGTGGTCCGGTCCGAGGGCCTTTTCAGTGATAGCTAAGGCACGCTGGAGGAACAGTTCGGTAGCTTCATGTTTCCCCTGGCTTTCGTAAAGTCCGGCCAGGTTATTGAGGGCGGTGGCTACATCTGTGTGGTGTGCTCCCAATGCCTTTTCTAGGATGGCTAACGATCGCTGGTAGAGTGGTTCAGCAGCATCGTATTTCCCCTTGGTCGCATACAGTCCGGCTAGGTTACTGAGGGTGATAGCCACGTTCGGGTGGTCGGGTCCCAGGGTATTTTCTAGGATAGCTAAGGATCGCTGGTAGAGTGGTTCGATAGCATCGTGTTTCCCCTGGGCCGTATACAGTCTGGCTAGGTTATTAAGTGTAGCTGCTACATTCGGGTGGTCTGGTCCGAGGGCCTTTTCCGTGATGAGCAAGGCTCGCTGGTACAACAGTTCGTTAGGCTCGTAATTTCCTTGGCTCTCATGCAGTCCGGCGAGGTTATTGAGGGTGGTGGCAACATCCGGGTGCTCCATACCCAGGATCTTTTCCCTGATAGCTAAAGCGCGCTGGTAGAGCGGTTCGGCAGTTTCATATTTTCCTTGGCTTTCGTAGAGGCTGGCGAGGTTATCAAGGGTAGTGGCCATGTCGGGGTGTTCAGGTCCGAAGATCTTTTCAAAGATGGCCAGGGCACGCTGGAAGAGCGGTTCGGCAGCCTCGTATTCTCCCCGGGTCGTGGACAGCAAGGCGAGGTTATTAAGGTTGGTGGCAATATCAGGGTTGTCCGGTACCAAGAGTTTCTCTTTGACAGCCAGGATGCGCTGCAAGAGGGAATCGGCCTGCTCGTAATTTCCCAGTTCGTAGTATAGTCTGGCTAAGCTGCTGAATGAGTTAATCATGTCGGGGTGTTGGGGCCCTAGATGCTTTTCACAGTGTTTCGTGGCTGCCAAAACGTGGGGCAGGAGACGATAATACTTTGGCCAAACCCTCATATCGTCCTGACCTCGATAGATAACCTCGTTGATGAAACAAAGTGCTACCTTGGACCAGTGTTGCATTTGTTTGTCCGTCATTTCGTCCCGTTGGACAGACTGGACCAATGGGTGTAGAGACAAGGCCCCCTGGTTTACGTTGATTAGGGAATACCGCCTTAGGCTCGCTAATGTCTGGTCGAATTTTAGGGGATCAGCAACTGCAAAACATAAAGGTTCCGGTAGGTGCTCTGCCCCATCGGTTAAGATTTGCTTGGGGATGTCGTCCGGGGCCAGGAATGCACACAGGCGCAACAGGTCCGCGCAGGCAGGAGAGGATGCCTGCACCCGTTCGAACGCGAGTTTCCATGTAGTAGTTACTGTCGCCTCGTAACCTATCGGCGGTCGATCACTCTTCATCAGTTCCAGTTTGTACTGTCGGGTCGTATTCTCCCGTATGGCGGTAGGCATATTCCATGGCAAGCTGAGTCTTGCCGACGCCCCCAAGCCCGGTTATAGCCTGGGTGAGTGCCGCATGTTGTCCTGATGCCAGGGTCGCTCGTAGGTCTGTTAACAGGGTTTCGCGGCCGGTGAAGTTGCGGTTGCGAAGATGGGGGACGTTCCAGATTGGCGGCAGGGCACCGGGAAAACGGGGGTGTTGGGGCACAACGATGGGGGACTGCTGAGGAAATGTGGGCTGGGTCGAAGGCTCGGCACGGTCAAGTTTGAGACCCTCCAGAAGACGCTTTTTGGCCTCTTCTTCGCTCAGGCCCACCAGGTCGATGTAAATAACAGCCTTTAGCAAGCCATCCGGTTTGCATTTCCGGACACGGACCGGGATCAGACGGCCTTCTGTTCCTCTGGGATCCGCGGCGAAAGTCGCCGCCCATTCTGGTGCTGTATAATCTGCGGCCAAGAAGTCCGGTGAAAGGATGGCGATAGTCCTTTCGGTTGTTTGGAGAGCTTGGTGCATGCTCAATGCAAAGTTCTGGCCGGGACGAAAATCCCAGTCTTGTACAACGAACGAATAGCCTGCCGCTTTCAATTGCCAGGCTATCCATTCGGCCCATCCCTTGTCGGCTCTGGTGCGGCTTATGAAGAAGTCCTTTTTCACGACCTTCAGCACCATCCCGGTCAAAAAGCGTTTGCTGGTATCCTTGCAATGTTTCAACAAATCCTGGTAAGATCCTCTTTCCGTCCTCGCTCGCAGAAACTTTGACCGGGAACTGTTGGCCCTATTTAGCTGCGTGCTTATGGGAGGATCGGGGCCACGATTGCCGATGTGGGTTCGATAACGGTGACTGCAGGCGTCGCGGTGGTCCATGAGGCACGGGCATCCTCGGACGATAATTCACCTGGTCCGGGTACGGATACCTGGGGCGAGTGTAATTGTTCGGAGAATGTAGTAACCTCACCGAGGCTTCTCGTTCATCCTGGTCGGCTTCATGCGGCTGGCCCGGTTCTTTGTTCTGCTCTTCCTGGACCTGCGGGACCGGTGGGAGACGTGGAAACAGCGGGGCCGGCCGGCTTCGGTGGGCATCGCGGATCCGGTACTGGTCGAGCTAAGATTCCCAGATTATCTGGGAGGGTTGGGTCAGTTGTCCAGGGGGGAACAGCGGGGCTAGCATGGGGTGAGGTGACCTTCCCGGACTATCTGGGAAGCGGGCCTGCTGACCAGGGGGGCAATGTGAATAACCCGGACGGACTTTTCACGGAAGACGAGTTGGGCCAATGGTCCAGGGGGGGACAGCAGTGCCAGATGAGGTCCATTTTTGGCGACGCCGAAAATACTGTGTAGCCGGAGGCTACTGAACGGACATTGTCGGGGGAACAAGCTGAGCCAGCGAAACCATGTGGCCGTCCTGGCAGGCCGCAGTAACCTGAACACCACGGGTAAGTACGTGCGGCTATCCTTGCGAGACCGGGCGATGGCGGTGGATAAGCTGGCCGTGGGAGTGATTCGGACGGTATGGCTTGTGGTCGAAGTGGTGAGTTCACCGGCTTAAGGGCACCCGGCTAATTGCAGGCTACCCTCTCTGGTCAAGGTCTTACTATTTGACCAAGTCGGCCGAAAGAGTTAGCAAGCCCTTGGCCATGGGCTCCAATTGCTGAATACTCGAAGTGATTTCTTCTGAAGTAGCCGCTTGTTCCTGGGAGACAGCCGAAACTTGCACGACATGCTCCGTAAGTGCATCGATATTTTTCTTGATCCTGGTTAATTTTTCTGTGACCTCTTTGGCTGAAGACTGTGTGCGTCCGGCAAGTTTGCGAATCTCTTCAGCCACCACGTTGAAACCCCGGCCCAGATCACCGGCCCTGGCGGCTTCTATTGCCGCGTTCAGGCCAAGTAGGTGAGTCTGGGATGCGATTTCCATGATTAGGCTTATAATGGCATCCATATCTTTGACGTCATCGCGAATTACTTGCGTGTTATTAGCTAATTCGGCTGATGTAGCAGCCAATTCTTCGGCAGATGCGGCGAAACCTGCGGAGCCAGACGAGACAGCTTCTACAGAGGAGTTCATTTTCTGGGACATCTCATTGAGTTTCTCTTCAACTTCTACAGTCTGGACCACGGCGAATGCACCCACCACTTGACCATCTTGCATAATCGGCACTGCGGTACTAATGTAAGGTATCCCCAAAAGACTGGCCGGGACTTTTTTTTTCAATGTACGGCCTTCTTTGATTGCGATCTCGGAAACACTGCCCGGCGTAAGCGGCATAGGTACCTTTAACCCTAGATCAATCTTTCTTCCCTTTTCGTAATAAATGACTTGTTCGGGAGTGGACAAAATCAATGCGGCCTCATCACCGAATGATTGTCTAAAATAAGGTATCACTGACAATAGTTTGGACATTTCTGTACCGTATTCAGACACTCTGGAACAACTCCTATGTGCTAAAGATAATGTTCTATGGAACATATTCGGCAAGTTTAGCCTGCGGATTTAGGGCGGTAGGCCAAAAACCTCTTTAAATAGTTGGGAAGCAGGAAGCCGATAGTTTACAGGATAAGCAGGGAAATGGTTCCCGGCGCTCCAGGCGTTGCCAGGAGCGCCTAATTCCTTGGGGGTGGTTTCGTTGGATATCAGGATGATTGGTATGGCAACAATAGCCGGCCTGTGCGACGCAGTGGCGGAGATCATGACCGGCCGGCCAAGTGACGATGAGAAGGCGGCGCTGATGGCTGAAGTTGGAGGTGCTGATTGGGTTGGGATCGAGCGGTTCTACGAGGGGGCGCGGGCGGCCTTCAGGAAAGATCCGGGCAATGCGGTACTCCTCTTCTCGGCGGTTTTTCTGGACGACATCCGGGCCTTGGCGGCGAAGGAGGAAGTCCGGGCGCTCGATGAGCTGTTGTCTTTCCTTGAAGCGGCCTATAAGCGTGGATATATCACCGATGAAGAGGCGGTCGCAGTAGTTGGAAAGGTGGACGAGTTGCTGGCGGCAGTTGGAGACTAATGGTTTTCGATGGTTCTCAGAACCACCCCCTGTCCAGGTCCGGTTTAACCCACTCCCTCCGCCAGCGCACGTATACCGTTGTCGCTTTTGCCATATGAGCACACGAACGGCGCTTTCGACCCGGCCGCCGTCACTCTCCTGGACACCGCCGACTAGCGGTGGTACCAGATCAACCCGAAGAAAGAGCCTGCCACGGTTCACAATCCCATGGACATCCTGCTGGACTACCGGAACCCGGTGGCCGGGGTCAAGAGGGTGGCTCAGCCGGCGGGAGATGTCCGCGCTGGCCGGCGCTGTCCAGAATCGCGGGAGCAAGCGGGACCTGGCGCTGACCGGCCTTCTCCTTCATACCAGGCTCAGGGTGGCCGAGGCGTGTTCGCTGGTCCTGGACGACATGGTGATCCGGGAGCGGTCTGGGATTGTCCTGGTGAGGGGGAGAAGGGCGGGAGTACCGCGAGATCCCGTTAAATGCGCGCCTGAGTACCTTCGTGTCAACGACAAGGCACCGGAAATTATATGTACCTGAGGGTTAGGTTACCGAATGCCCAGTCTGTCAACCAGCCTGAAATACGAGAGGAACGCGAAAAGAAGCAGCGGGCCCACAAGACCGATGCCTTTATACAGGATAGCCATGGCAAGGCCGAAGGGCAGAGTGACGAGATAGGTAAGAAGGTCCCGGCCAAGGACGTTTCCCAGTTGAAGTGCCGTGCGGGGACAACCTCCCGGAAGATGGAAAACCGCGAGGAGAAGGAGACCGATCAGATAGTAAACCACGGTAAAAACCAAGGACTGGCTGGTACCGTAAAACAGGAAACCAGTCGGCAGGTGGTGGACCACCAGCGTAGCGGTCTGGCCAGCCGCCTCGGCGGCCAGGGTTACTGAGCGGCGTTGAAGATAGTGGTCCGTAGCGAATTGCCGCGGTTAGCAGTACCCTGACCCATCAGAGTAGCCAAAGTCCAGATCCAGACAGCCGGTGCAGCACCATAAACCAATTGGGCGGCCAGAAGCACGGCAAAGCCGGTGGAAAGTCTGCCAGCGGGAAATATGTCCACCGTAAGCTCGCTAAAGAACGCCAGAGCAGCCAAGGTCAAATAGTCCCGGGTCAGGTCCAGGTTCAGGTAAGGGAAAAGGGTGACCATTTGCCAGATAGCCACCCCAACCATAAGCCAGGCGAGTATTATGAGCCACGTGACCCGTCGTGTCATGCTGGGTAGCCCCCTGTCCGGGGGCTTCGACAAAAGAATAGAATTACCCTTCTATTTCGACACCGGTTGCCGCATCGTCCATGCCCGGCTGTCTAACCTTAACTTGCTGGCCGCCGGGGTGTACCTGTTCCATCTCGTGATGGTTGACGCCGTCCAGAAATACGGGGACAATCGAGATCAGTCCCTGGTCGTGCTCCTCCTGCACGCCGGGCTCCGGGTGGCCGAGGCGTGTTCGCTGACTATGGACGACGTGGTGATCCGGCAGCGGTCGGGCATGGTCCGGATGAGAGAGGGGAAAGGGAGGAAGCACCGGGAGAATCCGCTAAACGTGACGGTCAGGAAAGTCCTGGCAGACTATATTGACGGGCTGACCGGGGAATGGCTCTTCCCTGGCCGGAAGGGCCGGATGACTACCCGGACGGCGGAGCGAATCCTGATGAAGTATGCCCGCCTGGCCGGCGTCGAGGCCACACCGCAGTTAAGACACACGTTCTGCAAGGGCCTGGTGGATGCCGGGGTTAGCTTGGACAAGGTGTCCGTCCTGGCCGGGCGCAGCAACCTGAGCACGACGGCCAGGTATGTCAGGCCGTCGATGCGGGACCTGGAGAGGGCGGTGGACAGGCTGACGTGGGAGTGATGGCGACAATCCTCGGGGGCCGCTTATAACATACCGGGTTTTGTTTATCATTACAGATCTATTAAAGATCACCTGGCCAGATCTTGCGGGTGGTGAAGTTCCTTACCAGGAAACCATTTCACCTTATGCTTTGGCAAACCATGTACGGCGGTCGGATAGACCCGTAACAAGGTTCTCTCACGAAGGGTACCCCTTAGGGGGAAGGATGGTGGTTCCATTCCCCCTCCCCCCGCGGGGGGAGGGGGAATGGAATTATTTATCTTTACTGTTGTGTGATTCCAGTTTCTACCGTCAAGGTTTAACCAATTCAGCATGGCCACCGACAAGATCCTGGAAGGCCTGGCCTTACGGGTATACGATATCAAAACCTTTTGACAGGTGGCACAGCCATCGGCCCTTTATACAACGGAATTAAATTACCCCATTATAAAACTCAGCGAACCGCGCCAAAAATGGATATATTCACCCATCCCACCTCTAGTGATAAATAGCAAACAACTAAAGTAAATGTACCAGTCAATTGGGGGAATCTCCTTTTTAATACTTATGTCCTTAGTGTTAACGCGGATGATTTGTTTGACGCCAATAAACCTCTACCTATACTTCTAATGCAACAATTCTACAAGAGCTAGATTAATGGATATGAAGTTAATTATTATTCTCGATAAACCCGCTCAACGGTCGAATCTGGTGGTTGAACGGTAATCATCTCCTATTGACTATCAGGGCAACGTCAAAGTAAATTTATTTCTAGGAACGGCCTAATTGGAAGATCCTGACGTGGCATTCCCCCCGCCGATATGGTATGCTCGTTCCTATGGGAAGTTATGTCGT
>Ga0307376_10003324_pt1 | contig 15073 bp, 31 predicted proteins | sample TR2MG_FD_202536 | JGI IMG/M metagenome (GOLD analysis project Ga0307376, IMG submission 202536) | Soil microbial communities from Risofladan, Vaasa, Finland - TR-2 | ecosystem: Environmental > Terrestrial > Soil > Coastal area > Acid sulfate soil | place: Finland: Risofladan, Vaasa | collected...
TTACAAACCAGGACCCGTCTCTATTTCTTTTGCTCATATATTTCGTTTATAGTAAGGCCTTTGACATAAATAGAAAATCTAAATGTATCTTTTCCTTTTGGTAATGGTTTTATTTGAAGCCCTGCCGCATATAAATGATGCTTAAATATACATTTGTTGGTCTCCAGATTCAAAAAATTAAAACCCTTTTTAGTTGGTTGTATAAATCTACATTTGCTCAAAGCAGTTGTACCAACCATGTAATCTTTTCCAAGAGTTAAATATACATTTAATGGTTTTGTTAACTGTCTCACTTTTTCTTCTTTTTTACTTTCGTAAAGTAATTACTTTCTTTCATTTTCCTACCCTTCGCAAGAGCAGAGTTGTAGTGAATCCCATCAACAGCCCACTCTTCAATCGAACCGAAAATATCATCACGAAGATATGGCTCCTCATCTGTAACGAACTCCAAGCGCTTCTTGCATTCATCAAGACCAAACTCATGTCCAAGTCTTCCGAATGCCTCATCCAAGAATGAGCCAGCATATCCTGCAGCTCCATCAAGGTCGATTGATAGCTTCTTATCTTCTTCAATAGCTTGAACAAACTTTCCTTGAAGTACGTCTTCGTAGAACTCTTCTGCAGAATGGTCTCCAGTTGAACGTGAACGTCCTCCAGGATATTCTGTGAAGTCTTTTGTGAATTTCAGTTTAATTTTCTCCATCTGACATTTCGTTTCTCCAGTTAATATATCTCATCACACCTTTATATGCTGCATCAATCTTGCTCTCATTTGAAGCTCCTGGAGCAAGACCATCAGTAGTTACACCATCTTGCAATGTTACCTTGAAAGAATACGTGTGTTTGTCGTTGTCAAGATATTGAATTGATTTGTCGTTGTCAAGATATTGAATTGATGTCATTAGAGTTGATGGTCGTGACTCAATGTAGTCGATGACTTTGTTGAGGTCATCCCAATTAAGGTCTGGCCTAAAATCATATTTAGGATTATGGCTATCAATTGTAATAACATCCATTTTTTCATTTACATAGAAACCGTCTTCATGTTTGTATTTTGGCTTATACCCCATAAAGTCCAATATCTTCAAACAATCAGACTTAGAGTTATCCAGTTGGTCGTTGTAGAATCCAGATTTGATTTTCTCATACTGCTCTGGAGTTACATCACAATAAGTTTGATTTAGACCACTACAGAAAGTCTTGAATGAAATCATGTATTCATTATCCTGATACTCCTCGTCCATCTCCTCTTTTTCTGTTGTGATGCTGATGTAATCAGGCTCACCACAATCGTGATTGTACTCAGCTTTTAGCCACGCAGTCCAGTTCTCAGATGGAATTGCATTAATTTCTTCTTCTGTCGGTATTGATATTGTCTTGCTCATATTAATGTAATGCGTAATTTTTATGATATGGCTTCGGCTTGCTCTTCGTTGGATAGCCGATTACCTGAAATACCTTTGGACGAACTTCGTTAACCATCAAAAACGATAATTTGTGAAGTTGTTCTGCACGCTCCTTAATCATCTCTTTCTTAGATTTCTTAGGAACAGACTTCTCAACATAGTGATTCACATAATAAGTATCTGTTGTAGAATTTATTGTTAATGTAACACAAGAACTCGAACAAGCATTCGTGTAATTATCGCAGCAATCATATATCGGGTCTCCAGCCATTATTTCTTTCTTTTAATCCAGTCATAAAGGGCAATTGCAGAAACTGCAAGCATAGCTATAAAAACAAGTATCCCAAAGAATGCCATTGTTGAATCATCTGCGTTTTCTAAAGCCCAAAACTCCATTACAAATCTATTTTATTAATTAAATCCTTAGCGTCATCCCACTTGTCTTCAATCCAGTCTTCAATATTTTCTCCAAATGCAATAATTATTGTAATGAATAAAATAAATGTCAAAGCCCACCAGAAGCTTGAGGTTGCCATTAGAAATACAACTCCAAAAAACCAGGCTGCTCCAATTAAAACTGGCAAAGCTGCGTAAACACCCATAAACAGTCCCGCAAATGAATACAAGAATTTGAGTAAATATTTGTTATTGTTTTCCATTATTGTTCTGGCAATAAATTAGCAACAAACACGTTTATAGTGCTGTCGTGACTAAAACAAATGTCATACTCCCAAATGTCCTTAACTTTAACCCATCGAATCTCCTCAACCTCATCCTTAACCGCATTGTTCTCAAATGTAAGTTCTGGAAGCGTGGCAGTGTCTCTGTACAAATTAGCCTTAGTGCTAAAGTAAAGAGCATAGTGCATTGATACGTTTTGAAGCTCTGTGTCTGGAACTGAGTTTATCTTCCACGGGAAATGCATTTGGTCGTGAAGAACCTCGTATTGCTCCATCGTCTTGTAGACGTTCAATCCTGATTCTTCCCAAATTTCTCTAACAACTCCTTCTTCACAAGTTTCATCCTTGTCAAGATAACCACAAGGCATACACCATCTTCCAACTTCATTTGGGGAGCCTGCTCCACGCTTTCCAAGAATAACATACTGTTCTCCTTCATGAAGAGCAATAATCATTCCCACAAGAGCAACAGACCTTGAATCCCAAACCTCCTTGCCTTCAAGTGTTTTGTGTGGGTTATTTTCTTTGTTGTTAAATTTCATCTTTTTCTATTACTGGGTCAATTGATGCCTCGATGTTCGGAGCATTCTTGTCGCACTCTTCTGCAAACTCAACGAGCTTGCTCATGAAGTTTTCTACTTCTTGCTCAGTAAGTTTCTCAGTCCCTCTCAGAGTGATTGTCCACTTACCAACCTGCTTCATTTCTTCAGATTTTCTTTTTGCAGCTTCTTCCATGATTTTCTTTCCAGATTCTCTCATGGCCATTTCTGCTCTTTCGTTTTCCCAGCTCATAACTATTCTTCGTTTGGTTGTCTAATTAACTCGGCTTGTGATAGCCCTGCTTGATTTAATGGAATCATGTTGTACCACACAAAAAGATTCACTTCTTCTTCTGCAATCAAAAAACTTGCACCATCAACAAAGCTGATGTGTGGTTGCTTGTCATCTGAACGACCACTCATTTGTGCTATTTTTTCAAAGTGATGACCACTGCCATCAGTTTTATCCAAAAAACAAATACCTTCTTCAACACTCTTTCCTTTAGCGAGCTTATACATTACTGTCTCGCCATAAGGTGGCATCACTTCATCTCCAGTTTTCCACATACTAATTCATTTTAATCCTTAAATATTCTTCTCTGGCCTTTTTCTTCTTCTCCAAGTACTCATTGTAGAGTTCTTCATTGAAGCCTACCTTTGGCCCATCCCAGTACTTCTTGTACTCTTCTATGGTTTTCTTCTTGGGCAAATTAAAACAATTCTTTAACAAGCTCTAAAGCATCTTTGTCAAGTCCATTACCTGGTTCTTCAAGTTCATACTCGTAGTATGTTCTGAAGCGTCTTCCTTCAATCCAAGTCGTGTTGCTTACTTCATACATGCAATCACAATCTGAACTTACCCAGACATCTGTTACTGCACCTTTCTTGGCCCATCTTGATGATTTATTCTGAACGTCATCACCCTTTTCGAATTTACACGTTGGGGGATTATCACAAGAGCACGATGCTACAGTTAAAGAAATTAATGCGAATGATATTGCATAGAAAAATGTTTTCATAATTATATTTTTTGACTCTTATACGATTATAAAATTAAAATGTTCTATCATTTTCTATATTTATAAAATGCAAACCAAGGTCTTGTTTTTAAATAATCAAGGTCATGGTCATTTGCATAAGCCTCTTTCTCAAAACTTATTCCCATGTACCCTTTTCTGATAAAAGCAACGATGTACCAAATGGTAAATACGAAAAACAGAAGCTCCAGTTGCTGCCTGATGTGAATCTTCTCATGATTGATAAGTCTCTTGTCATTTTTTAAAGATTCATTCTGAACTATTATGAATGGAAGCAATGTGAACCCAGATATTTCGCCTTCAAATCTGAAGCACCACGCAGCGAACTTTAAGAACTTAGGGGCTACAACAATCATATCAACTCAAGAGCTACAAATAGATTATAAATCCTTTCTGGAATATATTCTCTTATGTTTGTATCAAGATGCTCATACTCACTTGCCGCTTCTTCAAATTTGTTTTCTATTAAATAATCAAGAATCTGCCTCCAATCATCTCTATCTTGAGTATGCATCCTGGCCTGGCTATAATCTTCAGCCTCTTCAATATCGTTGTTAATTGACTTTATGACATCCTCAACATCTCTCCATTTTTCAGTCAAGTACTCAACCTCTGAAGAAGTCATGTGAACTATCTTATGACCCAGATTGCCTTTGATTTTTTCTTTTATAATCTCTTCAGCTTCTTCTTTACTGAAGGCCTCAACCGTTTCTTCTTCAAAAAAACCATAATCAACCTTCACATCATATTTTATGTTAAACACTCTTTTCATTTGTCAAACATTTCTGCCACATAATTAGCCAAATCCATCATGAAACCAAACCTTTCGATTCCATATTTATCAGCCTTCATTTGCATGTATCTCATCTTATCAGCATTGAATGGGTATCCCAGAACAATCTTACCAGACTTCATCCACTCTCCAAATTCTATGTTGGTTGTGAACCCAGGCATTGTATCAAGGTTTCTCGGAACCCAGAACACGATAAGGTCAGAAGCATCAAGAGCATCTGATTCCCAAGCAACTTGAGTATCATAGTCATATCCTTCTTCCAGGTTTCTTTTCTCTGGGATTAGTATGTGACCTTCATATCCTGCTTCTCTGAGCGTTTTAATCATCTCAGGTCTCCAAGATTCAATATCAAGTGAGCGTGGAGTAGGGCCAGCCAAAAACACTTTATCTCCAAGTGTAGGAATGTCTTCTTCAGCATAAACTTCTGTCCCAATGATGTTATCAATGTTCTGCTCAAGTTCTCCAGCAAATACATTGTCGTCATAATACTTTCTGATAGCTGTCATGGCGAATATAATCTCATCTTCTGATACTGGAGTGAAGTGCCAAGCATCCGTACTGACATTAATCATGTTCCTTTGAACCTTCCAAAGACCATGTATGTGACCAACGATATTAAACATTTCTGATTCAGCTCTATCTGGATAGTGATTAAGCTTTACATACTCTCCTCCATCACCTCCAATCCAAATACTCATTGATGTCATAACATCATGAAATAACTCGTTTAATTTTTCAATAGGTCTTGGGTCATCATAGTTACCTCTGATTAGAGTAATCTTTCCATTAAGTCTCTTTACAACTTCAAGACCCTCGTCTGTTGTTGCAAAGTCACCAACGTGGTAAACCTCATCTTCTGGACCAACAACAGAATTCCACTTCTCAACGATGTAGTCTTCTTGCTCTTGGATTGTTTTGAATGGGCGATAGAATAAATTGAATCTATCGTCTCCAAAATGTGTGTCGCTTGTAAAAAATCTTTTCATACCACGAAAGTATGAAAAATTATTTAATTACTTAAGGTCTTTAAGTGTTTTTTTAAAAGAAGTTGATAATTTATCTGAAGTTACATTGTCATCAATTCTCTTTTGACGGATGACATAAGCGTTGTACGCTTTTTCTCCTTCAGCAAGAATCGCCTTCTTAACTGCATTAAAGTCGTGAGAGTAAATCATTTTTATCTCGTGTATGTCAAACTCTTCAAGAGCATTTGATACAGCTGCAGACCATTCACCCTTCTTCCAAACGCTTCTCACAGTCTTCAGTGTTTCCAAGGCACTGTTGATTACGTAAAACCTATCTTCGCTAAGTTTTCCATTAGAATTGTCCTCCCATCTTGGGCCAACAACCACTTTATAATTTAACCCTCTTTGCTGAAGGAATTGTTCTAAATTTTGTATTTCCATGTCTTTGTTTTTTAACCCATCATTGGCATTGGCGAATCCTCAAAAATATGAGCCGTCATCTTATAGATTATTTTAAATAGCATGTCTGAAATAGCAATGCCATTAATGCTTTTGTTATTGTTTGGGTGATTACTTACTTCGTCATGATACCGAATCTTAAAATCACGTCCTTTAGCAAATTCGTAATCAATATCCATCCAAGCTCTTTCAGAACCTTTACCTTGAACTGTACCTCGCTCAAACTCAATATCAGCGCCCACTGTCACAATCTCTCCATCAAGAAGAACTTTCATTCCTATGGATGTTGTCATCCAAAGTCCTTTGTGAGACTTCTTAATGTCGGTATCAAAAAATGAATATCCAGTACAAACTGCACCCTTAAGTTTGTCAGCAAACTCGCCAACAAGAACTTCTACCTTTTCTCTTAATTCGTTTTCCATAATTATTTCAATAATGTTTCAAGCTCTTCAACAGTGATTACGGCTTTATCAAGACTTTCTGCTTTCTTTATTTTGCTTGAGCCAGCTCCTGGGTCTTTACAAACAAGGTGAGTAATTTTATCACTTACTCCTGAAGCAATTTTACCACCTTTATCAACAATAATATCTTCAAGGTCTTTTCTACGAACTCCTGTGAATACAAAAACAAACCCTTCCATATCGCTCGATGATGCTTCTTTGATTTCAGTCTTATTAACTGTAACCAAATCTCCAAGGTCTTCAATAAACTCTTTGTATTTCTCAAGGCCGTCAAGATAAGCATAAGCAGATGTATCAGAGAAACCTTCAATCGAAACAATATCTCTTAACTTTGGAGCATCAAGATGCTCAAGTAGAACCAATTTCTTCGAGCCAAGGTTGTCAAAGCACCCAGATGCATGCTGAAGCTTTGAAAGCTCAACGTTCTTCATTTTCTTTTGAATCTCTGTGAACACAATCTCAGCTCTACGCTCTCCGAATCTATCAATCTTTTCGAAATCTGATTGACTCGCAGACAATATCTTCTTAACTGTATCGAATCCAGCATCAAACATCATTTGACACGTTCCTTCAGATACATTGTCAACTCCAAGAATCTTGAAGAAGCTTGTAAGGAACATAACTTGTTGTTCATCGGTTTTCTCAAGAGTAACTATGTGAACTCCGCCTTCATCCCAACCAACTGGAACTCCTACGTCTGGCATCACAAAATCAACTGTCTTGATAACCTCAACAACTTTTGGTATAACCATCCCACTTCTCTTCAAAGTAATAACAGCTCCCACACCAAGACCATTGTCTTTGATAAACTTAAAGTTGTTTCCTGTAACTTTTGTTACCGTTGCTCCATCAAGACGAGTTGGCGGTATAATCATTACTGGAAATAAATAACCTTTCTTTGATATTTGAGAAATAAGTTTCAAAATAGGAACTTCTCCTGAAACCTCTTCGAAGTCACCCTTATAAGCACGAGCAAATGCTGGATTTCCATTTTTCTCTCTTCCAAGCTCTTCCTGTCTCTTAAGGTCGTTTACCTCAATGATGATTCCATCAATTTCATACTTCTGGCTCCACTGTACAAACAAATATTTAAGATTATCTGCTGTGAGAGCATCTGCTTTGCAGATATGTGAATCAACTTTGTTGTCTTGACGCTCGTTAAGATAATCGAATACAATAGCTTTGGTTTTGAATGCGTCACTTAACTTCTTGTCCTCATAAGCCATACCGTAGCGAACGTAGTCAACATCGTATGTCTTTTCTGTAACAGTCTCTTTGTTCATGATTCCACCAACAGTGTTACGTGGATTCTCTTCATCCTCAGCATACTTTTCGTCAAACCTTGCTCTTGGCATGATTGTCTCTCCGTATGTGTAGATGTCCTCGTTAAAAGGAGTATCGTTGAATGCTTTGAAGTGCTCGTGCGAGCGTTGTCCGAATGCTCCATCTCCTCTTGTCCAGGCAAGCATTTTGTTCTCGTGAGCACAAAGAGAGTTTCCATCATATTTTGGAGATAGGACAAAATCCTCTTTTTCAAGACCATTCTTCTTAATCCATTTCTGAACTTCTTCTTCAGTCTTCACCTTATTCATAGACATCATTGGAAAGGGTAATTGTTCCTTTCTACTATCGTCTGGTGCAATATAACCAACTTCCTGCAGCAATTCATGTGCAGGGTCAATCTTTGCAAGTTCGTCAACAAGCGCATCCCACTCAGGGTCGCTCATGATTGGTGTTCCGATTCTGTATGCTTCGTTGGCTTCTCTAATTTTAGAAACCAGTTCGTTTGTAGTTGCTATATCCATTTGTTTTATTTAAAATTCGTCTTCATCCTCTTCAAGAACGTCATCTTCAATCGGCACCCAGTTTAGTATTCTTCCAGTTTCGTTGTCGATTTCCATGCGAACATCATCACTGCTTCCAGCAGGAAACCACTTAGCTACATAACCTTGATGTTCCAGTAGCGTGTTTCCGTTTTCATCTTTTAAACTCGCATCAAAACAATCTCTGCAATGTGCTTGAATTTTTACTGTTTTAATCTTACTCATCGTCTTGAATGTTTTTTAAAGAAGTCATCAACAGTGATTTCATCCCCTTCTGTGTAGTCATCTTTTCGAGAAGCCATAAACGCCTCCAGATGTCTTTTCATTTTACCTTCCGAGATGGTTTCAATTCCTTTCTTTTCCAAGTAGTCTTTAAACTCTCTTTCACAGTCATAGCAAATATAGCCAACTCCATAGACATATACATCACACATGATGTTTTTGCAGTCTTGTCTATGACATGGTAGTACTCCCATATTATACTTTTTTAATTATTTTCTTCTGATTGATAAAACTTATTATAGCCCCAGTATTCATAAGCCATTTCTATTATTTTTAAGTCTTCTTCAGTTGCTGCGAATTGCCAGTCTGAATGAAGGTCGAGAAGATTTCTTGAGAAATCAGCCACATCTTGTATTTGCTTGATGTGAACATCTCTCTTGTGCTTTACAAACGCTTTGTCTGGGTCATCATCTTCACCAAGAGCTTCGATAACTTTATCTTGCCAATCCTTGAAATCTTTTAGTAATTTTCTAAAATGAGAACTAATCATCTCATCAAGAATATCTTGAGAGTTTTTAGTTATCATCCCCTTAACAAGCCAATATGGTTGAACATCCATTCGCAATCCCATTGTGAATAGAGTCAATTTATTATCTGGTTGTTTTTTTAGTTCTGCCGTTTCCATTAAGTCAAAGAATTATAATAATCCCAGAACAACTTATTGTCACGAGCAATAGCTCCCATTTGAGCCTCAAAAGCCCATTGACTTTCATCTTCTCTTACATAACCATTCTCTTCAGCTTCTTTAAGAACAACCATGCCAGCTGCATGAATTGCTTCAAATCCTTCGATTTTTTCTTCATCAGTGAATTCATCAATTTCCTTAATAGCGTTGCTTCTTTCTGAAGTTCTGTTTTTTGCCCTCAACTGCTCAAGTTCTTTTTTCTTGTCAGCAATTTCTTTTTCTAAAGCTTCTTCTGGACTCATAAAAGTTTGTTTTCTGATTTATACGTATTAATTTGACTAATGTTCTATATCTCATAGAAATTAAGTGTACACAATTCCTCTTTCCTTCTCTCGTAGTTGAATTCCCTCATGTACTCCACAAGTTCTCTGTAGCTTCTTCCAAAGAAATATTCGAAAGTTTCTTCGTATTTTTCATTGCTTGGATTGAATCTATCATCATTATTATAGCCAGGAAGCATAATTTTCTTCAGCATATAGCATCTCATCTTAGATTCTGGTCCAACAGTTGAATCGTATTCATCAACTCTACCATTCGAGTCCGACTTTACAAAAGGTTCATTTTGCTTTCTACAACCATTATCAAGAATGTAAATCTTCATTGATAACTCAAGGTATGTATGTTCGTTTTTATAGCCATCGAGTTTCTTGGTTACGTATTTAGGACCAATAGCATCTTGAACTCCTGCTATCTCTCCAGACATAAAGTTGATTTCCTTCTTCATGTCGTTAATAGCCAGCTCAGCAACATATCGGTTCTTTTTCATTTCTGCAATAGCTTCATCAAGGGCTTTCTGCAATTCTCTTTGAGATTTACTATACTCACTGATTCCTAATATGTCTTTAATCCAGTTTATCATAACTAATTTATCGGTTCAATTTAGTTATACGATTCTAAACTTATAATGTTCTATTTAGCTCAACAAAGATTCAATTTCAGAAACAGAAAATTTATCAACTGACTTCTTGAATGCCTCCAGCTTATATACATCATTTAATGTTTGAGGAACATATGCTATCTTTAATTCAGATTCCATATCATCCTTCTCTTCAGATAGGTCGCTTATTGAATAGGTGAGGTCCAATATTTCATTATATTTACCTTCACACTCATAGCAATTTGAATCTCCTCCAATGGATTTGAATATAGAATCAGCGTTTTCCTCAAGCAAATCCTTAAGGTCTTCATATGTCTTGCAGTTATCAATGTTATCAACAAAACTACTGCAGGGATTTAACATTTCTGCAACGAAAGTTTTAAGAACATTCTTAAATACTGCGTTTATATCTTTATCCTTCATGTTCTTCCAATGTTTTTTTATACTCCAGGTAACTTATGTGTCTGGCAGTTTTAGACCACCACTTATTCCAAATCATTTTTCTCTTTTTATAAAAATGTGTTTTAAGAATTTTGCTTGTAAAATTAGGCCCCATGCTATCAATCATAATCAAAGATAGCAATATAGTAATAACCACATTTATCATTATAAAGTTACCTGCTGGAGAAAACATTCCCAACAGCAACATTATCAAGGAGATGAGATAGAAAGGAGAAAACATGGCAGAAAAGAATATGCAGTTTGATAAAAAATCTCTCCACCAAAAACCTTCTGGCTTAGTTGGCCTTGCAGCCAACACTTCTTCTTTTGTTTTTATATCAAACCTTGGCTTGATTACTTCACATCTTCTACACTCAACGTAGCTCTCATCCTCTTCAAAAGTATAGGCCATCCTACCCTCAAGCTTGGGGTGATTTATTACTCCAGCAATTGTATTGACTTTAAGTCCGCTTTTGAAGGGTTTCAATTTGTATTTTCCTATATTCTTGTCATCAAGAGGTCTCTTGCGACATTTCTTCCCGATATTCTCCTCAAATTTTTCTACATCCATAGCAGTTATACGATTTAGATTTAAAAATGTTCTCTACTTTGATTCATTTTTTATTGATTGTCTTATACCCCAATAAGTACCAAGAGAGCCTCCAAGTAAAAACATGAACAAAGGAAACAATTCTCCACCCATTACAGATTTAGTACCTATCCCAAACGAAATTAGTATTGATATTCCTACTCCATTTCCAGTCCATATAGCTGGCCACATATTTTTATCTGACGTGTAAATAACATTTAGAGTCCTAAGGTATATGAACACCATTTGTGATAAAAACACTATTACAGCAGCGTAATATGGGTTTTCTAATATTTCTTTAATCGTTTCTTTCATTTTCTGTAACATTCAGGCGGATTAAGACCTTCTCTATGGTGTTTGTACTCAAGAAGACAGTCTTTGTAGCCTGACTCTAAACTGTTCTTTAAATCTCTAACAAAGCCTTTATACCAGTCTACATCTTCCTCTGGGATTCCACTTGCAATCCAGTCTTTGTGTTCCTTAAAAAGAGTTTGAAGAGTTTGCTTTGCATCTTTAATGGTGGCTTCATAAAATCTAACCCTGTCTTTGAACCACTCTGTAATATCTTCATTTGTCATTTTTGTAACTTTTTAAAACAGCTTCGCTATATATTTGTACAAAGGTACAGCAAACGTTTAAATAAAAAAAATATAAAAAAGAGAACATTATTTTATTTGTAACGTATAATAAGTTAGAACCAAACCGAAATTAAGATGAAAGCTAAAAAAAGAACATACGATGAAGTTGAGATTATAAGCACACCTTCAGTTAAAACTGGAAACCCAGTTCTTGATGCTTTTCTTTCTTCTGACCTTGGTTTCCAACTTGGTAACTTAATAATGATGACTGGTACTTCAGGTGCTGGTAAGACAACGCTTTGTAAATTACTTCAAAAGTGGATTAAGGAACCAACAAATTTCCACGCACTTGAGAGCCTTGCCTCTTCAGTTAAGAGACAAACTGGTAGAATTAAGATTGACCACGGAATGGCTTTTATTACTGATGAAGAGGATTACGCTGACTTCGATGCATTCATGGAATTTCTTTACGAAGACAACCCTTTGTTTGTAATGGTTGATTCATTGCAACATGCTGTGAAGCAGTTGAAAAAGAAAGGGATGAACGAGAAAGATGCTTACCACCACGTACTTGATTCATTGTACGAATGGAAAGATAAAACTCAAGGAGTTGTAATTCTTATTTGTCAATTGAACAAAGATGGTTCTTTCTCTGGTCCTTCTGGAATGCTCTTCGATGCAGATGCTCGAATTCACCTGGAGTTCAACCCAAAGACTGGCGAGCGAACAATGGAGACATTCAAAAACAGAATGGGTCAATTGGATTCTATTTTCTACGAGTTTACTTCATGTGAAGAAACAATGAAGTTCTACACAAAAGAAGAGTGGGAAGTAATTAAGACTGGAGTTAGTTTGCCAGAGATGATTTCTGACACAGCATTCAAATTTGCTTCAGCATTTAAAAACCATGATAACTACAAGTCTTTCAAAAAAGACTTCAACAAAGAGGTTAAAGGGATTTACGACAACAACGAAGATGATACTGTGATTTGCACAGAGATTGTCATGTTGATGGCACGTTTGTCTCAAAAATACTTCGCATAAACTTTACGTTTCTTTTTAAGGTGGTTCTAAAAAAGAAAAAGGGACTCTGTTAATTCAGGGTCCCTTTTGTATTTATCTTTCTTTAAACATCAGCGCCATGTTAATTATGGCAACCAATATTCCCCCAATCAATGGAAGTAGGAATGTCCAGTTAACTGGATTCTGATTCACAAAGTAATCAATTCCTTCAACGATTCCCCAAATTGCTCCAGATGCATATCCAAGACCCGCAAGCATGTGTATAATAAATCTCCACATCATAACTCTATTTTTTATATTCAAAATCAATTTGAGTCTCACCAAAAATAACTTTCTTGATGTTAAAAATTTTCATTCTCTCCTTGAGAGCTGGTTTAATGTAGTTGTCATCAATGAACTTTACAAGTTTCTTTGCCTGAGCTTTGCTCTTAAAATCCCAGCTTGCGCATTCTCTGAATGGTTCACCACATTCTCCTTCCATGTCTCCTCCAGCTTTCTTAAAAGCTTTCTCAACCTTCGCTGCAAGAGCGTAGTTGTCTGGCATGAAATAGCCTGGAGCCAACTCTTTTCCCTCTGATTCTTCATGCATGAAGTCCTCAAGGTCGATGCTTACATTGTACGTTTTGTACTCTGGGCATTTCTCAAGTTTCCCCCAGTATCTTGGAGACTTCTTATCGTAGTCAATGAACATTTGTATTGTTCCACCTATTCCGCCAATTACTTCATCAATGTGTTCTTTTAATTTCACAAGTTCAGCAATATTAGTCTTTCCACCTTTGTGGTTTAAAAGGAATGTATCAAGATTAACAACCTTCATTCCAATAGAATTGGTAGGAACTATTCGCCCCTCTTCAACTTCTTTTTTTACAGCCCATATGTGCCGTTCAGCAATATTCATCATAGTTTTTTATAAATTTAGAATTAACATCCATCATTTTGTGCAGTTAAAAAATTGCTGGACTTTCTTTCTATTGAACATCCATCTTCATGCTTAAAATCTTTGAATCCACACTCTGGACATGTAGAGAAAGAAGGCTTAGCAGCTCTTTTGAAGTATTCCGCAAGTTCTCCTCCCATAATACTCTCCATGGCATTCATCATCAGAAATTCTTTCTCATCTAATGATGTAACAGAATTTTTCTTAGAGATTTCATACAAGTTTTCATAAGTAGAGTTGCATGTCTCAATATACAAACCTTCAGAATACTCTTTAATCCTTAATAGAGCGACTTTAATTGTATCCATCAAACCATCCTCATAGTTCACAACAAACTCAACGTTAGATTCTTGTTCTTCTCTTTCTTTTTCCTCCTTTACAAACTGGTGTAAATAGTTGACTCTATCCATGTGAGACATAAGTACCATTTCTCTCAAGTGGGTCTTGTAATCATCCTTCCACAATATCTCAGCAAACTCAGGGTTTAAAATTATATCCCAAGAAGAACCAAGGTCGGCTCCATCTGGAAGAAGCCATCTTCCATTTACCATGTTGATTTCATCAATAACTTTGGCATTATTTATTGACATAAACCCACCTTTAAATCCTTGGGTCACAATGTTCTTTAATACGAAAAAATCTTCCATTATTTTTTAAATTTATCTCTTTGCTCTAACTCTTCTTGTTCTACTACGCTAACGCAATCTGCGCAAACAAAGATAGACTTTTTTATTGTCTTATCCAAAACTTTTACGTCTACCTTTCTGTAGATTCCATTATGGTGTGGACAACGACTTGGATGATATTTCTGAAATCTCCAGGTTGGAGACCTTAATTTCATTTTATGACTCTCTACGAGCGGCTTGTCTTCTTCTCTTCTTCTTATTTTTCGCTCTATAATCTTAGACACAAAAAGGAGGGCTAATCCTAAAAAAGAAAGCCCTCCCAGTGATAAAAGTATTATTATCGTGATGCTCATTTAGAACAACTCCTTCATAAGAGCGTTTCTACTCTTTAGGTCATCTTGATGAACTTTAAGTTTTTTCTTCGCTTCCTTAAGCTTGTATTCAGCGTCATCAATCGCCTTCAAGCTAAATGGCGTTAAAAATTTAGAATCCTCATAAGCTTCTTCAGCTTTTTCAACTTCTTCTTCAGCTGCAACAATTATACCTTCAATTTGTGCAATTTGAACTTTAAGAGCTGATTTTCCAGACTTTTTACTTCTGTCAATAGTCTTGTCGCTGTTACCGTCTTGTTCAAGACGTTGTTTTACTCCTACATCGTACTTCATTATATCTGTTTTTAATTAATTACTTTTCTAACAATTACCTCTGGTGTATACACCTCTCTTTTTTTCTCTTTTTTTGATGGCCGTCTTCTTTCAAGCAACCTATCTTCTTTGAGCATCTCAACTCTTCTAATTTCATCATCTTCAGCAAACTCTCTGAAGGATGATTTATTTACAAAGTCCGCACAAGCAGCGATAGAATATGTCATC
>Ga0307376_10003328_pt1 | contig 15062 bp, 13 predicted proteins | sample TR2MG_FD_202536 | JGI IMG/M metagenome (GOLD analysis project Ga0307376, IMG submission 202536) | Soil microbial communities from Risofladan, Vaasa, Finland - TR-2 | ecosystem: Environmental > Terrestrial > Soil > Coastal area > Acid sulfate soil | place: Finland: Risofladan, Vaasa | collected...
GCTTTAAAAGAAAAAACCGGACTTACCATGGTAAGCTTTGGACATGCCGGTGACGGAAACATCCATTTTAATATAATGCTCGACAAGAAGAATCAGGATGATCTGAAAAAAGCCGAAGCTGCGATAGACACTCTGTTTGAGTATACCCTCGAACTTGGCGGGACAATTTCCGGGGAGCACGGTGTTGGCATAACCAAAGCCCCCTACATCACCAAGGAGATCGGTCCTGTTGAACTTAAACTGATGAAGAAGATAAAAAATATTTTTGATCCAAATGGGATATTAAATCCTGGAAAGATCTTTCCAGATTGACAAAGAGAATTATGGGAATCGTTAACGTCTAAATTTTCGTTACATAATTATGATTACTGAATTTTGATAAACATATCGTTATAAGATATAAGATCTTCCAAAAACTCCATTTGAGTATTTTTCTCACTATCTATAGCGCAACGCAGGCTTAAGGCACAAAGCTTTCTGCAGATCGGATCCTGGTTATTAAAATTGCCCAGACATCCAAGATGGTCATCAAGAAAAAGCTGATTCATAGACTCCTTTTTCATACCGTATCCTTTATCTCCAGCAATAAAAGCATTTCTTTGTGAATTTTGCCGTTGGTTGCTAGAATCTCCTTTTTATCAATAGCATATGGTTTGTTTGAAAAATCCGTCACAACCGCCCCTGCTTCTCTGGCTATCAGCTCTCCTGCTGCCGTATCCCATGGCTTTAAGTTCTGCTCCCAGAATCCATCAAACCGTCCGCAGGCCAAAAAGCAAAGGTCAATCGCCGCCGAACCGAGCCTTCGCACCCCCTGGGAGGCTTTCAGGCAGTTCGAAAAACGCGTCAGCAAGGGATCAAAGACGTCTTTCAAGTTATAAGGAAAACCGGTGACCAGTAAACTTTCAGAAACAGACGGAGAATTCGAGACCCTAATCGGACGACTATTTAGTGATGCCCCTTTTCCTTTTACTGCGGTAAAAAGTTCTCTGGTCTCCGGGTTCAAAACTACGCCGAAAACTGTCTGATCGTTTAAAGCAAAGGCGATGGAAACCGAGAAAATACCGAGCTGATGTGAAAAGTTCGTCGTGCCGTCTAAAGGGTCGATAATCCACTTGTGGCCGAATTCACCTCTGTTCAACCCGCTTTCTTCAGCCAGAATCGTATGATTAGGGAATGCTTTTTGAATGGTGTCAATGATAACTCTCTCAGATCCGGTATCAGCCTCTGTTACAAGATCAATGTCCCCTTTTTTATCGATTCTGGATATCCTGCCGTAGTGAGATCGAAGGACCCTTCCGGCTTTATAAGCAGCTGCGATACCGACTCTTTTTATCAGTTCCAGATCCATAAGGAATACACATTTATATTTATTTTTTTGTCAATGTCAACCACAAATTATTTGCCATGGAATATTAACCTAATGTTGCAAAAGTCGAAGATGCTGCAGATCCAAGCTCGCCCGCCAGCCAAGTAAGGCGAGGCGGCCTGGGGCGCCGAAGGTGAAACCGTAGTAATTTACTGCGAACCTTCGGCAACACTGGAGATGCGGCATCCTCGGCTTTCCCATTGGGCAAATAACATGGCTATTTTCACTATTTTCATGATGTCACTCGGGGTCAATTCCATCAAAGCAGAGAAAAAGTCTGGAAATGATGACCATTATAGTCGTTAAACTCATTTTGCCATGTTTTTTGTGCAACTATAGGGTTTGTTGAACTGCTACAGCTCGCCCAGTTGAATTTCGGGGATTCAACTGGCTTGCGGGGAATGCAGGGAGCTTCAATTCATAAAAAGTCTCATGTTCAATTCTGTGCTGCCGTGCGATCTTTCAGATGATCTATCGAAGTTTTCATCTTTTTGATGAGCGGCATTAAGGTCGATTTGTTTTTGGCTGAGATCGCTGTTCCGCCAAGACTCCTACTCAGGGATTCAACCGTGGTTTTATCGATGAGATCCTTTTTGTTCAGAACACGAATTAAGGGAATACCATCTAAATTAAGATCGGAAAGTATTTTTTCAACAGATTTGATCTGGTCTTTAAAACGAGGATTGCTGATGTCTATCACATGCAGAAGCAGATCCGCACTTTCAAGTTCTTCAAGGGTTGCGCGAAAGGCAACCATAAGGTCTTTGGGAAGATTTTTTATAAACCCCACCGTATCCGTAATTATGACTTCAATATCTTTCGGAAACTTAAGACGTCTGCTCGAAGGATCTAGCGTTGCAAAGAGCCGACTCTCTGCCCGTACACGACTCTTTGTAAGTGTGTTGAGTAGGGTGGATTTCCCGGCATTCGTGTAGCCGATAATGGAGATAACCGTAAGGTCCTTTTTTTTACGTTTAGACTTCTGCTGCTTCCGCTGTTTCCGTACCAGCAATAGTTCATTTTCCACCCGTCTGATTCGGTCACGAACGCGCCTTCGATTGATCTCCAGTTTAGTTTCCCCCGGTCCGCGGCCCCCGATACCGCCGGTTAGACGCGACATGGCCGTATTTTTGGTGACGAGGCGTGGAAGTAGATATTTAAGTTGTGCAAGCTCGACCTGAAGCTTTCCCTCCTTTGTTTGGGCGCGTTGAGCAAAAATGTCGAGTATCAACTGGGTCCGATCGATGACCTTTAGATCGATCTGATCCGTAATCGACCCTATTTGTGAAGGGTTTAGTTCCTGATCGAAGATGATCAACGTTACCCCTTTCTGAAGTGCAATAATGATCAAATCCTGGAGCTTGCCAGGACCCAAAAGGAATTTCGAATTTATTATGCGGCGTTGTTGAAGAATCTTTCCGGCGATTTCGGTATCGCTGGATAAAGCCAGTTCTTCCAGCTCTTCCAAGGAGTCCATCGCCGTTTTTCTGGAGGACGTGGTAACACTAACAAGGAGCGCGCGTTCTTTTCCCGTATCTGCTTCATACAAAGACGTTAAATGGGTCAGTTCCGCCTCAAGGGAGTGGATTAAATCGAGACATCCGATATCGAGTTCATTGGGATTTAAAGGCTTAAGAAGCTGGAACGGTTTTCCATATGAACTTGTCGGCAAGATATATCCCACATGGACCCTATGAAGATAGCCGGTCTTAGTTATCGTTATTGCGGCCATAATGTCGAGCCTCAAAAGGGCAAGGTCGGTGAGGTCGTCTTTTGTTAATGGTTCATTGTTAAGGTGGGTATGTATGCATCTTAACCCTTTTAGGCGGCCCGGAGCTGTACGGTATTCGCTGGTGTCCGGAATCACGATTCTCTGATGATCTCCCACAATAACGTAGGCGATCTTTCCCTGACGGTTAATCAGAAGGCCGATCTGGCGGCGTATATCACGGGAGAGCCTGCTGATATCGCGAGCAAGTTCAAAGGTAATGAGGAATTGGGGGGGAAGGCGGCGGCGGTAAAGATTTTCAAGCCCGCGGATCTGACTGGCCTTAAGCCCGCCGGTATTCCCAAAAAGCCTTTTCATATTAATTGATCAGTTAAAACATTAACTCTGGTAGTAGTTCAATAAAAATGCCTAAGCGTTCACGTATTTTTTTAAAATCCCAAATCTCAAGCATCAAATTCCAAACAAATCTCAAATTCCAAACACCAATGACCTAAACTGTTTCGATCTTTCCGGTATTGATGAAAATATCTTTTTCAATTCGTTTAACTTTCATAAAGATCATAATGTTTGTAATTTTGAATTTCGGTCATTGTAATTTGTTTGTTATTTGGGATTTGTTATTTAGGATTTTTATTAACTCAACTACTTCGTGAACGGATACAAAACAAGGCACCACCTCTGGTTGTAGACAATTGGATTCTAAACTATTCTCTGGCGCTATAATTTTCAAATCGAGTATACTTATCCAAAAATGTCAAAATTGCAAACCCTGTGGGTCCGTTTCTCTGTTTGGCCAGTATGATTTCTGCTTTGCCCTTATTGGGATTATTTTCATCCCTGTTGTATAATTCGTCCCTGTAAATAAAAGCAACGACGTCGGCATCCTGCTCTAGAGCTCCGGACTCCCTTAAGTCTGCAAGCTGCGGCCGTTTATCACCCCGTTCTTCCAGTTTTCTGTTCAACTGTGAAAGTGCCAAAACAGGAACAGCGATCTCTTTGGCAAGGGCTTTTAAAGACCTCGAAATTTCCGCGATCTCAAGGTCTCGTCGTTCAGCTGAAGCACGTACTTTCATGAGCTGAATATAATCGATTATAATGAGGCCTACATTATGTTCCCTCTTTAAGCGACGCGATTTTGCTCTGATTTCCAGAACTGAAATGTTCGGTGAATCATCAATAAAGATGGGTGCTTGGGATAAAACTCCGGCGGCATCTGTAATTTTTATCCAGTCATCCTGGGTTATGAACCCCCTTCTCAAACGGGATGAATCGATCCTTGCTTCACTGCTGAGCATTCGAAATGATAGTTGTTCTTTGGACATTTCAAGAGAGAATATGGCAACGGCAGAATTATCGTCAACGGCTGCATTTTTTGCAATATTGAGCGCAAGGGCTGTTTTTCCCATACCTGGACGGCCGGCAAGGATAATAAGGTCTGATTTCTGTAAGCCGGCAGTTAATTCATCAAGTTTGGTAAATCCTGTGGCGACACCGGTTACAAGTGCCTTGTTCCCCTGACGCTCTTCAAGGGAATCGATATTGTCCTCGATGATTTCACCGAGTGGAAAAAACGACGGTTTAATTTTATTGTCCGAGATTTCAAAAATGGCACTTTCAGCAAAATCGACGATATCGTCAACATCACCGTGATCCTCGAAACACCGTTTAGCGATTGAATTTGTTTTTACAATAAGACGCCTTAGACAGGCCTTGTCATGAACGATCTTGGCATAATGCTGTGCATTTACAGCAAAGGGAACCGTATCGACCAAATTCGCGAGGTATGTTGCCCCACCGATTTCCTCAAGCCAGCCTCGTTCCCTCAATATATTGGTGAGCGTTACCAGATCTACGGGTTCATTTTTCGAAAAGAGTTCGGATATGGCGGTAAAAATCTTCTGGTGGGAAGATCTATAAAAATCTGCAGGTGTTAGTTTTTCAAGGATATCGAGCAGGGCCTCATTATCTATCAGGATAGCGCTTAAAATAGATTCCTCGGCCTCGATACTCTGTGGCGGAACATGATAAAGGGAGGGGTCTTTTTCGATTTTCAGACGGCTATCGGCCATAAGCGTACTGTTTAATTAATCGGCTTAAACCACCACCTCAGGTGATGGTACCATTAAAGGTTCTACCCGTGCAGCAATTCTGCTTAAAAGTGCCTAACCCGGACAAGCCGGAAAAGTTTTTTATCACGAAAACACGAAAGTACGAAAAAAGATAATAATAAGATTTCGTGCTGTCCCTATTTCGTGTTTTCGTGATTGATTTTATTTTTTTGCCACAAAAAACACAAAATTTATCATTAAGGGACTAAAGTGATCTTAATCCGCCAAAGTACGGCGGCGGATAAAATGTTTAAAGTTACGTTGGAGTTATATTAAACAAGATTAAGTATAAAATAGCACGCTCTAATACAAAGTCAATTGTCAGATTGAGCTGATCAGTTAGCCAAGGGCGTTTACAGGATTTGAGCGGAGAGTGAGTATCAAATATAAATGATAGAATACCTTAACTTTAGCTCACTTTAGGCACGTCGAAATTTAGGCACAACAAGTCCCCTATTCAGGTACGATTTCAACGATAATTTCAGGTTCAACATCCTTATAAACGCGAACGGGGACGCTAAAGGTGCCGGTGTTTTTTATGGGTTCATTGAGTAAAATCATCTTTTTATCTACTTGAATATTCTGACTTGCAAGGGCATCTGCAATGTTGCGAGTTGTAATCGAACCATAGAGGCGATCCTCTTCACTGACCTTTGCAGCAATCTTGCAAACAACACCCTCGAGCTTTTTGGCGATCTCCTCTGCCAGACCCTTTTCTTTGGCAATCTGAATATCAAATTTGGCTTTGTTCTGCTCCAGTATCTTCCGATTTTGAGGTGTTGCCAACACAGCCTTATTCTGAGGTAAAAGATAGTTTCGTGCATAGCCGTCTGCTACAGTTACTTCACTGCCGATTATTCCTAAAGATTCGATGGTTTCCTTCAAAATTATTTTCATTGTAACCTCCACTAAAGATCAGTCATTATCATAGGTTTCTAAATTTCAACTCCCCGCTGCGTCCAGCGCGGGTGAATTCAAATTAAGATAGGGATCTATTTTAAGGCGAAAGTTCGGTGCTGAAGCAAAAATTCCGATATGCCCTGCAGCTTGCTGCAGGGATAGAAAATTTATCCTTTCGCTTCAATTGTTTTTATTCGGCTCCAACTTTCTAAAATTCAGCCACATATCAAAGAAACCAAGACCGATAACAACAAGCAATACGATTTGTTGCAGGGCGATGAGACTGTATAAAAACAATCTCAACAAAAGGGGCAGTCTTTTTTTCTCAAAATAAAATGATACAATGGCGGTGCCTTGGAAAAAATAAAACGTTATTAAAATTAACAGACCATTTAAACCAAAAATTTTAAAGGTTCTGTCGGGTATCAGGAGCAACAGACTGCAGCCGATAATCCCCCAGACAAGAAAATCAGGGGCTTTCCAAAGTTTTAGAGAACCGAATTCAGGATATAAAAGCTTCCGGTTTTTGAATATCGGTTTTGCAAGCAGCAGATTTGTCCAAGATACAAAAAGGGTAAAAGCCACGGTAAGGGCGGGTATGATTCTAATTAGAACGTACTTTATATTTTCCAGTGACGCTTCAATTACTTGGATGCTTTCTTGCTTAACCCCCATATTTTCATAAATGGATAGCGTAAGCTCGAGGTTTTTACTCACATATTCCGCCACAAGGACATAGATTCCTCTATTTAAAAAATTACTGTAAAAGAACAGGCAGACAATCCCCATGATTATCAAGGAACTGCATGCATATAACACTGTTTTTTCAATGGAGAGATTCAACTCCATAAGCTCGCTCAACACAAAGCCAAGCAAAAGCAGCTCAAAAAAAAACAGAATATCGATGGATACCCCGCCGAGAACGGCAACCATAATTATAATGGTAATAATCGGGATGACAACTCCGGTCTTTCTGCCCAGTTTTGAACGGTAGAAAAGCGTCGGCAAAGGGATGAACAGGGCACAGAAAAAGCCGATGATCGGCAAATAAACCGATGCTCCAAATATAAGGCATGTGATCGTAATGCCGCTAATGATATCCTTTGAGATATCCCTTTGAATGGTTTGAAACACCATCCTTTTCTCCCTTGGGGCGGATTTTATCCCAACAGAACCATTAATGATAGTCTATCGTACCCACAAAAGGCATCAGGGCAATTGTACGGGCACGTTTAATGGCATGTGTCAATGTGCGCTGATGTTTTGCACATGTCCCGGATATTCGCCGTGGAATGATCTTACCCCGTTCTGTTGTAAAATATCGAAGTGATTTGATATCTTTGTAATTTATAACAAGATTGGAATCGGCGCAGAAACGACAGACTTTACGCCGATGAAACACCCTTTTTTTTCTGTTAGGGCCAGGGCTTCTCTTTCGGGAGACGAAGTTTTCAGCCATTTTATGCCTCCTCTACGTTATTTTCAGGTAATGTTGTTTCATTCTCTAATGTTTCATTCTCTTGTTTATCAGAAGTCTTGGATTCAGCATCGGGTTCATCGGTGGGGTCCGCATCAGGTGTATCTATCTGAGCGGCTTTGGCTTCTTCAGCTTTGGCGATTTTTTCTTTGACATTTTCAATGTCAACATCCTTATCAAGCAAGACCGTCATGTATTTTAGTACACGATCATCGATACGGAAAAAGCGTTCAATCTCATTAACGAGGGTCGCTGATCCGCAGTAATCTAAACAAACATAATAACCACGGGCCTTTTTCTTGATTTCATAGGCAAGCCTTTTGGTCCCCCATTCGTCAACCATAACCTGCAATCCGTTATGTTGCTGGATGAGGTCCTTCAATTTCTCAAAGATGGGAGAGCGTTCTTCTTCAGAAAGGTCGTTGTCGATAATAAATATTGTCTCGTATCTTCTCATAAAACCTCCTTTTGGATATAAAGCCCTGCAAAACCAGAGCAAGGGGTGTGAAATTAGAACCGGTATTACTAAAATAAAATATATATAATGTCAATAAATTTTTATTTAATTTTGAAAAACCTGATCCTCTGGGATAGGTCACAAATATTGGGCTATGCCTGCAAAAGCAGTGAGCTTGTAAGTGACTAAAGTTTGAAGTGAACTAAAGCTCGCCCTGGTGCGACGTGCCATATATACTGATGGCCCATGCATTATTCCAAACCTGACTTTTTAATTATAGAGTGTTGGTGATCGGTCTGGGCCAGGGTTGATGGTTGTGCCCTTGGCACTATCAATTTAAGTAGAAAATGATTTGCGCTGAAAGCGCTTTCCTCAACTTTAGGCACTTTAGGCATTTTAGCTCACTTTAGGCACTTGATCTATGGAAAAAAATCCCCTTCCAGGGGTAACCAAAGCCGACCCCTCTGGACCCTGATATTTACTTTGTAGGTTTACAAAAAGTTCAAATTAAATATTGTCCAGGAACTCAAGATCTTTGGTCTGGGTATTTTTGGTGCCGATGGTAAGGATTTCGATGCGGCTACCCTTGGTGTTTCTAAAATAAAGGCGCCCTTTATATGCAAATATTATTTCCTGGATTGTGGTGCGCCCTTTTTTCCCGAACACTTTACGTTTAACTTGGACATATTTTGGGTCCTCGTTAAGTTTGTGGATAATCTCTTCGCCTTTTATCTTCATATCATCCGTAAGGTCCATAAAACCGTTAATGGCCTTTTCGTTGATAGATACATTTTTATACAGAGTTTTGAATCGTTTCCAGACCGAATCTAAAGCCTTTGTTTTCTGCCCGCTGTCTTTGCGGGTCGCTTTTTCAAAGCGTTTTATTTTTTCTATTAACGTGTCAATTTCCTCTTGTTTTGTATTTTGAAGTGCGAGGTTTTTATTAAATTTTTCTTCAAGCACGACAATCTCTTTGATCATTTCCTCTTCGTTTTTTATGGCTTTAACCCGCTCCTTTTCCAGCCTTTTTTTCATATCCGAAATTTCTGAAGTCAGTTTTTGTTTGATTTTCACCAGTGATTTAAGGTTTTTGGTCTGGTTTTTTTCGAGCTTCAGAAGCCGGGTAATCTTTTTGCTTTTTTCCGTATCCTCTTGTTTGGCTTTTTTTATCCCCGCCTTGTAATAAAAATATAATACCAGTACGGATGCTAAAATGTAAAAAGCGAGTATCGTGTTTGAAAGCAAGGTGTTGTGTTCTAGAGTTAAGTCGACTTTTACCACAATACCTTCTTCCAAAAGGTTATAGTTCTCAGCAGCGACTTTCATGGGGTTGGGCGCCAGGATCGAATCTTCCTCCTCATCAAAAAATGCAGGATATAAAATCGTGTTTTGTTGGGTTGCAACTGCGACATTTACCTTTACTCCCAATGGTATCATCACCTTATTTTGAAGATATCCATCGATGTTTCTATTGATGGCATCCTTCAATCTTACACTCCCATTGAATAAGGGGCGTGTATCGCCGGTACAAATTTCTTTAATCTCTTCTGTATAGTGTCTTCTGAGTTGACTTTCAATGGATAGTACAGAAAAGATATAAAGAATGGGCGGCAAAAGTATGCATAAAATAAGTATTTTAAACGAAAGAAATTTCAAAATACGTCCTCTGGTAGTTGAATAACGGGCTGCCTGGTGCCCAAGCCAAAAGTATGGGTTAACAGTTTAGATAGTGTCCATCCACAATTGAAAAATAGGCACGTTGCGTTTCCAATTCATAAATGAGCAATTTTTGTCCGGACCAAGGCCGCACAAGGGTTTTCGGTGAGGCATACTCCCTGTATGCCGCAGCCGGAAACCCGCGGAGAACGCAGATCCGGGCAAAAAGGGCCATTTATGGATGGAAACTAGATAATATTTGCCTCGCCGCATCAGCTTCGTCAAAATTTTGATTCAGGCTGAGGGCCTTTTCCAGCTCTATTCTGGCGTGATCTATGTCTCCTTTCTTATGATAGGCGAGACCCAGATGATAATGTACGATTGCATTTTCGGGGATTTTTTCCAGGCTGTCGGAAAATTCAGCGATAGCACTGTCATACAGGCCTTTTTTATAAAAAACCAGTCCGAGTGTATCCATTACGTTAGGGTCATACGGAAGTTTTTCTTTTGCTTGCTGGGCAAGCCCCAGAGCTTCGTCGATGTTTTTATCTTGTGTAAGAAGCAGATAGGCAAGGTTGTTAGCAGCGGGCGCAAAATCTGGATCGATGTCAAGTGCTGCCCTATAGTGTTTTTCCGAGAGGTCAAATCGTTTTTGGATATCGTAAATCGTTCCCAAAACCATGTGGGGACCTGCCTGCTTGGGATTTTTTTCCAGAATTGTCTTATACTGGTCAATGGCTTTATCCTCTTTTCTTTCCATAAGATATAACTTGCCCAGGGCATAATAGGGTTGCAAAAAATTCGGATTCTCTTTTAAAGCCTTTTGAAATGATTCTTGTGCTTCTTTATTTTTTCTTTGCGCGAGGGATAGCTTCCCCTTTAAATTATGGATTATCGCCAACAGTTCAGGTTTACCCTGCATCGTTTCCAATTGGCTGTCACACTTTAACATCGCTGTTTTAAATTCCTTTTTGTCGACGTGAACAAGGATAATGTTTGTGAAAACATCCATGAGGTTCGGGTTGATAGAGATGGCTTTTTCGAAATTTTTCAGTGCAAGGTCATACTCTTTGATTAAACGATACAAAATACCGAGGCGGTAATAGCCTTCAGGTTTTTTCGGTTCGAGTTTAATCAGTGACTCAAATGTTTCTTTGGCTTCGTTAGTCTTTCTTTGATACAAATACGCATTGCCTAAAATCAATTTTGCATGGTAATTTCCAGGTGAAATTCCAAGAACCTCCGCGCTTTCTTTTTGTGCCATACTATAATCGTGTTCACGCATATAAATTTCCGCCAACAAGAGCTTTGCCTTGATATATTTGGGATTTAGCTCAACAGCTTTGCCAAGAGCTGTTTTTGCTATTCTGTTTTCACCTTTTCCCAGATGCGAAAGACCCTTAAAGTAGTAACTCCTGGCCAACTTTGGTTCTTCTTTTATAAGCTGGTCAAATAATAGGACTGCTTCGTCGAATTTGTGCTGATAGACCAAGAGCTCCCCTTTTAGCATTCGGGTCGGAAAATATTGGGGTCTTTCTTTTAAAATTTTGGTGATATATTTCTCAGCGTCATCGACGCTTTTGTTCTTCACATAAAATCTTGCAATTGAGTCCATGATGCGGATATCTTCGGGTTGAAGGCCAAGGGCCTTTTTATACATGGATAACGTTTGGTCTTTGCGACCTGTGATATCGTAGAATCCGGCCATCATCATGTACGGCTTTATATTTTTTGGATCGGCGTCAATCGCTTTCAGATATGCGGCTTCTGCCTTGTCCCTTTTGTTCTGTCTGAAGTAAAAATTGCCAAGTTCAAGGTACAGATTCGTATTTTCCGGATTTATATCGATGGTTTTCTTTATTTCTTCTTCTGCCCGGGCATAGGCTTTATTGCTGATGTAAAATCTGAAAAGTGCAAGATGGGGTGGTATGGCTTTTGGATCAATATCGATAGCCTGTTTTAACATTTTTTCGCCTTCAGAAATTTTTCCTTCATGTACCAGCACCCGGGACAACTCGAGATATGCGCGGGTCTGCTTTCCATCGAGTTCGATGATTTTTTCTAATACCGCTGATGCTTCATTAAACTTTTTTTCCATTTCCAGGACACTTGCGAGCAGAAATAGGGCTTCAATGTTTTTCGGCTCCTTACGTAACACTGCATCGACTTTTTCTCGGGCTTTCTTTATTTTTTTCCCGAGCAGATAAAACGTTGCCAGTTTAAGTTGAGCATCTGAGTTGTTAGGATCAAGCTTTGCGACCATTGAGTAGGCCCGGAAGGCCTCTTGTGGATTTCCGAGCTTAAGCTGGGTTTCTCCAAGTTTCGTATAAACCTCTACATATTGAGGATCAATCTGTAGAGCATTTTTGAATTCGAGCTCCGCGCTTTTATACTCTCCTTTTTCAAAATAGGCCGTCCCTTTTTCAAGGTGAGACACTTTCTTTTCTTCATTGGATGAACAGGCAACCATCAGAGCGAATATAAAAAGAAGAAGAACAGGAACAAATTTTAAACGGCCCATTGTTTGACCTCCATGAAAGTATCTTTGAGGTTAAAGTCGAAGTGACGCTCAGATCCCCATTTTACGAATTTTCAGTATTGTTAGGAACTTTACCATTAAAATGTTTTTTTTCAATAAAAACATTTCTGTTGCAATTATGGTTATAAAAAATCTGCTGATAATTATGAAATAAAATACACGGTTTTTTGTTTAATTGTAACTATAATTACACAGAAAAAGGTTGGCTGTTCATAGATTACACGCAGCAAAGTTATTTAATGTCTGTTTGGTTAATTGTTTAATATTCTAATAATACACGTAAAATAAATATTATAACGTTGTGGGCTCATTTAAATTTTTTTTTTGGCATTTCCTTTGCATTATGAATCCAGAATAGGAGTATTCGGTTTGATCTTGTTAAATTCGAAAAAACAGACCGGAAAATTTGTAAAAAGTGAAACGTGAAATGTAAAACGACTACATTTAGTACATTAAGAGGCAATATTACACAACATATAGACTTTTAACGTTTAACCTTTTACTTTTCACGGAACTATTAAGGTTCATGAGAGAGGGATTTAATGATGCGAATTGCCGGGATGATAACAGTACTCAAAGATAACGGAGGTCGCCGGTTAGATATTGACAGACGACAATTTTCATATACAAACTATATTCCGGATAGACGGTTGTGCGAAAACCGTAGGGTATGTATTGACCGGAGAAACGGCGTGGACAAGAGAAGCGGTATGGAACGGAGAAGTGTTAAAATTATAAAAATGAGCCACGCCAAAGAGTTGAGAAAAGAGAAGGAACGTAGAAGCGGTCTAGAACGTAGGGCAACCTTTGCAGCCGGTTAGCCCGAATGTTTTGGGAAAGTAAAGAATCCGGGCCCAGAGGACCAGGTTTTCAATGTAAAAATAAAAAGCAGGGTGGGCGACCGTCGTTGTCCCTGCTTTTTTATATTCATAACGTATGATTCGGCTTTTTGATGAGTTTTTGGCAGGTATATGGAATTATTTAATAGGGTTTACTATGAGGCGGTTTTATATTAAGATCACTGATTTTGTAAAGAAGGGTTTTATAACTGATTTTTAAAATTGAACTTGCCTTTGTACGGTTCCAGCCTGTTTTTTCAAGGACAAATGAGATGACCTCTTTTTCTATCCGGTCCAGGGCTTTCTTTTTGATTTTTTTGAGGGAAAACGAGGCGTAATCTGATGAATACTCACCTTTAAAGTCCAAAAGGACATCGACAATTGAAGCGCCCTCCATAGCCAATTCTTCTGACATAGATACAGCGGCAGATCGGCTTTTTAAATAAAGATCGTCAATAATTTCTTCCCAGTTGCCGATAACGATAGAACTTTTTAGAATATTTTGAAGTTCTCTCACATTTCCGGGCCAGCTGTATGCTACCAGCTTTTCCATGGCATCAGGGCGGGGTTTTAAAATCTGTTTTCTATTAAACTGCGAAGAATATTTTTTGATGTAATAGTCGATTAACGGCGGTATGTCTTCAGGCCGGGCACGAAGTGGCGGGATATAAATTTTTATAATATTGAGGCGGTAGTAAAGATCTTCCCTGAAAAGTCCTTTTTTTACTTTCTTTTCAAGTTCTTGATTCGTGGCTGCGATAACCCAGGCATCTGTTCTGACGTCTTTTTCGGAACCCAGCGGTGCAAACTCGCCACTTTGAAGAACATGGAGAAGTTTCGACTGAAGATTGAGGGACATATCCCCGATTTCATCTAGAAATAGAACCCCTTGATGCGCCAGTTCGAATTTTCCACGCTTTTTTCGGTCAGCGCCGGTAAAAGCACCTCGTTCGAATCCAAAGAGTTCACTTTCGAGTAATCCGTCCGGTAATGCTGCGCAATTAACCTTTATGAAAGGTTTGTTTTTCCTTATAGACTTATGGTAAAGGTTTTGGGCAACGACTTCTTTACCGACACCACTTTCTCCAGTGATGATGACGTTCAATCCTGTGTCTGCTATGTGTTCGATCAGCTCCCTGATTCTCTCGATGCTTTCGCTGATTCCGATTAACTGAGGTACCATGATTTTTTAATTGATCATCTTAAATTAAAATATAATGTTTTGGTATCATTAAAGGTTCTTTCTTTATTTGAATTCATCCTGCGCTGCTCGCCCTGTTGAATTCCGCCCCGCGGATCTCTGTAAGAGGATTCAGCAGAGCAGGTAACGGTGAATTTGAATATCAACAAATGCCTTGCATCGTGAAAAATCTCTAACTTTAGCTCACTTTAGGCACTTCAAACTTTAGGCATTTAAACAGGAGGAAGCAGATCTTTTATTAGTCTATCCAGTTCAGAAAGTTCGAAAGGTTTTTCCAATACCTTATCCGCCTGAGCCTCCGTGGCTAAAGCTTCTGGATGTTCTCCCCATCCGGTTATGGCAATCACAGGGGTATTTGGAAATCTTTTTTTAATTATTGAGATGAGGGCGACACCGCTGATGTTCGGCATAACGAGATCTGTTATGACCAGATCGAAACCTTGTTGCTCGGTTTCCAGAATTTTCAACCCTTCCAAGCCGTCGCTAGCGGAGAAAACCTCATAGCTTTTCCGGGTGAAAAAATCTTTAAGTGCAGATAGGATTTCCTTGTTGTCATCAATGATAAGCAATTTGTGGGGAGTGTTCATTTTGTCACTTTTATTGACATTATTTGTCAATTTATGAATTGCCGGTCCCATTTAACCCAAAGCTAATGAAGTTGGCTTGCGATACCTTCTATATAATATTTTAAAGGATTTGGCAATCATATTTCTTGATTGAAATATGTTTATGGAGATTCTTGATATCGCATTGTATTTATTGATACTTATCTCTTTTGAAAAAGGTTGAT
>Ga0307376_10003329_pt1 | contig 15060 bp, 10 predicted proteins | sample TR2MG_FD_202536 | JGI IMG/M metagenome (GOLD analysis project Ga0307376, IMG submission 202536) | Soil microbial communities from Risofladan, Vaasa, Finland - TR-2 | ecosystem: Environmental > Terrestrial > Soil > Coastal area > Acid sulfate soil | place: Finland: Risofladan, Vaasa | collected...
CATTTTCTCGCCCAATCAATTGTACGGCGACAACTGGCTGGATCAACACCAGCTTGTCTACGCGGCGTATGCGCGAAATGCAGTTGTCGACTTCGCGGCTAGTGTCGCTGGCGCGCTCAACAAGCGTACAGAAGATCTTCTACTGACTGGGTTTGAAAGCATTAGACACATTATGCGTGACGCGCTCGACAAGAGGGCTGCGGTTTTGAATCCTGCAGAATCCTCAATGCCAGTCATCAAAGCCGAGCCAATTGGAGCAAAACGCGAGACACTGGACGAATTGAGAGTGCTTACGGAAGAAGTGCGACAGGATGGACTGTTGCAGAACAATGTTGAACAGTTTTTTTACAATCTAGAAAGCCAAGAACTCGAGCACGAGTACGCAATGCTGCGCTGGAATACACTGCCTTACAATCTGCGTAAAATCTACTTCAAACCGGAATTGAAAAAGGCAGTTGAGGCAGCTCTCTACGCTGTTAGGCAGCAATCTCGCACACCGGATAGCGTAGAAGACGGTGTGCTGTTTACCGATCTTATAACGCGACGCGATCGGGACGACTTCGTCGAGTTGGTGGCCGGTTATTTAAGAAAGAACATCTACCGAGGCTCGAGTTACGGGCGTGCGAAATGGCAGTCTGAGGAAATTGAAAAAGAAATCAATCGGCTGAAATACAAATTCAGCCGCTATGCTCTCATCCCCAACCTCCAGCGCCAAATGACAGGGCCGAACAGAACGCGTCAAATGAGAACAATTCCCAGAGAAAATATAATCAATCCCATTTAACAAACCATCTGGATGCAATAAAAAGTGAGAAAAAATAACACGCATTACCCCCTGTTTGGATTTTTGCAAAAAACTAACCCATCCTATCCACTTATTTTTGGTATACACTACGACAAAAGAGCAGTAGTTACAGAGCACTAAACGGTGGAATACCGCTTTACAATCATGCCCGAACAAACCGTGATACCAAACACACAAAAACAATGCGTCAGGAAGACTGTCGATTTCAAATACAATTTCTCTTTGAATGAGGCAGGAAATCCCCAAAACAAAAAGACCGTATGGGAAATGACCAAAGACAAGTACAAGATGTTTCTCCACAAAGGCGTAGGACACGAGTTTCAAGACTACGAAGTCATCCCCACTGGAGAGCTAGAGCAGGTGCTGCTTCGCGAAGTCAACCTGAAAGCCAAAGTCAACACTTTCCCCATGTCAGTCGCTGTTCAGATGGACGACGGTGCCAACGGACGAGAGGATTACGATGCCCGAAACATCAAGACTGTGAAATCCGAGACCTACGATGCTAATTCCGGGATGCAATCTCTCTTCGAGATGAAGTCCACTCCAGGCATTGAGGGCTTGAGCGTGCCCATTTACAAGATCAACGACAGATTGGCTGAGCGTGCCGACATTCAACAGGAGAAATTGTCCAGAGAATTCCTTGACACCTGCACAGTCGGAGAAAAAGACAACGGGAAAACCACTGTGAAAATGAACACTGAACTGCACGATCTTCTCATGGAGATGGCCATGGAAATCCCCGATTTCAACTGGCAGGCTGTCAAGCAGCACGAAGACCAGCAGCACTCGGATTGGGACACCAACGTGGTCAGGGGGGTCAAGGAAATGATTGCCGACTCACAAGAGGCCTACAATCTTCCCTACATGAACTTCAGGTACCTCCGAGTCCAGATTGTGCCTGCCAACGGAACTGCGTGGGACAACATTGACATTGGGACCAACTGCTCTGCGGCCAACGGTCTGAAAGGCCCTGAACTACTCAACACCCACTTCAACGCAGAATTCAGCCTCGAGTTTGTCTACGACATCAAGAACGTTGTCGTCTCAGACGAAGACTCTGCTTAAGCCTTCCTTCAAGTTCACTTTTTGGAATTATCCCGCAATTGCGAAAATGCACATTACGTAAGCCAAACGCAACTCTTAAAATAAAAAAGCTTCGCATACATCAAAAATCGCCATTGACTGGATTTTTATTTCCCGCAATTCGATGCCACTGTCTCCACGGCTTTGTCATAGTTTCCCGCGTTAATGTTTTTCACCAAATGTTCCACACGATGCAGACCGAAACACGAAGCGCAGGGAGTGCAGCCAAAATTGTATCTAAAATCGGTTTTGTCAATGTCTTTTCTAAGATCCTGCGTAACGCGCATCAAAATGAAGTTCGCTGTCATTTCACCGTCGATCTTCCAGTACTTGAGGATCTTTTCCCCTTTTCGTATCGCCCAATAATGTCCGCCGGAAATCCCCAACGCGTGTTGGTAGATTCGCGTGGTGTAGTCTGTGGGTGTTTCCTTTGTTCCTCGTTTCGGCAACGCGTAGTTGAAATTCACTCTCCGCTTCGAATCTTTCCAGAACAGAGAGACTTTCAACTCGCAGGGTCGCATGCGATTGTCGTACGCGTCGTGGCCGTGCACAGTTTTCGAATTCCAAATCAAGCCCGCTTTTCGACACAGCAGATACTCGGGCACTGTTCCGTTTGTGAGTTTGGCGGGGTGGATTTTGTCTTTTTGACCATACTCGTGTACCAGTTTTTGCAGTACATAAAACCGGTCCAAAGTGTCGATTTTCTGCAGAGAACGTCGCATTTTGTCTTCATAGTACTGGCGTGTTTTTTCCTGTTTCGTAATCGAAAGACGGGTCCAGTAATTCTGATAGACTCGCAACGCTATCCATACTAAAAACACCACAGCGAGCGACGGCCCGATTGTCATAGACAATGGCCCTTGTCGTTTTGGGTTTTTGTATTTGAGCACCGGGCAAACGTATGGCGGAGAAGGTTTGATCGGATAAAAACGACAAATACGGCGTGTCGGCTTTCGGCAACCAGAGCACCTTCATACAGGTTGTAATCGCAGCCCATCTCGAGTGGGTGTACAAGTAGCATCCTATTTTGAAGTAATTGATAAGCGATCTACTCGATGCGCTGATCTTTCCACATTCTCGCAATTCTTTCAACGGCCGACAGCGCCAAAATTTCTGCCAGGCCCACTCGAATTGCATCGCTTCACGCTGGGTTGGAAATCCTCTAACCTGCGCTACACAGCGCCAAGGGCGCCCGTATTTGGTGAATTTTGCCCCGGCTTTTGTACTGTTGTGTTGGTGCAAGCGATTTGAAAAATCGTTTGTGCATCCAATGTAAACGCGATTTGTGCTGACACTGTATATCATATAGCACAGGTAAGATTCTTTGCACCTGTTCCCCATAATTGAAATACAATCCTATATCTGATTTTATTTACCAAAAACGGGTGCAATAAATAAACTCGAATCTTTTTGTATCGCGACCAATGCACAGATTTAATTTTACATTCGCTATTTTGTCGCATATTATCCGAACTCCAACCACTAGGCATTATTACTCGAATGCCAACTGTGCAATTGTATGTCGATACGCGAGAGAATTCCCTCGCTAAACTATTGGGGGAATTGAGACCCGACGACGAGCGCATCCTCTACAGGACACTGAGAACTGGGGATTTCAAATTCAAAATCGACGGTAGAAATGTTTGCAAAATCGAGAGAAAGCGAGTTGACGACTTTGTTTCCTCTGTCATAGACGGGAGATTTCGAAAACAGCGGTCGGCCATGCTGGAACGGAGAGGCAATGCCAACTACTCGCTTGTATTCTTGCTCGAAGGAAACCTGCAATATTTTCAGGAATTCGAAACGGGTAGCTTGGAAAATCCGAAATTGAAATTGTTTACGGTACGGTATTTGAAGAATCTTTTGGAAGACCTGCCACATGACTACGGAATTTCTGTGGTTTACACTGAGGAAATATTTGACACGATTCGCTACCTCGGCAGAAGACTGAACCGCTACACAGAGCGCGGAGATCCGAGAGAGACTTTGCGAAAGCTCAACGTGTTGGATACTATGGATATCGGAAGAAAGTTAGGCCTGAATCAGAAAACCTGGACCGCTGCCTCGCTTTCCTTGATACGCGGAATAACGAAAAGCGCAGCCACAGCTGTTTCTGAGAAATACCCTTCAATGGAGGCGTTGAGAAAGCATTTCAAAGCCACGCCTTCTTCGCATCTCAGTCTGGAAGACATACAGGTCGATGGCAAGGCGCTTGGATGTCATAGATCAGTGAATATCTACAATTATGTAATGGATGAAGAGATGAAAATTGAAAAGGTGAAAAGGCCAAAGGTGAAACGGGCAAAGGTGAAAAGAGAGAGTGTGAAAATTGAAAAGGTGAAAAGAGAAAGAAGTCCTGTCAGAAGGAAAGTACCGCCCAAAAAACGCAAAGCAGTCAAAGCAGAATATTAGTAAAGAAAAATTGGCATTGCTAATCTATTATTTACAACCGAGATATTGCAGAATTATAGTATCGGCTGTTCCATTTGCCCCATGGACAGGTTACCGTGTTATGCTGTAGCCTGCGAGAAAGAAGCGAAATTCTATTGCGAATGCGAACAGGTCGCCTATTGCTCGGCGGGATGTAAAAACGAAGATTTTGACGTACATTCCAAAGTCTGTCCTATCGAAACACTGAGCAGCGATGATGAAGCACTCATCGGAGCAGCGGTAGAGTCTGCAGAAACACTTCTGCAAAATGCACTCGTTGACACGCAAATTACCGCGGCGAGATACAATTCGCTTTTCAAAAGACTCTACAAAGTACAGAACTACCCCTATATCGTGCTGCACTACGACCGAAGCCAGGTTCAACTCCTGCCCTTGGCCACCTACAAAGAGAGCGAGGTGGCTGTGACCACACTCTCGAGTCCGCAGCGCCTTAATCGCGATCGCATGGGACCGTGGTCTCGATCTAGAGGCACAATTTTGAAACTGCCCACCGGTTTTGGTAAAACAGCGCTTGGTCACGCGATTGCGAGCAACTATCGCTATGAAGTGATACCGTTTGAAAAACTACCTGCAACAAATCAGTCCGCATTGCAGAATCGCATTGTCATCTGGGTGACTGAGAAAACCCTTGTCAACACGGTGATGAAAGACGTGTGGGCCCAGGGAGAGCGCAATCCTGAGACCGTGGTGAATGTCATCGAGGAGTCCGGCTTCATGGCAGGCTCTCCGGACAAACCTTCGACCTTTACTTCAGGCTTGAATGTGATAAGCTATCGCACTGCCACCAACATGTTGATAGGCGCAAATCGAACAGGCCGTATGCTGTGGGCCGGTTTCGATCTAGACGCAAAAGTGAAAACCAATTCTGGCACTAGAGCAGTGCAAGTAAAACCGCTGGAGAACCTCAACGCCGTTCCCACCGCGTATCGATATGTCAATGGCCGCTGGATTCGAGGCCAAGCTCCGCACACGCTGAATACAACCACGCATTTGAGGAATCTTCTTGTGACTTTCAAACGAATTCCAAAGAAATCCGACATTGAAGCGTTGCAAACACAGTTGAAAAGGAAGGTGTCTTCAGATGCGCTGCGCCAACTTTGGAATCGAACCAATAGTGCAAAGACCAAAGACCAGTTCGAGAGCATTGAAGATGCGGAAATACTGGATAGGAAAACGGTTGAAGTTGTAATCCGATGGAAACTAAACAATGTACCTGGCCAACTGCAATGGGATCAGTGGATACGAGACCAGTTGTCGGATTCGGAAATCTACACTCAATGGGCGACTTATGTGCCAGTGCTGGAGGAGCTCGCTGGACCGAGAAAGGGATTCCCAGTCGATTTCTCTGCTTCGCCTGAGAGAGAAATCGGTTCAGACGAGCGAGGATGGGTGCTGCAGAGAGTCGGCAACAGTCCGGCGCAGTACCGGTGGGTGCCAGCGGAGAAACCCGAAGATGAAGTAGACTACAATCCGTTAGACCGTATTATGTTTGTCTTTGACGAGGGAGATCTGGTCTTCGACACGAAAGCATTCCGCAGTGCAGAGAAACCGAACGCGGATCTTCTTACCACTGCGCTGCGCGAGTCCTCCGGTGTCGTGGTGACCTACATGTCAGCGACCATTGATCTTTTCAAAGCGTTCGGAATGCTGAACACGCTGATGCCCGCCAATCCTGGCGATCCGGGGAACATACACAATCTGGCCCCGCTGGTAAACATTCCGAAATCCCTGCCAACGTTCTACGATCTGCAGAATCCCACCTACGAGGATATCAAAGAGAGGCTCAGCGACATACTGGTGGAGAATCCGGGCCAGAAGCTGTTCAAAAATCTTGGAGAGTACAAAAACTACAGCAAAGGCCTAATCAGCACTGCAACTGTAGACAATATGCGCGATCTTTTCGCAGAGGTCGTCATACCGGTGGACGCTGAACTGCGAGTGCGTCTTTCTGCGCAGCACGAGGAGGATCTGTACGTGTTCATTGAACAGGCCGGAGAACTTGGCAACCTGAACGGTAGAACGCTGCTGCGGAGAATGAATTTTCGCGAAACACGCCTCGAACCAAAATACCGTTTGAGCAGCGAAGAATTCCAGGAGAATATTGAACAGTCTGCAGCTGAGTTAGCGCTGGGAGAAGACCCGCGATTCCCCTGTGCCGCCATGGTCCTGCGAAAATTGCAAGCGCTGGACGCGGAGGAATACGAATCGTACAAGACCACTACGATACGCACTTTGGTGTCGAGCGTTGACGACGACGACTACGGTGTTATACCGCTGGCAGCGTGTATGCAGGCCGCTGGCTACGAGTGGACACGTCTCGAGCGACAGGACGTGGTTATCGACAAGAAAGAGCAGAGAGAGTACGACAAATTGCGCTCCAGTCGAGCGTCGGTTCAGGCAGCTTGGAGGAAAGTCCGAATCAACCAAAACCCACTGCAAATCAAAAGCAAAGCTCTGCAGGAATACGGGCCGCTCGGCTATGCGAATGGGAAGAAGCAGTTTATCGTGTTGTCGGAGAAACTCTTCAGCCAGACAATCGGTTCGCGCAACCTGCCCAAAGATCCTTCGAAGATCGCAGATGTCTTCCGGAGAAACGCGAAAGAAGAGCGAGACACGCGGACCGGGTTTCGCTTTCCCGACAGGACTCGCGATATGCAGGACGCGGGGTTCGAGACTGAGAATGCAGCACAGCGAAAGTTGCGCTCTCAGCTGAAAGGCGCGGAACTGCACTTCTGGCCCGGTTGGCGTGTGGTGCAGTCGATGCAATGGGACAGGAACGAAACCACTCGCGAGATACTGGAGAATGTGCAAGAGGAGTTCTTTTTTGTGCGGAAAGGCTTGGGGGAAAACTACCGTTTGATTGTTTTGGGTAGTGCCATTTCAATCTACAACCGATACGGAGGAGAAGAGGAGAACACCGGGTTGGAGTGGCACCGAACGGACTTTGATCCTCTCGAAAAGCCTGAAGACATGGTCCATTTCACACAGTTGATATCCGACAGCGGGCGTCTCAGCGACATTGAACGTCGCGATTGCATTGACACGCTGTTTGAATATCTGAACGACGGAGAGGACAACGTGCAAGGCGAGAAAGTGCGCTTTGTTCTGATTGGAAAAGATTTCGTTACCGGGATCGATATCTTCCGCGCCACTGCGGGCATTGCGATCGATGTCGCGCCAAGCCGAGACCGAGAACTCCAGCGGCGCGGCCGGAGTGTGCGACGCGGTGGTCACGTTGGCCTGCCGTACGAACGGTGGCAGTACCGGCAGTACACCTGTGTGATGGAGTTGCCGAACAACGAGAACCGGAAACTCACCCCCGACCTGTTTGTTGAGGACGCTGCGTCTGGCTCCAAAGCCTTTCGAGCCTACCAGAAGATTGTTCTGCAAACCATTGAGTACGATCCCACAGAACAGTCTCTGACGGGGAAGAGCGATCAGCAGTTGGAGCTAGAGTTCCAGCGCAAATTCGGTCAGTACATCCCCGATCTCACACGCAATCCGATCTACAGTCTCGCGCTCCGCTCGTACCGCAAAGACAACAAGGGCGCTGTCACATACTACCCGAACTCAGAGATCAAGCTCTACGAAGCGGTCCGTCTGCTGACGGAGGATCCCCGAATTTCTGTAATTCGCCTGTGGGGAGAGCTGGAGATCAACGATTGGTCGGTGGACAAAGAGCACAACGAGGTCATCACTTCAAGCAACGGATTCAGAAAACCCACCAATTATTGTCTTGTGAAACGCAAACTTGAAGAACGGATCGCTGTTCTCATGGCCAATCAAGCCGGTGCAGCTTTGGACCCCCCAGAGCGGCAGAAAATCGACGCACTGCAAGCTGTGCTGAACCTGTTTGCCTCCGGTGAAGAGAAACGAAAATTCAAAACAAACACACTGAAGGAAATCTACCGCGTTTTGGACGATGAGAAAACTCGACGAACGCTCTACATTGAGTCGAGGAAGCGCAAAGAGGTTGAAAGCGCTGTGCTGATGCCAGCGGCGTTTGGATACGACGGTACGATGGAGGACAGCAATGACCGGTTCCTGGCTTGGCTTGTGGAAGAAGGCTACGCGGTTTGGTGCGTGTCCGTGGAAAAGAGCTCGTCGACCGCTGTACCAAATGTATCGGAGGAGTTCTCCGCTGCCATTGAAGCGGCAGTGCCACTGATCATGGCAGAAAGCGACGATGTTGACGAAGAAGAAGAAGACGGCGCGATCACTGTCGGTCTGGCGATTGAGAAAATTGCAATCGCCGACGAGGAGCAAAGCCTCATAGAGGCGAACATTGTTGAGAATATGAAAAAAATCATCGATCTTCTCGTACTCGGCAATCCTGATCGTATCACGATGCATTACCGCCGCAACCTTCTCTACCTGCATAACAAAGAGAAGAACAGTGTCCGCAAATCGGCAATGGAGACCCGCCGAGCACGTCGCATCAAACGCACGATTGTCGAGGTCTACAAGCACGGGGTTATGGATTGGTTCCTGGCCCTGAACATGATCGCGTTTGCCCTCGACGGGATCTTAGTGGAGCCGCAGACTGCGCTCAGTCCCAGCGATTTGGATCAGCCGCGTGTAGTCACCTTGATCTCCGCACTGCTGGCACTGTCAACGAAACAGGGCGTGGAGTTTGTCAGGAATTTCTTCCAGCCGATAGCGCAAGAGATGAACATGCGGGAAAAAGTGGAAGCACTCGAGATTATCGGAGTTTGGGTGCGCGAAGTGACGTTGGACGAAAAGAACCCGGTGTACGGAAAAACGTTGAGCGAACTCCGCGACCTGCTGAATCTTGCAAAAACGTACAAGATCAACGTTGCCTATCATTTTGTCGGAATCACAAAAGCACGTCTCGAGATTACAGGTTCGGCGAGGAATGTGCTTGTAAAGTTTGCCGAAACCACTGTCGAAGTGCGCGTGACTGACCCGATTGTGAGGGATCCATCGGTTTTCATTGCGAAGTACGCGCAAACCGGGGACTTGAATACGGCGCTGGCAGAGGCGAATGAAGAAGTGGCGATACTGAAGGGCGTCTATAGTTTATTGACAGTCGACATATCCGATGTGGACAATCTTGCCAACCTCGAACTCGCAGATTGTTGGAGACTCGCAAAAATGAGTCGCATGTACAGAGAGAAAAATTTGATACCGCTTTTCGAGGACCTTCCGCAAGCGCAAGCCGATGCGAAACGTGCACAGATACTCTATTTCAAAGCCAGACAAGTGGTTGAGGACGCTGTGTTTGTCGCACCAAAGCCGAAGAAATCTGAGCTGGTTAAGATTTTGAAAGATTCAATACGTGCCGAATATCCAATAGAGCGCAAAGCGAAAGCGAAAAAGACGTCTATCGACACTGGGTTTGAAGTTTGGAACCAGTATCTCTCGGTTGTGGACGATACAACGCTGAAAATAGATGCGAGCGCTGGTGCGAATTCTATTATGAAAAAAGAAGATCTGAGGAAACAAAACATCAAAATCAAGCGAGAGGGGAGTGAATTTTTCGTAGTGGTCGGAAAGAAAAAGTACATTCTAGAGCAAAACTCCCAGTTGGATTTGTATCAGACTTCCGTGGTGAAATATACATCGGCGAGTGACATTCTCGAAGATGAATTCGTAGTCGAAATATCGCAAGATCTCGCGGACATAGCCGACTTTGGCGACGTGTACGATTTTTTCTCCAAAGATTCCAACCTGCAAACTTTGATGAAGAACAAGAATTACACAGAGTTGATATCGCTGGCGCTGATTTTGGTCCAGCATTTGGAAAACGATCAGATGCCTGACCTTGGGTTTTTTGCAGCATTCGATATTTCATTGTGGAAAGAAATTACCAACACTATCACAGAGGCCTTTGACGTGGATATATCTTCTAAAGCTGGAGAAATCGTATCGTCTCCGGAATACGAATCGTTCTATTCTGTAGGCGGAAAACAAGTCGCGCTCCAACGCAACTATCGCCTCATACATGTGTTTCTAATGGACACTGGGGATTACGCCAGCAATTTTAACAATCTGCTGGGCTCACTGAATATAACAGAGAACGATTTGGTGACAGTGCTTGTTTCCGTGCTTTCAGCGAGACGGAAAAGGGACAAGATATGGACAAGAGTACATGCCCAAGTGGAAAAAGAGAGAAAAACCCGGTCACTGGAAATTGAAGTTATAATACTCGATTAATAAAGTCACACGCTCTCTATTTATTCATCAAAATATTCCGGAGTTTGTTTCGCGTTATTTTCATTGTGTTTTTCACTCCCATGTCTTCTATCTCGTATTCTTTCGCGCCTAGTATCTTTACAATATTGCTCGCTGTAAACCCACGAGTCGCCTCCAGTGCCAACATTTGCGACTTGTTCAATTTCATCTCTATCAAGTGGTCTTTCGTAAAGCCGAAAAACTGGTTGAGCTGGGCAATGTCGAGGTGGAAGGCGAAAAGTGTTTCAAAGTTCAATCCCAGTTCCAACAATTCGTTGGCGGATACTCCGAGCTTTCTAAATTCGTCGGGCGTGGTGCGTGCTTTGAGGAAATCTTCCACGCGAAAGTCCAGCTGCTGACATACATTGGTCTTGTTGAGAGAGTAAACGGAGCAGAGCAAATCCACATGCCAGAAACCGTTGAAAAGTGTCTTGTTGAAGTTCAGCTCACGCAGCGTCTCCCATTTGGGCAACAGCTGATTCAGCTCTCGGAGATCGTAGCCCGAGTCGCGAAGACTCACCAAATAGATGCTGTCCTCTTGCATTTGCTCTGGAGAAAACCCCATTTCCTGCAACTGTCTAACCGAGCTCTTCTGACCGATCATCTGCCGAATTACAACTTCGCGAGGTGCCGGCTCTCTCTCGGGATTGTACGGATCTACTTCGTGCAACAATTCCTGTTCTATTTCAACGTCGTCTTCCGCACTTCTCTTAAATAAGTTGAGAAATCTCTGAAAAAGGGATTTAAAAGTCGTCGGAGTTTGCGATTTTTCAATCTCCGCGGAAGCTTGAGGCTGTGGGGCGTGTGTTAGCGGTGCATAGCTATTCGTCGATATGACTGGATAATGCGCAACAGGTTCCATGCGCTAGTCGAGATTTTCCGAATAAAAGAGTCAGATAATTCCCCCTGTTGTTTCTCTATGCAACTGTTATTACAACTACCCTCTTGTACTAACATTGGATTTTTTAAAAGCAATACATTTGTTCTTCAGTCTAAACAATTTATTAATATCCCGCAAGAGACTTGATTTGTTTTGTGTCGTTCTGGTCAGAAGTGTCTGACCGAGCAGTAAATTTTTCCCGCACCTCTGTACACGACAATTTTTATCATGATCCTGCTACCCATTACAGCAAGAAACGGCGTCCAAAGTCAACCAAACACTTGAATCTGTTTTTCCGAAAAAATCAAGCCTTTTCATATGCACATGTTCGTGTACTAAACGTGCACGCACGCTAGACTACGATGTGCGAGTGGACGACCGTGACGCGAACACGAAGCAAGCGCCCTGGGAGGCGCTGAAGCAGATCTACTGGGCCAAGGACTTTGAGGAGAAGGAGAAGCTGTGCGTGGCGAACCCGAACCTGCCCGAGCTGCTGAGGAACAATGCGCTGGAGATTGGCAGCCTAGAGAGCATAGACAGACTCTACTCGCACTTCTCTGACACGGACCTCATGGCCTACTCTATGAAGAAGGACGCGAAACTCGCCCTAGACACCACGGCTGCTATACAGATACTCGGATTTGAGCCTCACCAGCGCCTCAAGTACGCGGGCTGGAAGCCAGCGCCCTACGTGCGCAAGTTCGAGAAGGAGAGAGACCTCTGGATACCCGAGATACTGAAGGAGAACCCTAAGAAACGCAAATCAAACACGGGGAAAGGCAACGCGCCAAAGAAGCAGAGAGCGCCACCCAAGTGCAGAGCCTGTGGGGTGCCACTGAAGGGCCACAAGTGTCCTCAAAAAAAATAGTAAACCAAAATTTGATCGCATAACAGGGTAGACTTTTTTTCGGGTTTAATCTTTAAGCGCTTCGTTCAGGTAGTACAACATCTCGACACAAGTTTTGATCGCATAACAGGGGAGAACTTTTTTTGTGAATGCAGCACGCTTCGAAGAACTTTCTATCATACATTTGACAGGAGAGAAGTTCCTCCGATCGTGCCGCATTCACAAAAAAATGAGAATTTTTACAGGATGGGCATTTTTACAGGCTGGGCACCGGAAAAAAAAGAGGGGGCCAACGATTAACAATTTCGGTTTCTCATCATTAAGGAACAAGACCGCTTTACCAACAAATCATACCACTTTTTCGAGATTTCGTCAATCCTGTAAAAATATACGAACGCGCTCGCATTCTCTAAATCAAAGTGTACGCTTTTCCGAGATGCAAACACACCAGTCTCAGAGTTGTCCGAGTTGCGCGAGGCGATGGAGCTGCGCAACCGTACAGACTGGACCGACCCACGCCTCCGCAAGTTGCACGAAGTGCGCCAGAACTACTTCTACCTACAGGTGCTGATGGGAGTGCGTGGCGCCCAGCTCAGCGACGGCAACGACGAGGGCTCCAATGCCTACCGCAATCTAGGAGGACACATGGCAGGGGCTTACATTAAAGACACACACTTAGAAACCCCCAAAGACACTCACACGAATTCCCACCAGGATTTCTAGTTATCGGCGTGACACATCATGACTAGCTTCTGTCCAGGCTACAAGGAGGCAGCGCTCAAATACGCCGTCGAGCAGCTCGCCGAGAAGGAGGGCATTAGCTTCAAGAAGATGATTCGTCGCATCGAAAATCGCACCATCCCACAGCTCACCAAGGAGAAAATCCAGAAGCTCGACTACGCGTACTGCGAGATAACACTCGAGAACGGAGACACGCACGCATTCCTGGTGCCTGCCATCCGGGGTCGCACGGCGGAGGCACAGGCACAACTTTACCTACGCCAAGAATCCATCTGCACAGACAAGAAGCGCCCAGCAACGCACCCTCGGAACAAGTTTCTGATGAAAAAGGCGCTGAAGCTGTTTGACGAGGGGCGCTACCTCAAGCCTAAGGATTCGGATCAGTAAACGCGTTTCTGAGTGCTTGTGTCCAGAGTGTCAGAGCGTTTTCTGGAAGTGTCTAAGCGATAGGGTTCTGTGTACCCAACACTCTCTTTATGAACGAGACGTCCGTAAATTTCCAGTTCTTGACTCAACCCTGGTTTATAGTCACAAATGAGGTTTTTGAGAACATTAAAATATGTACCAAAGCGTTCGCTTGGGTGCTTCTAGAAAAGTTTCTGACGGGAAGACTGGAAATTTGGAAGGTGTATGCTTTTGTCTAGAGTGTCGTAGCACGCGTGAGAAAAACTGTGATAACCAACACGCGTGAACTCACGCTCAATAGTCAAATAAGAGGAAGAGAACACTGGTTTAGTCGTAGTACGTTATCGGGGAATTGTCTGCCTCTTTTGCTTTCGAGGCTCCATGGCGTTCTCGTGCTTGTGCTCACAGTCATCGCAGACTGTGTTACCATGTATCTCGCAGTAGTTTGCAGTTAACTTCCTACAATGATCACAGTAGTCCTTTGGGTTGCGAGGATTACTCCAATAACCTCCATCTATTCGCTGAAATTGGCATGACATAGGTGGCAACTTTTTTTCTGGATTGTGAGAATGTGCACAATTGCGATTATTATGTCTGGTTGACGGGGTCACTGCCAAATTTGGTTTGCGAGGGCGTTTTCTGGAAGCGTCTAAACGATCGCTTTCGCGCATTTTTATAGGATTGATGAAATTTCGAAAACGTGGTATGATTTGTTGGTACCCCAGAGTAAATTAATTCGTGGGAGGCGCGTAAAGAACGTTTATCATTGACAAAAGTAATTCTTACGGCTACTGCCTGCCTGCAAGCCAGTGTTGGAAAGTTGTGTCCACTGACCATTCTTCGATAGTGATATTGTCACAGCCGCGATGCCAGGAGAGGGCTCCGTCCTTTGTCCATGGAATTGGGAGTCTTCCGGATTTGTTACACAGTTCCTGTACGGCATCTTCTGCGGCGACCAGAGTAGTGAAGATGCCCTCCACGCTGCTGCCTTCGTAGTCCTCGCCTTGCGCGACGACGAACACTGTCTGCTCTGCAGGCGACTCGGGCGAGTGCCTCTTTGGAGATAAACTACTACCGCGTTGCTTGGGTGGCATGTGGGCAACTTCTCGAGTTGTGCGACTGAGGCTCGAGGTACTTCTGGTTGACGGGGTCACTGTCAAATTTGGTTTGCGAGGGCGTTTTCTGGAAGCGTCTAAACGATCACTTTCGCGCATTTTTACAGGATTGACGAAATTTCGAAAACGTGGTATGATTTGTTGGTAAAGTGGTCTTGTTCCTTAATGATGAGAAACCGAAATTGTTAATCGTTGGCCCCCTCTTTTTTTTCTCGTGCCCAGCCTGTAAAAATGCCCAGCCTGTAAAATTCTCATTTTTTTGTGAATGCAGCTTCGGCCTGTCAGCACGCACTGCTCCATGAGTTCGTCACGAACTATCAATGCCATGTTTAGGGTTTTGATGGACTGGTTTTTAGAAGAGATGCGCCCACCCCCCAATTGTCATCGAGGTTTCCCCAATTGGCATCGATGGAAAAACGATGACAATTGGGATTTAGCGTTCCTAACATCACTCCAACGCAGAACCAAGTAGTCAGACAATTTTCAACATTAATTGGTGGGGTAAGGTTATTAAGTAGGCGAGCAATACTAGTTTAAC
>Ga0307376_10003331_pt1 | contig 15056 bp, 27 predicted proteins | sample TR2MG_FD_202536 | JGI IMG/M metagenome (GOLD analysis project Ga0307376, IMG submission 202536) | Soil microbial communities from Risofladan, Vaasa, Finland - TR-2 | ecosystem: Environmental > Terrestrial > Soil > Coastal area > Acid sulfate soil | place: Finland: Risofladan, Vaasa | collected...
CTAGTGCTCAAAGAGTAATTGAGCAACACAATGCAAATGCTGACACACAAATCGATTTCCAAAAATTCACTAAAAAACTTATGGAATTAGGAGGTTCTTCGGACGAGGCATTGATGGCAGCAAGTTGGGAAGATTTGCAGGATTGTGGACTTCCTAAGATTATGGCAAGAAGGTTAACATATCTTTTCAGACAAAATTCTGATGAGGAAAATGGCAAATCTACCTATATTTCAGAAAAGAAGGTTGCAGGACTCTCTTATAAAGAATTGCTAGAACGTTATAATCCTAAGGATATTAAAAATCCTGTGGGTAAGAGATTGAAAGATCTTTCGGACGGTAAGAAGTGTGTTGTTTTTTATGATAATGGTAAGGTTAATGTCGAAGAAACAGTTAAACTTTTAGAAGATATTTTAAATGGTCTGGAAGAAGTAGGAATAGCTTTTGTAAACAATAGGCCATTTCCAGTGTATTCTATAGGAGAGCGTCCAGATTTCTATGTTGAAGAGAATCCAATCTATCAAGGAAGACCATTACGTTTTAACGAAACGTGTGATCAAACAGGCCGTTCATGGAGCGGAGTAGTAACAGAGATTCGTCAGTTCTTGTGGATGGCTGTTGATTTAGGAGAACTTGTAATTGGAACTGTGGCTGATGCACATAGTATACTCGATAGAGTTCTATCAAAAGATTGTTCTCTTGATAGTTTAAGAGCTAAGTATCCACAAACATCTGTTAAATTTGATGCTATCAGTAAGATAGGGAGTCTTCCTCTTCTTAAAATAAAGGTGGGAGGAAAAGAGGATTGTAGTGGTAGTAATAATCCTTTTGGAAAAAATACTATTTTTTAATATTGATTGTAGGTGGGTGATTTAGGTCACTCACCTGTTCTTTTAGGGGAAAATATTATGTCAGTAGAAATGTCAGTAAAAAAAGATTTAAAGTGCATACTTAATATGCCTGAAAAAATAAAAAGTGAATTTAATAGCGAAGAAGAAATGTCCAATTCTTTACCTCCATACTCCCCATTAGAAGCATATTCTGTAGATAAATATGATGCTTGTCCTAATAACTGGATGAATGGTTCAGATATAGCAAGTAGTTATTTTGTTGGGGTTAAAGAAGATTATGGGATGTGGCTAGATTTTAATGAGTGTTTTTATCATACTCATGATGTGGCTGTGGTTATTTCTATTCAAGGAATTAATCCAATAACAGGGCAAAAGATGGTAGCAGAGAAAGCTCTTCAACTAGAACAATATCACAAAAAATGCCCTATTCATAATGTTAATTTTAAACAGGATCGATATTGTGAGAAGTGTGGTTTTAAATGGCCTGGGCAGAATTATCTTTCTACTACAGGAACTCCTGAAATGATGATGTGGTTAGATGGTTTTAGATCGTCTGATGGTCAAGTAAGACAATATATTATTACCGAAGATAAAATGAGAGGGGTAGCTTCACAAATAATTGGAGAGGAAAGAGTATTTGCTATAGGGATTGCTTATTATTTAAGTAAAAATAAAAAACCTTATATGCTGCAACGTCATGAAAAAAGAGATGATTTTTATATGGAATTTGTAGGTTCTGGGGTAGGAGCTACTCAGACTCAACCTATGTTTTTTAGCCCTCTTCGTACTTCTTCAAATTGGGTTTTATCCAAAAACCAACCTCATTTTCTGTCTTTGTCTGATTTAGGGTTACGAATTTCTTGTAATTCTAATCCTGATGTAATTGATAGTCAGTATGATAGCACAGTTTATCAGTTATCTCAAGAATTAACGGAGATAGAAAAAGTAGAATTTCAAGCATTAGAAGATAATGGAGTAAATATTGAAAGATTTTACACTCTTAATTCTAGTCAGAAATTGGAAGGAGAGATTGTAAAAACTGAATCTGTTACTCCTGTTAAAAAGTTAGAGATAGGGGCAGGAGCATTAATTAAACAGAGAATTTATGATGATCCTAAAATGATAAGTTATTGGGAAGAAAAACCAGCAGGAATGATTTATATTAACTACTGTGATGAAGAAACAAAAAAGAAGATTATTGGAGGTGGTAGACGAGCAGATGAAAAAGATGGTTTTATGAACGGTATAAAAGTAGGAGGATTATGAGAATAGATTTTAGGAATTGTTTTACGAGTTTTCTTCTAAAAAAGTTTATGAATTTTAGTTGTGAAATATGTTAAATTTTTATTGATTTTCTCATATTTGTTTTATCATTTAAAGCGAATTTAAGTGCTCGTGATAAATCTTGTGTTTGAATTTCGTCTTTAATAAGAAAATCTTTAACACCCAAAGACCATGCTTGTCTTCCTACAGAGAAATCTTCCATATTTGTTAGGACGATTATAGGAGTTTTTTTATCAAGTTTTTTAAGATGTTCCATAATTTTTTTTACTGTTTGTATTCCATCTGTTTCTGGAAGCATTAAATCTAAGATAATAATGTTATAATCATAAGATTTTAGTTGTTCTAATGCATTTTTTAAGCAATTACATTCATCTATTGATATATCCCAACTTTTATCCATTTTTTTTATATGGGTAAGTATTAACTCTCTATCTTCTTTACTGTCATCTATTACTAAAATTTTCATTCTTTTTTTTACTCCTTATTCTTTTTATAAAAAATCTGAAACTGAAGGTAATTCATTTGTTTTAAGCCAATATTCTCCAATATTAGCAATTTTATTAAATAAACTTTTAATATCAAAAGTTTTGATTACATATGAATTTGCTTGTAATTTGTATGCTTCTTCTATTTCTATAAAGTGGTCGTATGTGCTAAACATGATTATTGGTATTGTTTTATATTTTTTGTCATTTTTTAATATTTTTAATACTTCTTTTCCATTAATAAGAGGTAGATTGATATCTAAAAGAATGAGGTCTGGAGTGGAAGCTGATTTATATTCTCCTTTTTTATACATAAATTTAAGGGCATCTTCTCCACTTACTATATTTATAATATTTAAAGAAAGACCTTTTATTTTGTTTAATCCTTGTTTTAATATTTCAAAATCTAGTTCATTATCTTCTATAGATAGTATAGTGAATGTGTTTCTCCTCATTTTGTTCCTTATTTTATAATTAATGTAGTAGATAATATACTTTTTCAATAAAAAAATAAAAAAACCTTTTATTATTTGAAAGTGAAAAAAAATAGTTTATAATAAAAAGGATTAAATTAAAGGAAATAAGATGAAAGATATTATTAAAGAAATATATGAAGAGATTCCTATTATTAACTGTTTAAATTTTGGTTTTGTGCAATTACTTGATTGTATGCCTAGGTGTATAGAAGATATTGAAGAAACAGTAGATTATGCTATAGCTGAAGCTGCCAGATGTAGTTATCAAAGAGGCACAAAAACGATTGCTGATGATAAGACTCTTATTAGATATTTAATGAGACATAATCATACAAGTCCATTTGAAATGATAGAATTTAAATTTAAAATGAAGTTGCCTATTTTTGTGGCAAGGCAGGCTGTACGAACTCGCACAGCCAGTTTGAATGAGTTAAGTGGAAGATATTCAGAAATGCCTGAAGAATATTATATTCCAGAGGTAGATGATTTTAGAAATCAATCCGTAACGAATACTCAGGGTTCAGAAGGTTTTATAGAAGAAGTAGAAGCAATAGTTTTGATGAAACAGATGGAAGAACTTTGCGGAGGGATATTTACTCAATATCACAATTTTATTAAAAAGGGACTAGTAAGGGAGCAATCTCGTATGGTTTTACCTTTATCAACTTACACTGAGTGGTATTGGAAGATTGACTTAAAAAATCTACTTCATTTTCTTGATCTTAGATGTGACAATCATGCTCAAAAAGAGATAAGAGTATATGGAGATGCCATTCTTGATTTAATTAAACCTATTGTTCCTTGGACTATCTCTGCATGGGAAGATTATTCTCCTTATCGAGGAGGTATGATATTGACTAGATATGAAGTAGAAGCGTTGGAAAGAACAATTAAAAAACTTGAAAAGAATAGTCCTACTGGTTATACTTTTGATCTTCCTTGTTCTATTGATGTAGAAAATAAATTAGAGCAGAAAGAGTGGATAGACAAAACTAAAAGATTGGGATTTTAAATGCTTGACTTTGTGGACAAAAAATATGGTAGATTTTTAATACTTGAGCCGATTGATATTTCTACATCTTATTTATTTACTAAATTCGATGGTATTAGTGCCTACATAGATGTAAATTTTGACAAACTGAATAATATAAATATAGCAGCATTTAGAAATATAATTACTAGAGAAGTTAAAATATTTAAAAATAGATTTGGTTCAATAGAGGATTATGAAATAGAGCAGTTTGTTCTTAATTATGAAGAGGAAAAGATTGAACCTATTCTTACAAGATGGGAGATATTAGATATAAGATGAACTACGATATAATAGATAGATTTGAACTTTTAATTTTAGAATCTGCCCAAGAATGTGATGAAAGAAGATTAAAAGAAAAAAAAGAAAGAGAAAAAAAATTAAAAGAAATAGAGGATGCAGGGCATTGTGAATATTATGGACAATTTTGCAATGGTAAAGATGCCAAGTGGATAGGGGCAATGACTAGATATCACTGGGATATAGATAAAGAGCCATTAAGTGACCCTAATAGAGATTTATTTCTCTGTGATAGTTGTGCAATGGAGTATCATGATTGTTGGCAAGAAAGATGGGATGATTATTATTCGGGATTATTATAATGAATCATGATATAACAGACAGATTTGAACTTTTAATTTTAGAAACAGCTCAAGAATATATTGAAAGAAAACGACTAGAAAAAATCCAGACAGACAAAAAAGTAGAAGAGTATAAAAAAGAAATAGAAAATAAAGGTGTTTGTGAAGGTTGTGAAGAAGAAAAAAAGCATTTAAGATGGGTTCGTAATAGTGAGTTCTATTCTTGTTATTTTTGTTTTATTCATGATTTAGGTTGCGAAGCAAGTGTTATGGTCCCAATGTATAGAGTTGACGAAATGAGAGATTATGTGAGTGAAGGAGAGTGGGAAGAACTTTGGGAGATAGAAAATGAATAAATCTAAATGTTATTTATGTAGATACAAAGGAGTTATTCCTGGAGATGCTCATATTTGTTGTGATCATCCTCTTGTAAAAGATAATACTTTTGCAGCATTATCTTGTTTAATAAGTGTTGGATTGGTTGCTAAATTAGGGCATCATTCAGGAAGTATTTTTGAGCCCCTTAATATTCAAGCAAATGAGCATGGAATTAAAGAAGGATGGTTTAATTGGCCTTTAAATTTTGACCCTGTGTGGTTAGAAAATTGTAACGGATTTTCTAAAAATGATAATTTAAATGTATAATTAGAGGGAAAAGATGAGTAAAAAAGAAGAGAAAATAAAAATAGTAGAAAAAGAAAATGCTGCTTTAAGAGGATGTATTGGTGATGTTTTGACGACACTATCTGATTATGATGGACATAGAGAAGCAAAAGGGTTAATGGGTTTAATAGATGAAGTAGTTGAAACTCTGAAATCAAGATATCCTGACAGGATAGTTGATCATGAAAATAGAGAGGTTTGCCCTTTATGTTTTAAAAGAAAAGATTAAAGAAAAAATTGATATGGGAAAAACATTATTAACAAGAGATGAATTTAGAAGATTTGTTTTTGAGAGAGATAGTTATAAGTGTGTAATTTGTTCGAGAACTGACAATCTTGCTGCTCATCATATCATAGAACGAAGATTGTGGCCTGACTTCGGTTTTTATATCCAGAATGGAGCAACCCTTTGCCCCGAACACCATATAGAGGCAGAACAAACTGTATTAACTTGTGAAGAAATAAGAGAGGCGGCAGGGATTACAGAAATTATTTTGCCATATCATTTTTATAAAGAGAATAGGATAGACAAATGGGGAGATATTATTCTTCCAGATGGGAGACGTTTAAAAGGAGAATTATTCTTTGATGAGTCTGTTCAAAAAATACTGAAAAGTGGAGGAGTTTTAAAGGATTTTTGTGAATATATTAAATATCCAAGAACGATGCATTTAAGTTTTAGTTCTAAAGTTACGGATGACGATAGGATATTAGAGAATGAAGAATATTTTAAAGAGAAAAGAGTAATTGTTACAGAAAAACTTGATGGAGAAAATAGTAGTTGTTACAAAAATTATATGCATGCTAGGTCTATCGATGGAACTAATCATTTTTCAAGAAATTGGTTAAAAGCTTTTCATAGTAGAATGGGATATAATATTCCTGATGGATGGAGAGTTTGCGGTGAGAATATGTATGCTAAACATACTATTCATTATACTAATTTAGAAACTTATTTTTATGTTTTTTCAATATGGAATGAAAAAAATAATTGTTTAAATTGGGACGAGACTCAATTATGGGCAGAACTATTAGAACTTAATTTAGTCCCAGTTTTATATGATGGTATATGGAATGACGATATAATAAAAGAGTTTTGTAAAAATAATGAAAGAGAAGGTTTTGTTGTTAGAATAGCTGATAGTTTTTCTTATGGTGATTTTAGGAAGTCTGTAGCAAAATGGGTCAATCCTATATTTAAAAATAGGTTGAAGGAAGAAGATACTTATCATTGGAGATATAGCACTATCATTCCAAATAAATTAATGAAAAAAAATGATTAAAGTTATTTTAGAATTAGAATTAGTTTATCCTTATAAATTGTCATTGAATACATTAATAGATTTTTGTGGTTTGTGGGAATGTATAGTTTGTTATGGTGGGACTAATAAACTTAAAGCTGTTATTTCAATGCCTGCAAAACACTTCAAAAGAATATTTGGGCATAATCCCAGGGAAAAACAATATCCAGTTCCTAATGGAATGGAAAAATTTATAGAGAAAGTAAGAGTTAAAGAAATAAGAATAAAGGAAGAGAAAGGAGACAAATAAAGGTTTGCACAATAGCTTAAAAAAATATAAGACTATCTATGCAGATCCACCCTGGGCAGAAAGTGGTGGAGGTAAGATTAAAAGGGGAGCAGATAGGCATTATCCCCTTATGAAAACTAAAGACATCATCGATATGAGTAGTTTTGTTAAAAAAATATCTGATGAAAATTCTCATTTATATTTATGGGTAACAAATAATTTTTTGCAAGATGGCTTGAAAGTTATGGACGCTTGGGGGTTTAGGTATATCACTAAAATTACTTGGTTTAAAAAGGGAAAAATAGGGTTAGGTCAATATTTTAGGGGAGTAACAGAAGATTGTCTTTTTGGGGTTAAAGGAAAAGTTCCTTATAAAATTTTTGATGGAAAAAGACAACAAGGAGTCACTGGTTTTATTTCTCCTAGAGGGAGGCATAGTGAAAAACCAGAAGAAATGAGACATATGATAGAAAGAGTTAGTTATGCTCCATATGTAGAAATATTTGCTAGACCACCAGAAACAGACGATATATTTAAAGATAAAGATGATGGTGTGTGGGATTATGTAGGCAATGAGATAGATGGAGTAGATGTTCGTCATTTATAATGGAAGGGAACGATATGAAAATGCAAGACCCAAAGAGAATAATTTTGGGAGAAAAAAAGAAAAATAAGATAAGAATTTTATTAGATTTAGATGGAGTATGCTCATATTGGGAGAAAGCTGCTGCACATACTTGTGGTATAGATTATGAAGATAAAGAAATAAGAGATGCTTTAAAAAATGGTAAAAGGCTTGAAAAATTTGTTGGTGGAGATAGTAAAATGTGGCCTATGATAGATAAAGAGGGGGAAGATTGGTGGACAAATCTTGAAAAACTTCCTTGGACAGACAAACTTATAGATTTATTAAAACAGGAGTCAGATGATTTTTGTATTTTAACTTCTCCTAACAGAAATCCTATTTGTGCTTCTGGAAAAATTAAATGGATGCAACAATATTTTGGAGAAACATTTAAAGATTTTTTAATCGGAGCTAATAAGCATCTTTGTGCTACACCTGATTCTTTATTGATTGATGATACAGAGAAAAAAGTTAATAAGTTTAGAGAATATGGAGGACATGCATTTCTTTGGCCACATCCTTTAAAAATTATAGATGGAGATATTAAGATAGAAGATGTTATTCAAGATTTAAAAGATTATATAAAAGAGATAAGATGAAAAAATGGATAAAAGTAGATGTTGAACTTCCACCATATAACGTAAAAGTGAAAGTTAAACCTTTTGATGAAACTATAAAAAAATGGGGAAAAGAGTTATTAAAACAACCTAATAAAAGGCCTATTCCTGATGTTATATATGCGATACGTTTTAAACCTTCTATATCTGATAGTTATTTGCTTAAAAAAAGTATGTGGAGAATTGTGGAAGGGAATTGGAAAGACCTATATATTCATAAAGGATTAATAGGTTATTGGGAAAAAGAAATATTTGAACCAATAGAAAATAGGTGGGAGATATTAGATATATGAAATATGTGATAGCTGGGAAAACAGAAACTTTTAATAAATATGCAAAAACTAATCCTCAAGTCATGCAATATGTTAAATCAGCAGCATTTGTTAATGTTCTTACAAAAGATGATACAGTTGTTTTTTTACCAGGTTGGTTTGCTAAAAAATGGACAAAAAATCTTATAGAATTAATAAGCACTTTTCATCCAGATACCTCCATTGAATATCTTGATGGAAAAATAGGAGAGAGTGAAAGAAATAATTTGCAAAGCGAAAGCATTAATAGTAGATTTGATATACTTGATTTATAAAAAGAAAGGATAATTTATGAGTATATATGATTATTATGATGATAAAGAAACTCAAAAAAAGATGGGATTAATAGGAGGGATGATATTATTTGTGTTTGTTCTTGTATTAACTCTTACTTTTTTAATTCTTAAATTAACATCGGTTATTGCATTTGGATGGCTGTGGGTTTTTGCTCCTATTTGGATACCGATGGGGTTGGGAATTATTATGAATATTTTGGGAATTAAACCTCCTGGACAATAATTTAAGGACATAATTATGACAGATAAAGTAAAAGTAGTGACAGATAATAATTTTAAGGAAGAAGTCATAGATGATAAGGGAGTTGTGTTAGTTGATTTTCACGCATCTTGGTGTAAACCCTGTAAAGTTTTATCTTCAATAGTAAATGAGTTAGGTGATGAATTTTCAGGAAAAGCTAAAATGTGCAAAGCAGATGTTGAAGCAAACAGCACTGTTGTGGTAGATTTAAAGATAAATGGAGTTCCATCTATCTTAATCTTTAAAGAGGGCAAGATAATAGATAGATTTAGTGGTCTTCGATCTAAAGAATATCTACGAAAAAACATAGAAAAGGCAATCAATGAATAAGGAAAGAAATAAGTTTTGTGAAAAAGCTAGAGTAATTGTTGCAAAAAAATTAGATATGCCTCCCGATGATATAGATATGTGTGCTATTATGGATTGCGTAGAAAGAGGTATTGCTGAAAATTGTGAAAATAAAAATGAAGAAATGATAATAAGTCCTGCAAATAAAGAAGAAGAAAAGATGATGATAGGTGATTGCGGATCTTATGTTTTAAAACTCATTTTTACTAACAGCTATCCTTTTGAGGGTTTTATGGAAGATTATGAAGAGTGGTATGTTTCTAAATTTATAAACAACATTTATAAAAAAAGAAATATATAATAGGTAGATGCAAAGAAAAGGATTTAAATATTGACTAATAAAGAAACGGAAACTATAAGATGTTTAATTGGCAAAATTGTAGATATTCCTCCTGATGATGTTGAGATTATAAAGACAACAGGAGAAACTCCAGTATTATATTTGTTAGAGAATTATAAGGATAAAAATTTGGTATTGGGATATGATGAAGTTCCAGCTTTAATCAAAATTAGAGAAGATATTAAAGATTTATATTTAGCAGCAGTGGAATGGGAGTGGGAAGAAGAGAATCCTATTTAAATTTTATTAAAACATTCTTTTCCATTAGAATCTATATAGTTTAGTAATTTGCCCATAGTAGAATTAAATACTCCTATTATTTGTATTTTTTTAGAATGAATTAATCTATGACATCTCACACAAACACATATGCAATTATCATTTGAGTATTTTCCACCATCTTTTCCTTCTTTTCTCCATCTATGAGTGTCTAAAAGTTCATATTTATTTTCTTTGCAAATGTAGCATTCTTTGTTTGTTTGTTTAAAATGTTTTTTGCTAATAAATGGAATTTTCATATTTTTTGTTTTAAAAGCGAAAAGAATTATCTTATATTAAATCGAGTTAATTAGAAAAATAGTTTAATTAGGAGTAAGTAGAATGTCGGATTATAACAAGGTTTTAATTATTGGGAATTTGGTTCAAGATCCTGAAATGAAGGAGATTAGTAGTAATAGGAAGGTGACTAACTTTACTGTTGCTATTAATCGTAAGTGGAAAGGGCCTGAAGGAGAAGAAGGGAGTGAAGTGTCTTATGTTGATTGTGTTGCTTTTGGACATATAGCAGAAACAATTAATAAGTATTTCTCTAAAGGAAGAAAAATTTTTGTTGAAGGTCGTCTCAAGCAAGAGAAGTGGGAAGATAAAGAAACAAAAAAGATTCAGAGTAAAATTAGAATAGTGGTTGAAAATTTTAATTTTATGGATAATAAAAAAACAACAACAGATTCTATTCCGGTTTTAGCAGGAAATGATGAAAATGATATATCAGATGGAGGTTTTGATATTCTTTAGAGAAAAAGGTTTATAGAAGCATGAAGTTAAAAAAGATTAAACTTAAAAATTATTGTGGGTACGAAGATTTTGAGTTGGACCTAACAGAAGGTAATGATGTAAAAAAATGGGTAATGTTCTATGGTCCTAATGGAACGTTTAAAAGCTCGTTTCTTAGGGCTGTAGAATCATTAGCCACACCCTCTTTTTTCACAAAAAAGAAAAATATTTTAACATTCCGCAAATTAAAACATCATCATGATTATTGCGCTGGAGCAGAACCTGTTTATACTGATGTTAATGAATTGGTTATGGAAGCAGTTTTTCTTGTTGATGGAAAAGAAAAAAGAGTAATTCTTGAGGACAACATAAAAGGAGTTATTTATGCTGGTCGTTTGGTTGATGAAGAAAATGGAGAAATTAGTGGAATAAGACTAAATGAGCTTTCTCCTGAGGAACAAGGAATAATTTTTATAGATGCTGACAATAGAAATATGATGAATAAATTTCAAATCATAACTGATATAGAAAAAGAATTTTGTGATTTTGCAGAATCTGTTTATGGTTTTAAATGTTATTGTCCTAAAGAGCCAAAAATAATAGATCATGGGATAGAGTATAAAGTAGATTTTGTGATAGAAAAAAGAGGAGGGATGAAAGTTCATTACAAAAGATTTTCAGATGGAGAAAAGAAAATAGCAACTTTGGTATCAAGTCTTTTTAAAAGAGCCTACAGAGATAGCCCCGATAAAGAAAATAAAGGTATTATAGCTATTGATAATATAGCACAACATATTTACTGGAAAAGACATTTGAAAATGATAGAGAAAATCAATGAGTATTTTCCCGATAAGCAGATTATAGCAACCACTCATTCTCCCATAATTATTAAAAATATGGAAAAAAAATATTTAGTTGATATGGAGTAAAATAGTTAAGGAAATAGTTAAAATAATGATGAAGACTGTGATTTGCGATTTTGATGGTACGATATCTGAATGGGGAGATTATCCCGAACCTGGTCCTCCAACTCCAGGAGTAAAAGAAGCTCTACAAGCATTGAAAGATCAAGGTTATGAAATTATTATTCTATCATCACGAACATCAGATGTAATGAGTAAACATCCTATTGATAAAGAGATGGAAAAAAGGAGAATGGAAGAATATCTTAATAAACATGAAATACCTTACGATATGGTTTCAAAAGGAGATAAACCACCCGCTCAATTTTATATTGATGATAGGGGTATAGCATTTGATGGGAATTGGAAAGAAGTTTTAGATAGAATAAAAGAGAAGGAAAATAGAACATGAGTAGAGCTGAAGTAGTTTTTAAAGAAGAATTGAAATATATAAAATCATTAGCAATAAAATCATTTACACTTAAATGTTTTAATGATTTGACTCCTGACTATTTTTGGGATTTTACAGCATCTTCCACTCAAAAACATCATCCTAAAGTGAGTAATAAAAAACATGGAATTGTTTTACACACTAAATTGTGCGTATGGTGGGGTAGAAAATTAGCTGATAACTTTGATGTTAAAAATTTAGATATAATAGTATCAGCATTACTTTTGCATGATTTGCAAAAATTTGGTAAAACGTTAGATAAAAATAATAAACCAACATTGGCAGAATATTGGGGAACACATGGTCCTATTCTCGCAGTTCAAATTGAAAATCTTTATAAAAATGTAACCGTCAATGATGTTGTTAAATATCATATCGATGAGATTGTGACTTGTATAGCCTTGCATATGGGCAGATTCACGAATGAGAAATTATCTTTGCCTTGGATGAAAGAATATGTTGATGATGGAACTTCATTTGTGGGGGAGCAAGAGCAACTAATACAGATTGTTCAGTTAGCAGATTATTGTGCATCAAGAAAAATAGATACGAAGATAGAAGAATTAGATAATTATAAATTCCCTAAAGAGTAAAATTAGATGAAAAAAATGAAAAAGAGTAATGTTAAAAAATTTATGCTGATAAATAAAGATGTTTTATTAGCTTTAAAAGATATTCCAAATAATACTGTTCACACTGTTGTTACTAGTCCTCCATACTGGCAATTAAGAGATTATTTTGTTTCTGATCAGTTAGGACAAGAAGAAACACCAGAAGAATTTATTGATAATCTTGTTGAGATATGTAATGAAATAAAAAGAGTTTTAAGAAAAGATGGAACATTTTGGTTAAATATTGGAGATGGATATAATAATAACTCTGGTTTTAGTAGAGCAAAGAAAAAATGGAAGAGAGAAGGCAGAAAAGGTGGTTCTGCTGATAAAAAGAGTTTTAAACATGCTGTTATTAAGATTAAAGATCTTGTAGGAATACCTTGGAGATTAGCTTTTGCTTTGCAAGAAGCGGGATGGTATTTAAGATGTGATGTTGTGTGGAGTAAAACAAATCCTATGCCAGATGGAGCTAAAGATAGACCAACAAGGGGTCATGAATATATTTTTCTTTTAACAAAATCTCAAAAATATTTTTATGATTATTATGCTGTTTTAGAAGATTCAGATGAACATCCAGATGGAGAACAAGGGTTTGGAGCAAATTATCAAGAAGGAACTTTTAGAATGGACCAGGAAAGAATATTTACTCATTATGGAAAAAGAAATAAAAGGTCAGTTTGGGAAACATCTGTTTCTTCTTTTAAGGGAAATCATTTTGCAACCTTCCCTTTGAAACTTATTTCTCCATGTGTTAGAGCTGGGACTTCTGAATATGGTTGTTGTGTAAAATGTGGAACTCCATGGGATAGAAAATTTGCAAAAGAAAAAGTAAAAATAGATCAGAAAAAAAATAATAAAAATATAGAAACAGGAGATTTTATTTTTAATTGTATGCCTGTAAAAGAAGTTTATTCACTTCATTTAGTAGAAAAAGGATGGGCAAAACAATGTAAATGCGACACAAATGAAGTTAAGCCTTGTATTGTTTTAGATCCTTTTAGTGGAATGGCAACAACTGGATTAGCTGCTTTTAAATGTAATCATAATTATATTGGTATAGAATTAAATAAAAAATATCTACAAATGTCACGAGAGAGATTATCAGATGGTTGTAATGAGTTTATAAAAGAAGTGGAAGATATAAAAGAGTTATAAAAATGATAGACACAATACTTTTAAAAACCGGAAAAGATATTGAAAAAGAAATGAACAGGATTATACTTATAGCCTCTGCCTATCAAGTCTCTCATATAAAAGCTAATAAAGAACTTAATGAATTATTTAATTATGGAAAAGAAACAGGAAAATTTTCTAAAGCAGAAATTGAAGATTATATGAGAAGAAAGAATTGTCATGGGAATGGGAGACCTAGAACTCATTTGGAATTCGCTTTTAATCTATCGGGAGGGCAAAGAGAAGAGCATAAAGTTTTCTTATATCTGATTGAGTGGTTAAAAAAGGGAAAAACAGAAGAAATAAAATGGGAGTTATACGGCAGTGATTTAAAAGGTTATGTTATGATTGTAAATAATAAAAATAACGTGATAGAACCTGATTATAAGCTATCTATAGGAGAAAAAAGTTGTCTGGTAGAATCTAAATCATTTTATGATGTTCCTAAATTTAAAATAGCTAATCTTAAAAAATATAAAGAAAGAGGAGCTTATATAATAATGAAATATGATGGTAGATATTATTTTTGTAGTGTATTATCTATTAGTTATATGTTAAAACAAAAAATTATAAAATGGGCAGAGCAAGACGCGGTAGAGATTAATCAAAAATGTATTGATAAATTAATAGAAAAAAAAGTTATACGAGAGATAAGAATATGTTAGAAAAACGAATAGATTGGGAAACATTGTGGATGACTATGGCTTTAACAGTAGCTCAAAGATCTATAGATCCTTCCACGAAACATGGATGCATAATCGTTGATAGTAAAAATCGTTTGATAAGTATGGGATATAATTCTTTTCCAAGACAATGTATTGAAGAGTCTTTACCTCTCACTCGACCAGAAAAATATAGTGTAATAATTCACTCGGAAACAAATGCTATTATTAATGCAGGAGATAGAAAATTAGAAGGATCAACAATTTATGTTACTGGTTATCCTTGTCCTAATTGTTTTGGAAATATGCTTAATGCGGGTATATCTAAAATAATATATGGACCAATTGGTTCTCATTGTTTAGATAAGGAAGATATTATATTAATACAAAAAATGAATATAAATTCAAAAACATTAGGAAACAAGATACAAATAATAAAGTATGAAGAAATAGTTGATTTAAAACAAATAAAAGAATTTCTGGGTCAGATTGAAAAATACACAGATGAAAAAATTAAACGTAAAGATCTTGTTAATGGTTAAGTGACACTCCACAGGGCAAGCTCCATGGCTTCTAACTTATTATT
>Ga0307376_10003334_pt1 | contig 15050 bp, 11 predicted proteins | sample TR2MG_FD_202536 | JGI IMG/M metagenome (GOLD analysis project Ga0307376, IMG submission 202536) | Soil microbial communities from Risofladan, Vaasa, Finland - TR-2 | ecosystem: Environmental > Terrestrial > Soil > Coastal area > Acid sulfate soil | place: Finland: Risofladan, Vaasa | collected...
CGCAGGACTGGATTCCCGATTCGACGACGAATTTTCTCGAACTATACCTGCCGAAGATCAGGTACGTTCGATGGGACCACAAGGGAGCGCCGCTCTACGTTCTGCTTGGTCAGGTCGACAATGCGGTGCTGGGAAATGGGTTCATTGTGGGCGGGTATTCCAATACCCAATGGCTGCCTGCGCGGCGCCTGTTCGGCATGAGCTTCGACCTCGATGGAGCGCTGTTCGGTTTCCCCTATGTAGGTATCGAAACATTCGCATCAAACCTCGCGGCGCTGGATCTCCTCGGAGCGCGGCTCTATGTGCGGCCGCTTGCATTCCTGAAAATGCCGATACTGCCGGGACTGCAGTTCGGATCATCACTGGTGACCGATCAGAATCCGTTCTATTTTGCGCAACGTGATCCGAACCCCCTGGACCCCTACAGCGTCCTCGGAACTTCGCCGACGGCAATTCCCGCCAATCCGCAGGTCTACATCTGGGGCGTCGATTCGCGATTGCCGATCCTCTCGTCGCCGATCATCGATCTCGCGCTGTTCGGCGATTTCGTAAAGCAGAAGATAGCCGAGGGCGGTATGGTCGGCGCTGGCGGAAAGCTTGCCGGATTTATTACCTACGGCGCGCAGATCCGCTTCATCGGCGACAATTTCATACCCGACTACTTCGGATCGACCTACGATCTCTACCGGCTCCAGGAGTACTCCGTCTATACGGGAACGAACTACACCGGCAGTGCTACAGCATCGGTGACGCTCCCCGGATACACCGGCTGGCTCGGTTCACTCGGATTCACGATGCTGGATGACAAACTCTCACTCAATGTGACAATGGACGGGGCCTTCAACGCCGACTACAGCAATCCGGTATCGTCGACCTTCGCCTATCCGCATCTGCATGCAGAGTTTCTGCTGAAGCAGGGCCTCCTGCCCGGATTTGGCGTTGCAGCGACCTACGACAAAGTGGGCATTCAGAACTTTGCCTCACTCATCAGCCCGGAAAATGCAGTTATCGGCGCCCGGCTCGACTACAAGACCGGACCGGCGGTCATTTCGCTCGTATACAATCTGGCTTACAACCAGTACAGCACCAGCGGCAATCCGTGGACTATAACGTCCCGGCTCGAGACTTCGATCTCGTTGTTCTAGTGCCGGCTTGCAATGGAGGGAATTCGCATGATACGAAAGCTGAGAATGGTAATCCCGCTCGCATTGATGCTGACAGGAGCACTGGCATTCGGCCAGTCAAAAGCTCCGGCTCAGGCGGGCGCGCAGAATACGGGTGGCACGCCGAGTGTGGTGCTTGCCTACTTTGACAGCGACCAGCAGATAACGGTTACCAACAAAGCCGGAATGCAGTATCAGCTCGTGGATATCGGCATGCAGCTGCTGCCGGGCGACCAGATTTCGACCCGCAATTCTACAGCCGAACTTGAGCTTGATCCAAATGGTACCATCATCAAACTCGCACCCTACACCGATTTCTCGGTGAACTCGCTGCAGGGAGACGCAGGCGCCGCCGCGAATGACTTCACACTCAAAAGCGGGTCACTCCATGCTGTCGCCGCACACATACCCGGAGCGGCCTACCTGTTCCGCACGAACTCGGCTGTCGGCGGAGTCCGCGGTACCGACTTCGGTATGCAGGTGATTCCAGGCAAGACCGACGCGCTGTTTGTTCGCGAAGGCACGGTGGTGTTCACCAAGAACGGCGGCCAGGCGATTGCTGTCGCCGCTAATCATTTCGCCGATGCACTCGCTCCCTCGTTTCAGGCGGTCGTTCTTTCAGCTTCCCAGATGACTGATCTGTTCAAGGGACTTTCATTCACGAAGCTCGATATCGCCCAGGTTCCGGGCCAGACCCCGACTCCGCAGCCGGCCGCACAGCCTGCAGCGCAGCCGACCGAACCCGCGACGCCTTCAACTCCGGAGAAGGTCGCGGCGACGCCGCCGTCATCCTCGGATCAGGGAGGGTTCCTCTCATTCCTGCGGAACTACCTTTCGTTTGAAATCGGCGGTGTGAGCATAGACGGCACGACCTACTCTCAGCTTGTCGTCGAGCCACACTTTCAGATCGGCAAATTGAAAATGGCGCTCTATCTTCCTGTCATCTACTCATCGAATCTGTTCGATGCAGGAAGCTGGTATCACCCTGCAGGCAACAACGAATGGAGCTTCGGCACCGATCAGCCGAACTTCATTTCGGGTGCCAGGGACTTTCTGACGGACCTCATGCTGAAGATACGGTATGTCGAGTATGGAAAACAGCGTGATCCGTTCTTCCTGAAGATCGGAAACCTGAACGACATGACGATAGGTCATGGCATTCTCATGCAGAACTTCGCAAACGATTCGGACTTCCCCTCTGTGCGCCGCACCGGCCTGAATCTCGGTTTCGACTTCACCAGCGTCGGATTCGAGACTGTGGTGAACGATCTCGCGAATCCGCAAGTCTTCGGCGGCAGATTCTACTTCCGCCCGCTCGGAAAGAGTTTCCCCGCGGCAATCGGAGTCTCCTCGGTCGCCGACATTGCTCCCGCTTCCGGCCTGACCACTTCCACTCTGCCCGTCGGAACTTCCTCGTCCATTGTGACATCGATCAACAATGCAATAGACGCAAACCCGCTCTTCCTGAATCTTGCGCTCGACCTTGATCTGCCGGTCATCAGTACCGACCCGATTTCGGTCATCCTGTTCGGCGATATCGCGGGCCTCGTGCCATACATTCGAAACCCCGTCACCGTAAATGGCACGGCAATCGCCTCGGGGTTCCACACCGAAGCGCTACTCTACACGAACCCATCGGGTGCATTCGCGCTGCGAAACTTCGGGATCGAGACCGGATTGTTCGGTAATCTCCTGGGGCTGAATTACCGCCTCGAATACCGGCTTTTCAACGGGATCTTCCAGCCGTCATTCTACAATTCGAATTACGAGCGAATGCGCGGACAGTATGCGCAGGATATCCTGAACTACCTCGCTTCGCCGAACTCAGCGCAGTATGACACAAGCACGATGGGGATCTACGGAGAAGCGGGCTTCTCCCTCTTCAAGGCAGTGAACTTTGCCGCGGGCTATTTCTGGCCCTGGACATGGGACACGAACGGTCAGATCCAGTTTGCCACGAATGACTACCTGAAACTGAAGCTGTCGATCAATCCAAAGGTGCTGCCGCTTGGCTTCTACGGCTCGATATCCTACGAGCGGACTAAGTTCATACCGATGCTCCTGAACGATCCGAATCAGCACCTTGCGCTGTTCGATGCGAACACGGTCGTATCGGGCGAGCTGGTATACCCGGTTGCACCGACACTCGACCTGATTCTCGATGTGGCAACCGCGGTCAGTCACGATTCGGCAGGAAACGTGATCTACGACAAGTACGGCAACCCCTCTCTCAATCCGACGGTAACCATTGAAACGCGCATTGGCTTCTAGTATCCTTGCCGCGACATGACAGAAATAGACTCGTCCCGGAGGATTCGCCTCCTCCGGGATGATGTTGCGCGGAAGATAGCCGCGGGTGAGGTGATCGACCGGCCGCACGCAGTTGTGCGGGAGCTGCTCGACAACGCGCTCGATGCGGGGGCACAGAACATTCAGGTGCACCTTGAGTCCGGCGGGATCAAGCGCATCCGCATGGTCGACGACGGATTCGGCATGGACCAGGAGGATCTGGACCTCTGTTGGCTTCCCCACGCAACTTCAAAAATCGAAACTGAAGATGATCTTCTCTCAGCATCCACGCTCGGATTCCGCGGCGAAGCGCTCGCAAGCATCGCGACGGTTTCGCGGCTCGAGATAGTAAGCAGTCAGGGGCCGCCGGCGGAAGCTTCACGGCTTGTCGTGCATGGCGGACAAAAACTCGCGCTCGAACCGTGGCGTGGCGGACGGGGAACAACCGTCGATGTTGCCGAACTGTTTTACTCGCTTCCTGCCCGCAGGAAGTTCCTGAAGTCTGCATCGGCCGAGTCGGCGATGTGTCGGCTCGTGCTTACCGACCGCGCACTCGCCTTCCCGAAGGTAGAGTTCCGCTACTTCACCGACGGCAATTTGAAGTTCTTCCTTCCTCCGACACTGGAACCGGGGAGCGATGTCGGTCAACGAGCATTCGGCAACAGCGTCCGTCAGCGGCTCATCCACGCACTGCCTGAGGTCGTACACGCCGACTTTCTCCATGCAATCGGCGGCTCCGGCGACGGGTTCAGCTGTTCAATCGTCCTCGAAACTCCGGACACCTTTCGCAACGACCGGAAGTACGTGCAGACATTCGTGAACGGACGCCGGATATGGGAGTACTCCTTTGTACAGGCAATTGAGTACGCATTCGAGGGCTATCTCCCCGGAGGCAGGTATCCGGTTGCATTTCTCTTTCTGACAGTCGACCCGCGCAATGTAGATTTCAACATACACCCGGCAAAGCGCGAGGCGCGGTTCCGCAACCTGCCGGAAATCCATCATCGCATTGTCGAGATTGTCCGCTCGTTCCTCCTCGCAAGTGCCCGGCGTTCCCTCACCGTCGGACTCCCGGACCGGCCGCAGACCCTGCCTGACCTCGCTATCACGCGCGACAGAACTCCGGGTTCGATTCCTCCCGCACCGGCAATCCGAGCGGAATTCCCGCGTGCATCCGGTGCAGCCGAGCTTCGCGAAAGACCGGACGTCGTGTTTGACATGAACCGGAAGTTCAGCCCGGGCAGCCCGTCTCGTATTCGATACCTCGGGCAGTCCATGGGGCTCTTTCTTGTAGCAGAGGTGGATTCACGACTGCTCATGGTCGACCAGCATGCAGCACATGAACGGATGCTCTTTGACCGGTTCAGGATGCGGGCGGGAGTTCAGAATCTGCTGGTTCCCTACGCAGTTGAAGTGGAAGCGGAGCAGTCGGCCCAACTGAGAAACCGGACGGACGATCTGCGCAGCGAAGGAATTCTTATCGAACCGCTGTCTGACGTGGATATCGCTGAAAAACTGAGCACCTGGCAGATCACCGCGGTCCCGTCCTCCCTTTCCGGTGCGCTTGATACGCTCGCGGGAGGACTCACGGAAATCTCACTGGGAAGCGGGGAGCTCACCCACGACCTTTACGCTCGAATGGCGTGCCGATCAGCACTCATGGATGGCGACCAGGTGGATCCTGTCACCGCGGTCATGCTCATCGAGAACTCGCTCTCGCTCGAGAATCCGCGCTGCCCTCACGGCCGTCCGATCTGGCACGAACTGAGCCGCGAAGCGCTCTTCGCACTCGTCGGTCGTACCGTGTAGCGGCCGGGCCGGCAGCGCCTGCAATCCAATCGGCACTGCCGCCATATCGCATACAGTTCGCACTTCTCTCCGCTACAATCCGGCGATCAGCTGCTCGACTGCTGCCTTGTCCGCGTACTTCGGATTCCGCTGAAGCAGCTGAGTAAGGATCGTCTTTGCGTCAGCCTTGTCCCCGGTGGCGATGAGCACCTCACCCATCCGGTGATACGCTTCCCAGTAGTTCGGGTCGATCTTCATCAGGTCCGAGAGCGCCGCCTGCGCTTCGGTGTACTGCTTGCTGCCGATGTATGCGAGTGCGAGATGATACCGCATGAGCGTATCGTTCGGCTTCTTCGCAATCGCAGTCTTGTAGTGGCTGATACTCTGCGAGTACAGCTCCTTGTGAAGGTAGACGTTCCCGAGATTGTTGTTTACCTCGATTGAGTCAGGTTGAATCGATGCCGCATTCAGCAGGAAATTCAGCGCCTGATCGTACATCTTCATGTCGTCGAGGATTTTGCCCAGCTCCACCATTGCGTCCACGTACTTCGAGTTCCGCCTGATCGCTTCGGTAAGCGACGTGATTGCATCGTTGTTGTTCCCGATCGCCTCCTGGATCTGCCCTTGGAGGTAGTAATACTCGGCCACATCTGACTTTGTCGAAATCGCCTTCTGGACGAATGGCAGAGCATCACTCGCATTTCCCTGCTCAAACAGAACCAGCGCAAGATTGTAGTTGCTCACCGGATCGTCCGGCTTGAGCGCCACCGCCGCCTTGAATGACGCGACGGACTTGTCGAGCGTTCCCGCCTGATAGTAAGCCTGACCGAGTCTGAACTGATAGAGCGATGAATTCGGGTCGTCACCGACGGCATTCCTGAGGAAGGAGACTGCGTTATTCACATCCCCCTTGTCGAGGTAGATCGAGCCGATGCGGTACTGAGCCCGACCGTCTTTCGGCTTGATCTGGGCGGCAAACTGAAATGCCGCGAGTGCGGACTGTGAATCCTTGAGCGTCAGATCGGCAATTCCGAGATTGTAGTACGCGTTGTCCACGTAGGGATTGATACGCACGCAATTCTCGTACGACGATCGGGCATCCTGATAGAGCCCTGCGCGGTACTGTGCGTTACCCAGTTCGAACAGCACCTCAGCATCGTTCGGATTCAGACGTGCAGCGGCCTTGAGCTCCTTTATCGCCTCGTCGAACAGCTCGGTCTTCTGATAGACCTGTCCGAGCGTAAGGTGCGGTTCCCACAGGCTCGGGTCCTGCGCGATTGCCTGGTTTGCGAGCTGCACCGCCTGCTGCAGGTTCGAGGAGTTCGTCGGGTCCTGAAGATAGTAGGAGCGCGCGAGTTTCGAAAGTGCCGGCGCATAGTTGGGCTGCACACCCAGTGCGTTGTTGAAATCCTGGCGGGCTCCGGCGAAGTCACCGGACTGCAGCGCCTTCGCTCCGGCACTCATAAGGTCATTGAGCTTCTGTTGCCGGGCGCGCTCCTGTGCGTTCAGTGCCGCGAGACGCTGCGCCTCGGCAGCTTTCTGCTGCGCTGCAAGCTGAGCCTGCCGGTCGGCCTCCGCCTGCTTCTGCGCCGCAAGCTGTTTCTGGATCTCGAGCTCTGCCTGCTGTCTCTGGGCCGCTGCCTCCTGCGCGCGCGCTTCGGCCTCCTTCGCACGGGCAACAGCAGTCGCCTGCTGGGCCTGCAAGGCGAGATCGGTCGGGTTCTGCGATTTCAGATCGGTACTCAGCTGGCTCAGCGAACTGCGTAACTCCTGGTTTTGCTGTTCGAGCTGCGAAAGCTGTTTCTGCTGCTGTGCCTGATCGGCTGCTTTTTTTGCCGCAATCACCTGATCCTTCAGCTTGAGCGCTGCAGAATCACTCGCATTCCGGACCAGGAGCTGGTCCAGCAGGTCAAGAGCGCGCTGGAACTCGCCCTGCTTCATATAGTCGGCCGCCAGAGCAAGTTTATTCTGCCGCTCCGCCTGAGCACCGTTCTGTGCTTTACTGACAATCAAGTAGATGCCGCCGGCGAGGAGAAGCGCGGCAAGCACTCCTCCTGCAACAGCCAGGATGAACCGGTTGTTCATCTGTCCTCCTATGGTGCTATCTCCAGGGGCGCAGTCTGATTCTGAATCGCCGCGTTTCCACCCGACATGTTCTTTGTGTCACTCCCGGCGTTGTTCAGCGAATTGAGCACATTCTCGAGAAGTGCCTTCCGCTTTGCCGCAATTTCTTCCTGCTTCTTCTTCTCTTCCGCAACTCGTTGCTGTTCGGCAGTCACTTCGCCGCTCAGCAGGGCGATCATCTTCTGTATCTCTGGAGCCTGGGGATCAGAGGGGGCGAGATTCAGGTAGACGGTATAGTCGGCGATAGCAGGATCGTACTGCTTTGTCTTTACGCGCACATTTGCCCTGTTCAGATAGGGCGCCGCGTAGGAACTGTTCAGTGCAATCGCCCTGGTGTACATATCGGCTGCACGGGTAAGGTCGGCCATTGCAAGGTAGTTGTTGCCGATGTCGAAATAGAAGGTGGCAGCATCCACCCCCGGAGTGCCGGAGGCATACGAGGCACCGTGCAAGAGGGTATCTATCGCCTTCTGATGCTGTCCCATCTGTTCATAACAGATCCCCAGATAGAGATACGCTTTCGCGTTGCTCGAATCGTTCTGGAGCGCACTCTCCAGCAGTACCGCCGCCTGTGCCGGCTTATTCTGCATGTAGAGCGCTTCTCCCTGTTCGAACAGTGTTTTCGCCGCGACCGGCGCCAGTGAGACTGATACCGCAAGAAGGACTCCGAAAAACAGTCTAATCACTCCAATGTTCCCCCCGGTGAATGATTTGACACCATTGCGGAAAGCCGGTACTCTGTCCGGTAGATTTATGAAACGCAATTGATGGGTAGCTCATGCCGGTTGTCGTCATACTCATAGTAATCCTCGGTGTGGCTGTGGGAGTCTTTACCGTTTTCATAGTTCGTTCGGTCGTCGCACCGAAACAGGTGGAAACCCTCGCATCCCTGTTGAAGCAGAACAGAACAGCGCCGGTTATCAAGCTCGCACGCAGAATTATCGGGAAAGAACCGCGCAATTCGGACGCCCACTACTTTCTCGGCATGGCGTATCTTGCTGAACGGAAACCGGAACTGGCACTCATGGAGCTGAAGACTGTCAACCAGATAGGCATGTTCGGTGGGTACTGCAAGGAAATTCCCTTCCGGAGAACGATAGCAGAACTGTACGCGAAGTTCAATCAGGCCGAAGAAGCGCTGAAAGAGTATCTGCTGCTGATGAAACTCGATCCGATGAACGCTTCGAACTACTACGAAGTCGGCCGCCTCTTCGAAGAGCGGAACAGGACCGATAAGGCTGCCCAGTTCTACAAAAAGTCGGTATCGATTGATGATCGCCACGCTGCAGCTCATTTTCGTCTCGGTCACATATTATATCGCGCAAAACGGCCAATAGAAGCACGATCAGAGCTCGAAAAATCAATTCGATCCCAACCCGAAAACCCTGAGGCACACTACTACCTCGGTCGCCTCCAGAAGGACGCTCACGAGTACATGGCTGCCATCGCCTCATTCGAGAAGTCATCTCGCGAGCAGTCGCTGAAAGTAAAGTCGCTGATCGAGCGCGGCGGCTGCTACATCAGCCTCAACAATCTCGAGCGCGCGATTTCGGAGCTCGAACGTGCCGTGCAGGCCTCACCGGACGACGCTTCGCAGGACACTCTGTATGGCCGCTACTTCCTGGCAGTCTGCTATGAGCGGTCCCGGAACATAGAAGCGGCAATCGAGCAATGGCAGCTCATATTTCAGAAAAAACAGAACTTCAGGGACGTATCCGAAAAACTGAGTCAGTATCAGGACGTCCAGTCGGATGACCAGGTGAAGGATTTCCTCACTGCGAATCAGTCCGAGTTCCTGTCGATGTGCACCACGGCTACCATGTCGATGGGGCTGCAAGTCAGGGATTCGACGCCATCCGTGAACGGCTGCATGATTGTCGCTGTCGAGCCGCAGAACAAGTGGCGAAACACGCGCAAGATTCCGCAGCTGATTCAGTTCCTTCGCGCAACCGAGCTGGTCGATGAGTCAACTGTCAGGAACTTCCACGAGGAGATGAAAAAGCAGAACATCACGCGCGGAATTATGGTATCAAGTTCCGGTTTCTCGCGCCTTGCGATGGATTTTGCCGAATCGCGACCGATTGATCTGTACAACAAGGACAAACTGCAAACACTTCTGCACCAAGTTGATGCCTGAAAAAGCACTGCGGAGCCATTATGAAGATTCTTTGCGTTTCTGATCACATTGACCCTCTGGTATACAGCACACAGATCAAGGACCGGTTTCGCGACGTGGATTTTGTGCTCAGCGCCGGAGATCTCCCCATGGAGTATCTCGGGTTCATTGCAGGCAGCATGAATCGGGACCTGTATTTTGTGTTTGGTAATCATAACTTGAAGAAGCTCAGCCTGTTCAAGGGGCACACTTCCAACTATGACGTGGAGGATACTCTTCCACATCCGGCCCTGAACAACTACTACGGATCGACCTATATCGGCGGCAGAATTGTTAAAACTAAGCAAGGATTGTTGATAGCAGGGCTGGGTGGGAGTATGCTCTATAACGGTGATGAAAATCAGTTCACCGATTTCCAGATGTTCTGGAAAATTACCCGGCTCATTCCACGCATGTTGTGGAACAAGATGGTTCACGGAAGGTATCTGGACATACTGCTGACTCATGCTCCCCCGCGTGGTATCCATGATCGTGCAGATCCGCCGCACAGAGGCTTCGAGAGTTTCCTGTGGTTTATGCGGTGGTTCAAACCGCGCTACCTGCTTCATGGGCATATCCACCTTTACGATCTGAACGCCCAACGCATCACCTCGTATCATGAGACTGCAGTAATAAACGTCTACGACCATTACGTGCTGAATATTCCGAATTCCGGAGAACAAACGGGCAATGCCGTCCCACTGCCTCAGACTCAGGAAAACCCCGAAAGCCAACAGATTCACAGAGAGGATCGTGCATGAGTAGCTATGTCGACCACGAAGCCAGTCAGGACTTCAACAAGGCACGTGGTCAGGAAACAATGTCAAGGATCATGAGCTTGCTTGATCCGGGCAAAGACGAAATGTTATCGCTTCAGGAGGTAAAGGATCTTCTGAAGCCTAAAAGTGAAACTTATCGAGGAATGCAGACAGTCACCATCGATCACATCATCGGGAGCGAAGGACGATACCGCGATTTCAACCGCAGGTTTCTGCCGAAGCATGAATACCTCCGAAACCGATGGACTCGTGTCGACAAGGCCCATCTTCAGTCGGTTATTCTTCCGCCGATCAAGCTGTACGAGATTGGCGGAGTCTACTTTGTGCGGGATGGCAACCACCGCGTGTCGGTAGCCCGATCGCAGGGAGTACAGGCAATCGATGCGGAGGTCGTTTCATTGAGCTCCGAGGTGACGCTGCGCCCTAACATGAACAAACGGGAACTGCTGCATGAGGTGATTGGATACGAAAAAAGGCGGTTCAACGAGGAGACCCGGTTTGATCTGCTTGTGCCGCATCAGGAGCTGGTGTTCACCGCGCCGGGTAGGTACGACGAAGTTATCCAGCACGTGTACGGCCACAAATACTACATCAATCAGCAATACCGGCACGAAATTCCGTTCGAGACGGCGCTCATCTCCTGGTTTAACAATGTCTACAAGCCAATCGTGGATATCATAGAACGCGAGGGCCTGCTGCACCGCTTCCCGGGAAGAACGGCAGCGGACCTGTACGTCTGGATCGTCAAGCACTGGCACCAGCTCAAAGAGAAGCTCGGACCGAACGTTCCGATCGATGTTGCGGCACTCGACTTTTCGCAGCGGTACGGGAAGGACATTCGTACTCGGGCACGGGAGACTATTGAACGACTGTTCAGGTTGACGCGGAAAACACCCTCGGACGACGCCCAGGATTGAAGCGGACGCGAATCAGTACGCGTACGGCCCGGTGAGCAGCACCAGACGGTGCTGCTGATCGTACGCATTCACGTACAGGTCAAGCCGCCGTCCTGGCTCAGGCGGTCGGCCGATTATCCGGTCAATGGAGACCTGCCCCGCGGAAACCTCCCGTCGAGCCGAGAATGAGCCGGCGGGATCAAGCACAGTGACCTCCGCGGATCTGGCCGGGCTGCTCACCGATATTTCACTGCCGGAGATCTTAAGTGATGGGAACACCAGTCCCGAAGTCGGGGTTGTCGCCGGATCCAGCACGAAGCTTGTCTCTGCTCTCGCCCCCGCGAGATCAGTCATTACCACGCGATATTCGCCGCGCGGCATGGGCGAACCATCGGGCATGACGAGATCGTTGCTGCCAATCCAGAACTGACCTTCGGTGCCCCGCTTTTCCCAGGTATCCGGATTAAGGGTCCAGTAAAGTCCGGCCGCGTCATTTATCACGTATACATTGGCAATGTCGCTCAGCCGGCTCTCGCTGTCAGGTTGAACGAACAGAGAAAGCTGCTCGTAAACCGCGCGTTCACTCAGATTGTTCACGAGTGCAAGCTGGCTGTAGAGGCCCGCTATGCGCGGAGGCACGTTGCTGCACGAAGACAGGAGTCCGGCGAGAAACATGAACGGCAGCAGGCGGTGTATCTGAAGACGAACCATGTGCTATCTTCTGCGATTCGGGAACGAAGGACAAGGCCGACGCGGTAGCCCTTTCGCCAAACCGTTGATACGATGCTATCTGAAGGAGTCCTATGAGCAAGAATTACCCCGATATGCTGAAGGTCGCACTCCAGGCGGCGACAAAGGCAACAGAAATTCACAGACGCTACGCGAGTGCGGGATTCGCATCTTCGAGCAAGAGCAGCTCCCACGACAAGGTAACCGACGCCGACCTGGCCGCTGAAGCGGCAATCGTACAGACTATTCGAGCATCGTTTCCCGACCACAATCTGCTTGCCGAAGAGGGCAAGTACGAAAGTTCCGATTCTCCATTTCAGTGGATAATCGACCCCCTTGACGGCACACTGAACTTCTTTCGTGGCATACCGGTTCACAGTGTTTCGATAGCACTTGCGCACGAAGGATCGCTCGTCGTCGGTGTAGTCGCCGACTCGTTCCGCGACGAGACCTTCGCGGCAGTCGCCGGAGGCGGCGCCTTTCTGAATGACAGGAGAATATTCGCAAGCAGAACCGCCGACTATCGTGAAGCGATACTGATCAGCGGTTTCTTTCCGGGGAAACCCGAAGCAACGCACGAGAATCTTCGCATAATGGAGACGTTCTACGACCGCGGAGTCATGGCGGTCAGAAGGTTCGGATCGGCAGCACTTGATATGTGCTACGTTGCCTGCGGCAGAGTCGATGGTTTCTGGGAATCGAGACTCAACCCATGGGATTTTGCCGCGGCGACTCTCATCACCCGGGAGGCAGGCGGGGTGGTAACCGACAGACAGGGAAACCCTCCCCGGCTCGAGTCGGGCTACATTGTCGCTTCGAATGGGCCATTTCACCCGCTTATGCTCGACTCGCTCAATGCAGATTGATTCTGCGCAACACGTTGATAGTCGGTCGGCCAGGAATTATATTCAAGGAAATGAGAACTCGTTACAATTTTCTGATTATCATGGCGATTCCGGTGGCACTGGTTGTCGGCCTAATCGCAGGAAAGCTGCTCGACCAGTATTCCCGGCAACCACTGGTATCGACGGCAAATCACACGACTGACCCTGCCCCTCCCAACTATTCGTTGCTTCGGGATGCATGGAACACCATAAACAAGGTCTACGTGGACCGTGCCGCAATTCAATCCACGCCGCTCACCTATGGGGCGATCTCCGGCATGGTTGATGCGCTCGGAGACACCGGTCACAGCACATTTCTCACCCCTGACATGGTGAGACAGGAACGGACACTGACCAACGGCGCCTATGTCGGTGTCGGAATGGATATTCAGATGAAAAACGGACGGGTCACGATCGTGACCCCGTTCGACGGCTCGCCCGCCCAGAAGGCAGGATTGCACTCAGGAGATGTCATCCTCAAGGTTGACGGAAAGAGCGTTGCATCACTACCCCTTCAGCAGGTCGTTCAGCACATTGTCGGCGAAATCGGAACTCCGGTTACGCTCACCATCTTTGAACCAACATCCGGAAACATATCAGATATCACCATGAAGCGGGCAAAGATAACGCTTCACAATGTATCCTGGCATCGCATTCCGGGCACCACCTTTGGGGATGTACGCATTTCGGAGTTCAGCGAGGGAGTGACCCGAGACCTTCAGACCGCACTCGATCAAATCCATGCAGCCGGCCTGGACGGCATCGTGCTTGACCTCAGGAACAACCCGGGAGGCGTCCTGAATGAGGCAATCGGAGTCGCAAGCCAGTTTCTCTCGTCCGGTAAAGTCCTGCTCATGCGCAACGCAGCCGGCCGGACCACACCCGGTAACGTGCGACCCGGCGGAGTCGCCACTCGCACACCGATGGTTGTCCTCATAAATGAGGGCACAGCCAGTGCTTCCGAAATCGTCGCCGGTGCCCTGCAGGACGCTCATCGGGCCGAACTGATCGGCCAGACAACGTTCGGAACCGGCACTGTGCTATCGCAGTTCCCCATGCCCGACGGGTCGGCGCTGCTACTGGCAACCGAAGAGTGGCTCACCCCTTCGGGGCGCACCATCTGGCACAAGGGCATCAAACCGGACGATGTGGTGACCGTTTCGCCAAACGTCGCACTCGTCGGTCCGACCATGCTCGGCACCCTCGATGCCGCAGCCGTGGAGCACACAACAGACACACAGTTCAGCGCTGCGCTCCAGGCACTCACCAAAGAAATTTCAACCCGGAGGACAACGAAATAGCACTCTCGTCGTTTCCTTGATCGCTTTTTTTCCTGATTGTCCCGCAAAGGTGGACTTTATTGCAGTTTATCCCGATAATTGAAGTCAGGAACCCGTCCTGAAGGAGTACGCAATGCTACAGCCTATCAATACCAGTCATCAACCGCAGATCCTGAATATGCAACGCACGGAAGGTGCCGGAGAAAAAGAAAACGACGGCGATTCAGACGACGGCGGAATGTCAGGAGCGACCCCGCAGGTCTCCCCCAACGGTCAGTTCGGCCCGGGAATTGGAGCACACGTCAATATAATGGCGTAGGCCAATTGAGTATAAACATGCGGCCGACTTCCGGACGGGAGCCGGCCGCTTCATTTCTGATAGATCGTTTATCGACCTGTGACCTTCCCGTGACGTCTTGCGTCTACGCTTGGATCCGGAGGATAACATGAAATATGCCATAGCCGTGATCGCCGTTGTCGGCCTTGCATTTTTGTCCTGCAGCCAGAAACAACCAGCCTCGTCGCAGGCGGCATCTACTAAATCGGTCTCTGGAACGACTGCACAAGCTGGTGCTGCAACAGCCGCTGCGGTGACCGGCACAATTGACTATGTTGACGGCACGGTAAATGTGAATGGAAAAACAGCCCAGCTTGGTCAGACAATCCACACAAACGATACGATTTCCACAGGCAATGGATCAATCGCAGAGATAACCTTTTCCGGCAGAAACATCATCCAGATTCAACCAAATACCGACGCCACAATCAACTTCGCCGGTGCCGCGCGTGGCCTTCAGCTCTCAAGCGGATCGGCCGCCCTTGTTCTCAAACATCTCGCGCAACAGGGATCCTCCCAGGAGTTCAGCGTCTACACTCCGACTGCCGTCGGAGGCGTGCGTGGTACCGCGTTCTTCGTGAAGGTGGAGAGCATCGACAGTACCTACGTATGCCTGTGCAACGGAG
>Ga0307376_10003335_pt1 | contig 15046 bp, 14 predicted proteins | sample TR2MG_FD_202536 | JGI IMG/M metagenome (GOLD analysis project Ga0307376, IMG submission 202536) | Soil microbial communities from Risofladan, Vaasa, Finland - TR-2 | ecosystem: Environmental > Terrestrial > Soil > Coastal area > Acid sulfate soil | place: Finland: Risofladan, Vaasa | collected...
GCAGAGGCCCCGACAGCCGCCGCCACGATAATTCCGGCGGCGGCCGCAGCCCCGGGCGCTTCCGCGGCGGCGGCCTTCCGAGCCGCTCCCCGCCGCGAGGCGCCGTCCGGCATTATAGGCGCTTCAGATCCTCGACCAGCGAGCGCCGCCCCACCGTCTTCATCGCCGCGGATGAGCCGATCGCCGCGGCGGCGGCCGCCGCCGCAAGCACCGCGAGGTAGGCCCAGGGCACTATGAGGTGTTGGGGCGGCGGATCGAAGACGCCGCTCAATATCTTCACGAGCACGCCGGCGATCCCGAAGCCGAGAGCGCCGCCTATGACCGCGCCCGCCGCGAACATGATCCCGATCTCGCCCGACACGAAGGCGCCGAGCTGGCGGGCCGTGGCGCCGAGGGCCTCGAGAATGGCGAAATTCCGCCGCCGCTCGTTGAGCCCCAGGCCGAGGATGAGGCCCGTCGCGCCGACCACGAAGAGCAGCGAGAACACGAGCTCGAGCTTGGTGAGGCCGGCCAAGTCCATCGAGGTCAGGCTGGAGGCGATGGACCTCTGCACCGTCCCGATGTCCGTGACGACAGCCCCGGGAATGTCCGCCACGATCGCCCTGACGGCGGCCGCGACCGCGGCCGAATGCGACGAAGTCTTGACCAGGAGGTCCTCGTGGCCGGCAAGTCCCGTCGCCGCGGCCAGGTACGAGGCGTTGGCCACGAGGAAGGAGTCGCGCGGCGCCGTGGGAAACTCGCGGGTCACGCCGATGAAGACGAAGGGCACGATGTGGTACTGGTTGTCCGAGGCGGACTGCATGCGGAGGTTCAGGGTGTCGCCCAACTTTAGTTGATAGTCGTTCTTCGTCTCCTCCGACACGAGCACGCCGTCGGGACGGGAGGCGAGGATGGCGAGGGTCTTCCTGGCGTCGTTGCCCGCGAAGAAGGCGTCCGACATGGGCGTGGCCCGGCCGATGCGGCCGGGGTCGATTCCGTACATGTCCTGGAGATCGCTGCCGACATAGGCGAAGCGGTGCATCATGGGCTCGACGGCGACGACGTTCGGCAGGGCCCTGATGGTGCTCAGCGCCGCGTCGGGCGGATTGGCCGTCTGGCCCGTCACGGCCACGTCGGCTCCGTTCGTGAGCTCGGCGTCGACCCGCGACTGCGCGTTGTAGCTCGCGTTGAACACGGCGGTCGACACAGCGAAGGCGAAAGCGAGGGCGATCATCGCCGCGCCGCGCGACAGGAGCCGCTTCTGGCGCTTGAGCGAGGAGGCGACGGCTCCGGCCAGGTTGCCCGCCCTCGGTCTCAAGGCGGCCTCGAGCGCCGAGCCGCCATGGGCCACGCCGCCCTCGAAGAATCTGACGCCGAGCAGGGTTCCGCCGAGCCAGATCAGGAAAGGAGCCAGGAAAGCCTCGTAGTGGACCGAGGCCTGCGGCACGCCCTCGGGAGCCATGACCACCTGGTAGCCCGACTGGGCGGCGATCCAATAAACGCCCAGGCCGAGCGCGATGAAGACCAGATCGAGGTAGCCTCGCCGCCAGAGCGGCAGGGCGGTCGAGCCTACCTTCGAGCGCGAGGAGAGCGCCGAGCCGCGCAGGGCGCGCCACAGCTCCAGCATGAGTATGCCGCCTATCGCGACGATGCCGCCCAGGGTCGAGGCGAGGAACCAGGCGATGTTGGAGGCGCTGAAGACGGCCGTCTGGCCGGTGAGCAGCCGAGCGGCCAGGTAGGTCAGGCCCGTGCCGAGGATGGCTCCGCCCAGGGCCACGAGGAGCACCTCGATGCCCTCGTAGCCGAGGATCTGCCTCGTCGTGGCTCCCCGGATGCGCAGGAGCGCCGCTTCCCTGAGGAAGTGCTTGCCCCCGCTGAGCACGATCGACAGGGTCATGAGCATGGCGAGTATGGCGCCCGGCAGGCCGAGGAAGAGAAAGAGCACCTTGGCGTAGAGCGAGTCGGCGCGGACGGCCAGGAGGCGCACGGCGAGGTTGTTGCCCACGTCGACGCTTCCGGAGAGCCGCGCACGCAGATTCAAGCCCAGGCCGTTCTCGAAGAAATAGGCGGCGCCCGGGTCGCTCGGGAGGAGGGAATGATTGAAGGCCGCGTGGAATTGCCGCTCGACCGTGGCCGGCTGCCCGGCCGCTTGGGAGGCGAAGATGCCGTTCCAGGCCGCCAGCGGCATGAAGACCACGTTGTCGGGAGGGGCTATCCTAGTCGCCGACGAGCCCGAAAGGTCCTGGAAGAACGAATCCGCGCTGTCGAGGGCGACGACGCCGTCGACCTTGACCTGGATCGGCGCTCCGGAAAGCCGCTCGATCGAGATCAAGTCGCCGGCCGTCACGCGAAGGTTGGCGGCGGTCTGCTGGGCGAGCTCGACGCCGCCGGGGCTTCCCGTCAACTGGCGGAAGACATGGGGAAAGAGTGTGGCGTAGTTCGCTCCCAGGCCGACGGCCTTCGCCGCTCCCGTGACCTGGGTGGTCGTGCCGGTCACGGCCTTCAATTTGGCGATATCGGCGTAAGCGACGCTCTCGAAGCCAACGAGGGTATCGGTGGCGGCGAGGGCCTTGCGCACCGCGGCCTCGTCGGCCGAGGCGCGGAGCCGCAGCTGCCAGTCCACCGGCACCGAGTCGGCTGCCCGCAGGGTCATCGCGCCGAAGCTGCGCCCCAGGTAAATGCCCAGCGAGGAGACGAGCGTCGTGGTGACGGCCACGCCGATGAGCGCGCCGAGCACGCGGCCCGGCCTATGCGCGAGCACGCCCCGCATCCATTGTCCGATCATGATTTTTCCTCCATGCGCCCGTGTTCGATTCTCCAGATGCAGCTCATCCGCGAGGCTACGGACCGGTCGTGCGTGGTGAGCACCAGGGCCGCGTCGCTGCCCTCGAGGGCGCCGAGGAGCCTGTCCATGAGGCGCTGCGCCGTGGGATGGTCGAGCTGGCCCGTGGGCTCGTCGGCGAGGATGAGCTTCGCGCCGCTCGCGATGGCCCGAGCGATAGCCGCCTGCTGCGCCTGGCCGCCCGAGAGCTCCTCGGGCAGACGTTCGGCGAGGATCGCGAGGCCGGCCTCGGCGAGCACCGCGGCCGCGCGCGCCCGCGCCTCCCGGGGCGGCTGTCCGGAGAGAAGGAGCGGAAGCTCCACATTTTCCACGACGGTGAGCGCCTCGATGAGGCTGGAAGTCTGGAAGACGTAGGCCACCCTGCCGGGCCGCAGCGTCTCGCGCTCGCCCAGGGCCGGCCAGGAGATGCCGCCCTCGCTCGGCCCGTCGATGCCGCCGATGAGATGCAGGAGCGTGGTCTTGCCGCTGCCGGAGGGGCCCATGATGGCTATACGGTCGCCCGGACGGATCGAGGCAGTGACTCCGTCGACGGCGAGCACGCGCCGCGCGCCCTGCCCGTAGGCCCTGCCCAGCTTCTGCATCACTACGAATTTCGTGTCAGGCATTCAGGATCCTCCCGTCGTACAGGTCGATCGTCCGATCGGCCCGATGGGCCACGGCGTCCGAGTGGGTGACCACCAGCACGGCCCGGCCGGCCCGGCGATAGTCGTCCAAGAGGTCGAGTATCTTGAGCTCGGTGTCGGCGTCGACCTCTCCGGTCGGCTCGTCGGCGATGAGCAGCGCGGGCTTGACCGACATGGCCAGGGCCAGCCCAGCACGGGCGGCCTCGCCGCCGGAGATCTGCGCGCTCCGCGACCGGAGGATATGCTGTATCTCGAGCTGTTCGAAGAGATCGTCGATATAGGTCGAGCGGGGCCGGCCCGCGAGCCGGAGCCGCAGCACGACGTTGCCCGACACCGTCAGGTGTTCCAGGAGGTTGCCCGACTGCAGCAGCATGCCGATCTCCCGGGCGCGCAACGCGGCCCGGCGGGACTCGGACTTGCGCGACATCCGCCGGCCCAGGATATCCACGTGCCCGCCGTCGGGCTCGTCGAGCCCGGCTATGCAGGCCAGGAGGGTAGACTTGCCGCTCCCCGAGGGGCCTCTGATCGCCACAAATTCCCCCCGCGACAGGCTCACGCTCACGCCCTTGAGCGCCAGGGTCTCTTCCTCGCCAACATGGTAGAAGCGGTACAGGTCGCGGACATCGAGCACGGTGTCATTCATTTCCATGCGAAGCTCCTCGAGATGCGTCTCCACTGATCGACGTTGTCCGCCCCGGCGGGCGCCCAGAGCCGCAGCGCGGCGAGATGGCCGTGCCCGAAGAAGAGGTAGGCTTCGTTCTCGAGCTTCAGGCTCTTGTCGGTGACGGGATCGGGAGCGGATGCGGAGAAGTAGGATGCGCGAAAGACCCTCGCCCCATGAATCGACACCTCGGCTGTTTTTCCGAGCTGCACCGCCCCGAGCGCGGAATCAAGGCCTTTCAGGTAGGACGCGGTGATGGCCGCGATCGCCGGCAGGCGCGAGGCGCCGAGCACGCGCAAGGAAACACCATCGTACTGCTGCATCCAGATGGTGTCGGAACCCGAGGCGGACCGAGCCCAGCCTTCGGGCACCTCCACGCTATAGCGGCCGTCGGGCGGCGAATACGTGACGAAAGTCTGCGAGTCCGGGATGTCCCCCGCCGGATTGGGCTGGGAGGCCGCAGCGGCCTGGGCGGCGGCCGGGGCCGCCTCCGCAGGACTGGCGGCAGCTGTTGCCGCGCCCGAGTTCTGCGCGACGGCGCCTCCCGCCTGGGCCGTCGCCGGCTGCGCCCCCGGAGCCTGCACGGCGGCGGCCTGCTGTGCGGCCCCCGACCCCGACGTGTTCGCGCCGCAGCCCGCCAAGACAGCCACTGCCGCGACTAGGCCGCACGCCATGATTCTTCTGGCACTCATCAATAACCTCCTCGATCAGGAAGACATTCGATGAGTGGAGTCTAGGCATGCGCGCTGAAGCCAGGATGAGCGCCGCCTGAAATGCTGATGAAATCGAGCTCCTGCCGTAATTCGCCCGGCCCGGCGCCAAGAGCGTGTCAAGATTGGCCGACGACGATTCCCAAACCCGCGCCGGGGCTATCGGCAGTTGAGCTTTATCCGTCACATGCGGTATAGCTTGACTCATTGATTCGAACATCTCCAGGCTTCAGTTTTCACTGTGCCTCGGCGTCTCCGTGGTCCGGTTTTTCAGGTGGCCCTTTTGGCAGTCCAATTTCGGGGCTTTTCAGATTGTCCCCAAGGAGTAGAAAGTGCTCGCATTCCAATCCTTGATCCTCGGCATCTTCCAGGGCCTCTCCGAGTTCATCCCGATTTCGAGCTCGGCCCACCTCGTCATCATCCCCTGGCTCTTCAACTGGCGGGACCCCGCGATAGACAGCCTCACCTTCGACGTGGCGCTCCATCTGGGCACCCTGGTCGCGGTGATCGTGTTCTTCGCCTCGGACATCTGGCGGCTGCTGTCGGCCTGGCTGCGGAGCATCGTCGAGCGCAGGATCGGCGCCGATCCGGACCGGCGCATGGCCTGGTATCTTTTCATAGCCTGCATACCGGGAGGCATAGCCGGCGTCCTGTTCGAGCACAAGGTGCAGACCTCGTTCCACCAGATGCCGATACCTCGGCTTTCGATGATTCTCATGGCGGTGGCGATAGCCCTCCTCGGCGGACTCCTGTGGCTGGCCGACTCTCTCGCGAGCCACAAGCGGAGCTTCGACAAGCTCTCGTTCAAGGACTCGATCCTCATCGGCCTCGCGCAGGCCCTGGCCATCTTCCCCGGCGTGTCGCGCTCGGGCTCCACCATCACGGCCGGACTCGCGCTCGGCCTGGAACGCGAGACCGCGGCGCGGTTTTCCTTCCTGCTTTCGGCGCCGATCATCCTGGGAGCCGGGCTCAAGAGTCTCTACGATTTCCACAAGAGCTACGCGGGCGGCGGCATCTCTTCCTCCGAGCTCGCCATCTTTCCCATCGGCTTCCTGGCGGCGGCCGTCGCGGGCTTCCTGTGCATCAAATTCCTCATGGCCTTCCTGAAGAGGCACTCCACGAAGGCCTTCGCCTGGTACCGCCTGGGCTTGGCGGTTTTCGTGCTCGCCGTCGCCCTGGTCCGCGGCTAGCCGCGAGGACGCCCATGACTTCGCGGGGATAGGTTGCACGGGGCCCGAAGGAGATTTAGAGTGAGAGCATGAACCGGAAAAACGGCCTCATCCTCCTGTCTTTTCTCCTCATTCCGCCCATCGGCCTCATCGATCAGATGACGGGCTCGGACCTCTCCCTCCTCCCCTTTTATTTCCTTCCCCTCATCATGGCCACGTGGTTCGGCGGCCTCGCCTACGGGAGCGGCACCGCCTTCCTGGCCATCGTCACCTGGACCCTGTCGAACCTCGCGTTTCCCACCCACAAGGACCTGCCCCGAGCGGTCCTGCTCGTCTGGGGCGTGGCGGAAAAGGCGATCTTCTTCGTCCTCGTCACCTACTCCGTCTGGAAGCTCCACGCTCTTCTCGACCGGGAGCAGCACCGCGCGATGACCGATTTCGTCACCGGCCTGCCGAACCGGCGCGCCTTCGCGCGCTCGATGGAGCGCACGGCCGGGGGCGACCGCCCCTTCAGCCTCGCCTTCATGGAGCTCGACGGGCTGGAGGACATCTATCTGGACCGGGGCGAGCTCTTCGTCGAACGGCTCCTCTCCGAAATGGCCGCCGTATGCCGCACTCGCGTCCAGGGCTACCGCTATTCGGACCAGCGCTTCGCCGCGCTCTTCCCCGAGACGAACGGCCCGACCGCGGTGAAGCGGATGGCCGAGCTCATGGCCGTCCTCGACCGCGACGTGCTCGAGACCCGCGGCTTGGACCTCAAGTTCAAGATCGGCATCGCCTACTGCCAGAACGCCTCGCGCGTCTCGACGCCCCACCTCATCCGATTCCTCGCGGGCAGCATGAGCTTCCTGCGCGGCAAGGACGGCGATCAGCTGGAGTTCTTCCAGTTCAATTGACCCTCAGCGCCCGGCGGCGTTCGTCAGGAGCTCGTTCATGCGCCGGAGATTGCGGGAAAGCTCCCTCGCCAGGTTCATGACGATGAGGGCGAAAGTGCCGACGTTCTCGTGATAGATCTCGTGCAGGGAGCGGTTCGAGATGGTCGCGATCCTGGTGGGCGCCAGGGCGGTCACCGTGGCGGCCGCGGGCATCACGTCGAGGATCTCCATCTCTCCGAAGGTGTCGCCCTCGCCGCGCTTGGCGATCGGCACGCCGCCCTTGGAGATGACGACGCGGCCCTCCAGAATGAAGAAAATCCGGTCATTGGGCTTGCCTTCGCTCACGATCGCGGCGCCCGGCTCGTAGTCCCGCTCCTCGAAGAAGGGGCGTATCCGCTCGATCTCCTCGCCCTGGATGCCGCCGAAGAGGGAGTATTTCTGAAGCGCGGCCAAGTCGACCATGGAAACAAACGATAGCACGCGCCGGGCGGAGGGGCAAGGGCACTTGCCGGCACAGGCCGTTCGACTATACTTCCTGGCAGGGGGACCCATGGTCCAACGGTACGGAATCGTCGAGGGCAAGATCGTTCCGGGCGCCGAGCCGACCCTCGTCACGCTCTTCGTCGCTCCGGACGAAGGCGAGCGCCGCACGCTCACGGCCGACTATGCCCTCGACCCCCACGACCTGGCCTCGGCCCTCGACCCCGACGAGCTCGGACGCGTAGATTCCGTGGACGACGCCACGACCATCATCCTCAAGACGCCGCGAAACTACAGCTCCGAGGACCAGCTTCTGTTCACGGTGACCTCCATGGGGCTCTTCCTGCTTCCCCGGGGCCTCGTCGTCGTCACGACCGACCCCGTCGATCTTTTCGACGACCGCATCATCCGGAATGTCGCCGATATCCGCGACGCCATCCTCAAGATCCTCTACGGCACCATAGCCCATTTCCTCGGCCACCTGAAGGTGATCAACATGCTCTCCGATTCGCTGGAACAGCGGGTCAGCGCGTCGATGGGCAACCGGTACCTGCTCGATATGTTCACCCTCGAAAAAAGCCTCGTCTATTTCATCAACGGCATCGGATCGAACCAGATGGTGCTGGACAAGATCCGCGCGAACATCGCCCGCTTCAAGCTCACGGAGGCCCAGCATGCGGTTTTCGACGACATAGTCATCGAGAACCAGCAGTGCTCGCGCCAGGCCGAGATCTACTCGAACATACTCACGGGCCTCATGGACGCCCGCGGCTCGGTCGTGAACAACAACCTCAACATCCTCATCAAGCGCCTCACCATCATCTCGGTGATCTTCATGCCGATGAACGTCCTGGCCGGGATGGGCGGAATGTCCGAGTTTTCGGCCTGGACCCGGGACATCCCCTGGCCGATAGCCTATGGCTCGTATCTGATTTTCCTGATCGGTGTCGGCACCGCGACCTGGTGGGTCCTCAAGAAATTGGGAATAGAGCGGAACGAACTCGAACGACGCGGCCGAAGAAAGAGAAACGGCGACGAGAGTCCTCGTTGACCCGGACCCCTCTTCCTCGCTAGTCTTGGCTCCTCGGCTTCTTCCGCATTTCGAAACGCCCGAGTATCGCGGCGAATACGAATCGCGCAACGCGCGCACTGAGGAGACCCCAATGTCCGAAATGGCGCCCGGCTTGACCGGAGAGCGGACTCTCATCGTCGAGGAAACGCACACGGCCAAGCATCTGGGCTCCGGAGGCCTCTCGGTCTACGCCACGCCGATGATGGTGCTCCACATGGAAGAGGCCGCCCATTCCGCGGTCGCCCCCCTGCTTCCCCCGGGATCGTCGACGGTCGGCGCCTCGCTGGAGATCAGGCACCTCGCGCCCACCGCCGTCGGCTCGCGCGTCACCGCCCGCGCCGAGCTCGTCAAGGTGGACGGAAGGATGCTCACCTTCAAGGTCGAGGCCTTCGACGAGGCGGGGAAAATCGGCGAGGGCGCGCACGTGCGCGCCGTCATCGACATCGAGCGCTTCTCGGCGAAGCTGCGCGCCAGGACTTCGCCTCGCTGAGACCGAGGCTTGCCGCAGGCCGCGGGAGCGGCCTGCGGGATTCGGACGGGTTCCGCCTCAGATCACCCGCTCCTCCTTCGGAGCCGAGGGTCCCGCCCGCATCTCCATGCAGGTACGCACTCGAGGCCTTGACCTCGCTCCTTGCTTCGTCTAACGTTCATGCACAACCTCGAGAGGGCGCCTAGGGTTCCTCTCCGCGATGCCGCAGTCGGGTCCGCGGAGGCGACGGTCCGAGCGGCGCCGGCGGTCCGATCCGGAAGCGTAGTTTCCGAATCGGACCTGCGACACCCGCGGGATAAAAGCCCGTGGAAGGAGTCTCGATAATCGAGCGCCCTTCCGCGGGTTTTCGCATTTTCAGGCGGAGGGAGCGCCGACTCCTACGGAGGACGGACATGACCGCCATCCGCGTCGAGGGTCTATCCAAGACTTTCCGCACGAAAACCAAGGCCGAGGGCTTCGGCGCCTCGCTTCGCGGCCTCGTCAGGCCCCGGTGGCGCAGCGTCGATGCCGTGCGCGGCGTCGATTTCGAGGTCGAGGAAGGCGAGGTCGTCGCCTTCCTGGGCCCGAACGGCGCGGGCAAGTCGACCACCATCAAGATGCTCACGGGCATACTCGTGCCGACCTCGGGCCGGGCCGAGGTCCTCGGCATCGAAAGCGCGTCGCGCCGCGCGAGGGACCGCGTCCGTCTCGCGCGCTCGATCGGGGCGGTCTTCGGGCAGAAGAGCCAGCTCTGGTTCCACCTGCCTCCCTCCGACAGCTTCCGCCTCCTCGGCGCGGTCTACGAGATCGAGCCCGCCCCGCTCGCGCGGCGAAAAGCCGAGCTCGTCGAGCGCTTCGGCATCGCCGACTACATGGACGTTCCCGTGCGCAAGCTCTCCCTCGGAGAGCGCATCCGCTGCGAGATCGCCGCGAGCCTCTTGCACGAGCCCCGCGTCCTCTTCCTCGACGAGCCGACCATCGGCCTCGACGTCGTGGTCAAGCGCGAGATCCGCGGCCTGCTCGAGGAGGCGGCGAAGCGCGACCATGTCACCATTTTCCTCACGAGCCACGACATCGGCGATATCGAGAAGGTCTGCAAGCGGGCGATCATCATCCATCACGGGGCGGTGATCGTCGACGAGTCCATGAAGGAGCTCAAGCACCGGGCCCTCGCGAAGAAATTCATCGGCGTGAAGTACACCGCCCCCGCGAACCTGGACCTGCCGGGTCTCAAACCGCTGAAGCGCACCGAGGACGCCGCCCGCTTCGAGATCGACACGCGCGTCCACCGCATCGAAGACGTGCTCCGCCGGCTCGTCGAGCGAGGGGAGATACTCGATCTCACCGTGGAGGACGAAAGCCTCGAGAACATCATCGCCGAGATATTCACGAGCCGGAGCGAGGAAGACGCCCGCGCCGCCTCGCGCGCCCGGCCGACCTCGGCGCTCGGCCCCGGGACCGACTCCGGCGGCGGATCATCGGACGAGCCGGGAGGCGCGCCATGAACCGATACCTCCTCCGGGCCCGCAAATACGGCGTCGCGGCCGGCGTGAGCCTGCGCAACCGCCTGGCCTACGCGGGAAATTTCGCGAGCTCCATGGCGACCTACGCCCTTTTCATCTTCGTCTTCTCGCGCATCTGGACGGCGGTCTTCGCGGCCTCGGGCCCCGCGATCGCCGGCTACGACCGCGTCATGTGCATCTGGTACTTCATCGTCGCCGAGGTGCCCATGTTCGGCTTCGGCCACTTCTTCCATACCCTCGCCCAGGATATGAAATCGGGGCAGGTCGCCTACCTCCTCGGCAGGCCCTACAGCTTCGTCGGCTACCACTACGCCGACGGCATGGGCGCCGCCCTGCTCGAAGCCGGCATACTCTTGGCGGAAGGCATCCTCCTCGGCGGCCTTCTCGCGGGGGCCTTGCCGCTGCGCTCGCTCGTCCAGCTCCTCGCGGTCCTCTTCTCGCTCCTGCTTGCCGGAAGCCTGCAGTTCCTCCTGCAGTTCGCGATCGCGATGACCGCCTTCTGGTTCGAGGAGAACACCGCCTTTTTCTGGATCTTCCAGAAGATAGCCCTCGTGGTCGGCACCCTCCTCCCGATCGAATTCCTGCCCGAAGCCGCGCAACGCATCGTCCGGTGGACGCCTTTCCCCTCGCTCGCCTACGCTCCCGCCCGCCTCGCGGTCGCCTTCGGCCCGGCCTCGGGAGGCCTCCTGCTCGAACAGGCCGCGTGGGTGGTTGCGGCCGCCGCGGTCTGCAGGCTGGTCTTCGGCGTCGGCAGGACGAAGATCGCGTCCCAGGGAGGTTGATCGTGGAAACCCGGAAAAGAGCCTTCGCGCGCGGCCTGCGCTCCTACGTCCGCTTCCTGGCGACGTCTTTCTCGGTGAATCTCCAGGCGGTCATCGAATACCGCGCGAACTTCGCCGTCCAGTTCTTCGGCATGATGCTCAACAACGCCGCCTTCGCCCTCTTCTGGGGCGCCCTCATCGCGCGCACGGGAGGCATCGGGGGCTACGGCTTCCCCGACATCATGTTCATCTGGGCCCTCGTGTCGACGAGCTTCGGGCTCGCCCACATCGTCGCCGGCAACATCCGCAATCTCGGGCTCATCATCCAAAGGGGAGAGCTCGACGTGTATCTGCTCCAGCCCAAGAACGTCTATCTCAACGTCCTGTGCTCCCGCACGGTCGTGTCCGCCTGGGGGGACTTCGCCTACGGCTTCATCGTCCTCGCCCTCCTGCCGGGCTTCGGCGCCGAGAGACTGGCCCTGTTCGCCCTCCTCTCCCTGTCCGGCGCGGTCATCTTCGCGGCCACCTTCGCCGCGGCGGAGAGCCTGTCCTTCTTCATGGGCAATTCGGCGGGCATCACCGCGGCGGTCAGGGAATTCCTCCTCTCCTTCTCGCTCTATCCCGAGACCATCTTCGACAAGGGCATGCGCTGGGTCTTCTACACGCTGCTGCCCTCGGGCTTCATCGCCTTCGTGCCGCTCGCCGTCTACAAGTCGCTCGACTGGCGGCTCGTCCCGCTCCTGGGGCTGGCGGCCCTGGCGTATCTCGGGGCGAGTTATGCGCTCTTCAAACTCGGCCTCAGGCGCTACGAATCGGGCAACCAGATGGGCACGCGAATCTAGCCGCCGGCGATTGGCATCGCATAACGCTCAGTTCCGTAGGCCGCGGCCGCCGGTCCCGCGCCGCGGCCGACGGCCCCGCGCCGCAAGCCGCTCCGTTTAACACGAACTTTACCTTGACGCATTAGCCGCCCGGCGCAAGAATGTCGGCTCGCTACCGCGGGATGATGCCGATCCCGCGGCCGCCGGGACGCCCGCCGCCGCCTGTCCCGGCCGGGGAAAGCCATCAGGGAGTTGGCCTCATCCATGGATCCATCGCCGAAAAATCTTGGCGCGAGACTCGGGAGCGCGCTGCGCCTCTACGCGGGGCTGCCGCGAAGCGTCTACGTCCTCTTCATCGCCACCGTGGTGAACGGACTCGGCATCTTCGTGTTTCCCTTCATGACCCTCATTCTCACCAAGCATCTCGGCTTCGACGAGGAGAAGGCCGGGCTCATACTCATGGTCATGTCGCTCGCCTACATTCCGGGGGCCGCGCTCGGCGGCAAGCTGGCCGACCTCCTCGGCCGCAAACGCGTGATGATGATCTTCCAGCTGGTCTCCGTCGCCGCCTTCGTGCCCTGCGGCTTCCTCGGCGACTCCTGGCTCGTCGTCGTCTTCATCATCGTCTCGCTGCTCTTCGACGGGGTCACCGATCCCGCGCGCGGGGCCATGCAGATGGACCTCACGACGCCCGAGAACCGCCAGGCGGCCTTTTCCCTGCTCTACCTCGGCCACAATCTCGGCTTCGCCGGAGGCCCGCTCATCGCGGGATTCCTCTTCAACGCCGCGCCTCAGTGGCTCTTCTGGGGCAACGCGATCGCGGCGGGCCTCGCCACCATCCTCGTCCTCGTCTTCGTGCCCGAGACCAAGCCGAGCGCCCGCGAGATCGAGGCCAGCCTCGCCTCGGAATCGACGGAGAAGGCGTTCGACGGAAGCTTCATGGAGGCGATTCGCAGCCGCCCCTTCCTCGTCGCCTACATCTTCATCACGACCTGGTTCGGCTTCGTCTACGCCCAGCATCGCTTTCTCCTGCCGCTGCAGACCGACGAGCTCTTCGGCTCGGGCGGAGCGCCCCTGTACGGCCTGCTCATGACGACGAACGCCGTCCTCGTCGTCATCTTCAACATCCCACTCGTCGCCGCGCTCAAGCGCCTCGGACCGCTTCTCAATACGGCGATCTCCGGCTTCCTCTACGCGGTCGGCTTCGGCATGCTGGCCTTCCTCGACCGGAAGTGGATGTTCTTCGCCTCGACCTTCGTCTGGACGCTGGGCGAGATCGTCAACGCCACCAATTCCGAGGTCTACGTGGCGAACCACACGCCCATGTCCCACCGGGCGCGTTTCAACGCCCTCCTGCCCCTCGTCTGGGGTTTCGGCTGGACCATAGCCACGCCGGTCTCGGGCGCCCTCGCCAAGATCGCGGGCATCGGCGCCACCTGGCTCGTGATGGGTTTCGTGGCGGCGCTCTCCGCCACGGGCGTCCTCCTCCTCGGCCGGGCCGAGAGGAGGCACAGGCTCCGCGGCGAGATCGAGACGCGCTCCGAAGCGGCGGCCGACTGAGCGGGACCGCTTCGCTCAGTCTCCTCCGCCTCCCCGGGAGAAGGCGGGGTACTCGATCCCCTCCTCCGTTTGGGATATCATGGAAACAGCATATTTCAGGAGGCTATCCATGGAACCAGTCCGCTGGGGCGTGCTTTCCGTTTCGGGACACTACGCTCTTCGCATCCACTCGCCGCTCTCGCGGCTCCCCGAAGCGTCCATCGTCGCGATCGCCAGCCGCGACGAAGCGCGGGCCAAGGCCGCGGCCGCCCGCTACGGCATCGCGCGCTCCTATCCCTCGTACGATGCCCTGCTGGCCGATCCCAAGGTCGAGGCCGTGTACATGCCCCTGCCCAACCACCTCCACGCCGAGTGGGTCATGCGCGCGCTCGACGCCGGCAAGCATGTCCTGTGCGAGAAGCCTATAGCCCTCGACGCCACCCAGGCGGCCGACATGGCCAAGCGCGCCAAGGAGCGCGGTCTCATGCTCATGGAAGCGTTCATGTACCGCTTCCATCCGCAGTGGGTCAGAGTCAAGGAAATCCTGGCCACGGGCGAGATCGGCCGGCTCCAGGCGATCCACGAGACCTTCACCTACGACAACCGGGACCCCGCCAACATCCGCAACCAGAAGGAAAAGGGCGGCGGCGCAGTCTACGACATCGGATGCTACACCGTGTCCGTGGCGCGCTGGGTGGCGGGACTCGAGCCCGAGCGGGTCGTCTCCCTCGTCCGGCGCGACAAGGACTTCGGCACCGACATCCTCTCCTCGGGCGTCCTCGACTTCGGGGCGGCCGGAGCGGGACTGCGCGCCTGCTTCACCGTGGCCACGCAGGCCTTCCCCATCCAGCGCGTCGACATCGTCGGCGAAGGCGGCATCATCAGCGTCCCCCTGTCCTTCAACGCCTACAACGACGTGCCCCAGGCCATCGAGGTCACGACCTCGCTCGGAACCCGCAGGGTCGAGACCGGCTCGGTCGACCAGTACGGAGCCATGTTCGCCGCCGTCTCGAAGGCCATCCGCTCGGGCGGCCCGGCGCCCACGCCCATCGAAGACGGCATCGCCAACATGGCCGCGATGGACGCCCTCTTCCGCTCCGAGCGCTCGGGAACCTGGGAAGCGGTCAAGCGGCCGTAGGTATAAGCTGCAGCCCGTCAGCCGTGGCTGCGGACCATTCGGCTGTCTGGCATTGAATAATCGGAAAAGCGAGGAAACGAAGATAAAGCCGAGTCTGGGGCGGGTTGAGGTCGAAACGATCCTCCACCCGTCCGGACGAGTCGGCGACTTCTCCGCGAGATCGTGGAAGCAAGCAGGCGCAAGACTCTCCAGGGCAGCAATTCCGCGAGTTGTTCCTCGGGCGGGATCGCAGCCTAGTCATGATATAGCGAAGGGCATTACTACCCAGTCAGCAATCTAGTCTACACATCCCAGGAATCCATGTTATGATTGGATATGGCTGATTCAGACGGAAGATCAATCGATCGCAAGGCGTTGGATGTCATCAGAAGGATGGCATTTGAT
>Ga0307376_10003336_pt1 | contig 15042 bp, 17 predicted proteins | sample TR2MG_FD_202536 | JGI IMG/M metagenome (GOLD analysis project Ga0307376, IMG submission 202536) | Soil microbial communities from Risofladan, Vaasa, Finland - TR-2 | ecosystem: Environmental > Terrestrial > Soil > Coastal area > Acid sulfate soil | place: Finland: Risofladan, Vaasa | collected...
AGAGAGCAGGTCTCAATTACCCCCGGTTCTTTCAACATACAAATGGAGTCAACCCCCATTATCGTCAAGATAGGCGAAAGGGAGATATTCAACGTTGTGGCCAAGCATAGCGTGAAGCAGGGAAAGCGGGGCCGATTTAAGGTATCGACCAGATCGTTGGTGGAAGCATAAAATGGATACATTTAAGTTTTTCTATGACAACTTATGGCGTCAGTATACGATAACCGCAACCTCCGAGCATGAGAATTTCCCAATAGAAAAAACACAGCACAGGGATTTTAACAAACAATGCCGTTCTCAACATGGCGCAGGCTCGGGATGGGGGAATTTCACGATTGCATCAGCAGTTAATGACCGTCTGGACTTTGAAGATAATGGGACAACAACTAGGGTTGCCTCCCTTACCCCAGGCGATTATACGGCTGATGAATTAGCCGCCCACATTGAGACGCAAATGGAGGCCTCGGGTACGGCTGATACTTTTACAGTCGTATATCTTGAGTTATCCAATAAATTCAAGATAACGGATGATGCAGGGACGTTCGAACTCCTTTGGAATAGCGGGGCGAATAAAACCCGGTCTATAGCCGATACGATAGGCTTTGACGATTCGGCAGATGATACCGGGGCATCTAATTATACGGCTGATGAGCTGCGGATTCACTCTGAGGAAAGGCACACTACAGACCTGCTTGTCTCAACTGATATCAATGCCATGATTATCAGGGGGCATAATTTCCAATCTACAGCAACGGTTGAGGCGATATTCTCAACTGATGCCTGGACAACGATAGCGGAGGCCATAGCCTTTACGATCCAGGATAAGATACTTGTCCTCCAATGGGATACCCCAAAGGAATATAGGTATGTGGGATACAGGATAAAGGATGTTGATAATCCCTATCTCTATGTGGCTGTTGGCGTGCCGTATGTCGGAGGTCAGTTTCAGCCAGATATTAGTTTTACGTCTGATGGTGATGTCAACCGGATCGATCCTAGTATTATTCAGGCCTCCGAGTTCGGCCAGGAGTCAAGCATACAGCTAGACCATTTCGATGTTCTTTCATATTCGTTTTATGTAAATAGCCTGGCCCAGAAAGATTTGTTTGACGCCGTATTTGATGAGGTGGGCTATTCAAAGTCGCTTTTCGTTTGTGAGGATCCCGACCTACCGTTAAGCACCACAAGATATGTGGCCATAAACGGCTGGCGCTGGACTCCCATAAAACGATCAATCCCATTATGGACTCTATCAATAGAGTTTAGAGAGCAGAGGTAATTATGGCTAAGACAAAAATGAAACATCCGGTAAGGCTTAGAAGTAATAGCAAGCTTAATAAAACACTTAAAGCCCTAACCGAACAACAGAAGGATAGAGATGCTTTAAGGAAAGAGCTTTTTAAAATGGCAAAGAAAGCTCTTAATGAGGAGTTTGGCACATTTGATGAAACCTTTAAGGCTATGCTGATCGAGCATCAAGTGATGAAAAAGCTGGTTATGGATAGACTTGGGGTCACGCTTGAAGAGTGGAATAAAACATATATCGAAATAAAGGAAGCACAGAAGAAATAAATGGCACAATACTATTGCAATCCGGCAGCCGATCCTTTAGGAGACGGCACCACCCAGGCCTTAACTGGGCCTAACTGCGCCTGGGATGAATTAGCCGACATCAACGCCTATCAGGGTAGCCTAAATCCCGGGGATATAGTTTCGCTGGTCAAGGGAGGCGAATGGCGGGAGACCCTTGTTATAACGGCAAGTGGAGGGGGCGCTGGCACCCATGTCACATATAACGCCTATGGCGCCGGGGATGATCCCATAATAAACGGTTCCTCTCTGGAGACGGTTTGGGCTCATACCACAGGATATATTTACGAAAAGACATTTGCCAACAGGCCGATGGTTGTTGTTGAGGATGACACGTTCCTCACTTTCAGACATTGGGCTGGAAGCGTCGCGGCCACATTCGCGGGAGCTACCCAGGGGTGCTGGACAGAGGACGGCGTAAATACTGCCTATGTTTGGTGTACTGACGATGCCGACCCCGATACTCATACGATGGAAGTGGCGGCCAAGACGGGAAACGATAGATATGGAATCTATGGTTTAAATATTAGCTACGTCACAATAGAGAACCTGAAGATTAAGTATGTAACTCTTAATGGTATCCGTATCCTAGTAAATACGGGAACAGAAACGGATGTTCATCTAGAGAGTGTAGAGATATACAATACTGGTGGAAGTGGGATAGAGTGTGGTGTATCTGGAGCTACTTCGTGGAATCAGCTCACCGCTGTTACTGTTGATGGATGCACGGTTCATTATAGTCGTAGACATGGAATTATCTTTGCACCGTCTTGCTCAAATGGAGAGATTAAGAATAACGTAACTCATCATTGTGGATGGGGCGGTACCGGAGTAGGAACTTCTGGGGGACATAATATAAGCCTCTGGAGTGGCAGTTCTTCTACTAATCCACGAAACAATATCATTGAATACAATACTTCATATAACTGCTTTGAGTCATCTGACGGTTCAGAGGGAACGGGTATCCATGCTGATGATAATACCCAGAATTGTACTTTTCGTTATAACATCTCATATAACAACGAAGGATCAGGCTTTTATGATAACGGTTTGAGTGGGAATAAGTGGCACTACCTCATTAGCTATAATAATGGTCAGGGAACCCAAAGCCTTTTCAGGGGCGGCCTAACAATTTCATCCGGCAATGGGACTGAGGTTTATAACTGCGTTTTCTACGGCAACTCTCCAGTAGGAATAGGTCATTATGGGACATCTGTAGGCTATACCCTGAAAAACAACATCCTCTGCCAGAATTCCGTTTATGAGATCAGGTACGGTGTCAACGGACAGATTGGGCTCGTATCCAATTACAACTGCGTTTATCATCCTGCGGGCGGCAGTTATATGTATGCCGGGTCTAGTAAAGCCTGGGCCGCATGGCAGGCTCTAGGTTATGATGCCAATTCTATAACCTCTGACCCAAAACTTGTAAATCCTGCTGCGGGTGGGGCTGACAATTTCAAACTTCAATCAGATTCTCCATGCCTAGATATAGGGAATGACGTAAGCCTTACGGAAGACTATTGGGGCAATCCTGTTCCTGTCGGGGATGGCGTTGATATAGGCGCTCATGAGTATCCGGCCTCGGGCGCAGGGGAAGCTATTTATTATGTAGACCCGAATTCGGCGGGGGGAGACGGGACCACTCCAGCGCTTACCGGAGCCAATGCTGCATGGACGGAACTATCCGACATAACCGGCCTGGTAGCCGGGGATTTTGTTTTACTGAGGAGGGACGAGGTTCATGCGGGGAGCATAACCGTTCCCGTAGATGGTGGAAGCGGATCGATTTTAACATTTGGCGCGTACGGCTCTGGGGCAAAGCCTATTATTGATACAGGGGGCGGTGCGCAAACTACTTGGGTAGTGGCTGATGATGTTGTAGCTGACACTATGATAGTAAATGGGAAGTTCACGGTCAATACAGATAATTGGCTGGCAGGTGGGGCAGGTTCAAGCATAGCTTGTGTTCTTCCTGATCCTGTACAGGATGGAAACTGCCTTGAAACGACAACGGGTACAGGCAATTCTACTGCTCAGTCTGATAATATAACAAAAGGAGTTACCCCTGGAGATAAAGTATCAATTAACATCTATGTGAAACAAGGTACAGAATCAACATGGAAACTTCTTGTTTGGGATGTGACCAATGCTGCCTGGATTGACTTGGGAACTCCAGCAGAGGCTATGGCTGCTTGGGTAAAGAATGCACTTGGGCCATTTACATATCCTGCTCTTTGTGAGTCAATTTTTATTAGGCTTCAGCAGACAAGAGTCGATACCGGAACTACTCTTTATTTTGATGAGATTGCTGTCTATAATCCAGCGATATTCAAGAAAACAATAGATCCAGTTCCTTCTGTGCTGAATGAGGATGGTACCCCACTTTCTTACGTTCCGTGGGATACGGATACGCCTACGACATTTGAGGGGCGGGGCTCTGGGGTTTGGTCGTACAACGGGACAACCGTTTATGTGAGATGCACGGATGACGCAGATCCCGACACCCACACCATGACGACAACGGGGCCATACGGCATTGACGGAAACGGTAAGGATTATATTAAGGTTGAAAATATCGATGTAATTGGCGCCTCGGTAGCCAATATCCTGCTTGATGGAACCGATTGCGAACTGGATGGAATAACAGCCAGAGATGGAGTAGCTATCGGAGTTTTGGTCACAGGGAACACCAATATTATCCATGACAGCACGATTAAGGACAATGGTGGGGATGGCCTGTCAATCTCGGGTGACAGCGTTGACTATTATCTGAATCTCATCTACGGAAACGGGGATGGCGGGGCCATCATCTCGGGTGATTCGGGCGAAGGCTATTATAATAAAATCTACAGCAACACAGGAATCGGCCTCGAGATAAGCGGAGCATCGAATAAGGCCTATTACAGCCTGATCTATGGAAACGGAAGTGATAATGTCAAGGTTCTTACGGGGGCTTCAAACGAACTTTACAATCTGATTTCCGAGGGAGCTGGGGGGCACGGATTTAATATTGACGAATCCTGTATTCTTCGGAATTGCATAGAGAGGAATTCTACTGGAGATTCCATAAATATCGACACTGGCAAAACAGTTACCGGAGGCTATAACTGCTTTGAGGATGCGGCCAAAGCCGGAGCTGGAACTTATACTGATACCGGAACATCAACACTGTTTGATACCGATCCCTTATTTACCGACATCGGAAGTAAGGTTTTCACTCTTCAATTGGGTTCGCCCTCTATTGATACTGGGTTAGATGTTGGCCTGACTGAGGACATTATTGGCACGTCTGTCCCGCAGGGAGCGGGCGTCGATATGGGGGCTTATGAGTTCACCGGCTCCCAGGCAGAAACCGGAATGGGTGTCAGCGAATCAACCCCTGTCATATCCAGGGTATCAGAATTTGGGCAGTTCGACGACTGGGAAAAGCTGATAGTTTTCGAACATGAGTTGGGCCGGAAACTTCATGAGGAGCCCTGGACGCAGGGCGAGTCGGGCGTTACAAACACCTGGTATATCGACCTGCCTGACAATGGCGAGATTACAAAAGTCGAAGAGGATGGGGAAGTCTACAATGAGGTGTTTTCTGTTGCCGCCTGCCATGCCACCCCTTCGACATTCTATTATGATGACTTGAATAAGCGTCTTTACGTTCACACATCAGGTTCGGATTCTCCCGAATCACTGTCTGGCACTCAATATAATATCGTAGCTTTCTGGTGGGAATACATCTCGAACAGGCCATACCAGTTTGAGCCATACGAGGATTTACTGAAAGAGGCAAATGGGACTTTGGAATTCTGGGATTCTGATACTGTGGCCGAAAACTGGACAACAACCGTTTATGACACTTCAACCATCACCAAAGAAGGTACAAATGTTTATGGCGAACATTCAGCATATTCGGTAAAGCTTACCGGTGATGCCGGAGGCGACGCCTGCCTTATATCGCGTGACGATATAGTGCTGAGACCCGGGCGCAGGGCCAGGATACGGTTCAAGCATTTTGAGTCTGCAAGCGGAAAAACCATTAAGGTTAGGCTCAAGGATACGGGAAGCAACGTCTATCTCAATAGCAATGGAAACTGGGAGACAGCCTTAACATGGATTCCCATTTCAAGTGCGACAGATTGGATGGAAGTAGACATAGATTTTATCGCTCACAAAGATTACAGCTCGTATGAATTCTTTGTTGTTAGCAATGCTCTGACAAGCGCCTCCGCCTATGTCGATGATATTGAAATATGGCGATTCAGGCGAGAGATCGATTGCCATGTTTTCCTTCCCACGAATGCTCTTCCTGTCATATCCCAGGCAGTAGGAGATTATTACCAGCCTGACGAGCAAATCAATTATGGATCAATAATATTGAATAACGCCTCGGGCTATTATTGGACAAGGCGAGCCCCGCAAGGTTATCTCTGGCATAATAATCCGGCAAGCTTGAAAGCTGGGAAAAAGGGGGATGATTATGATGAGTTGGTTTATTTCTTTGTCGGAATAACGAAAGACCCCATTTGGGGAAAGACCGTTATAATAGATATTGAAGATGAAAGGGTTTTGCTAAAAAAAATCCCCATAGATATTTTAGATGAATCCACTTACCCGGCCTGCGAAACTGAATGGCGCAACAAAAAAAAGCCAATCCTTCTAGGTCGTGTTGAGGATATAAAGCCTCCCGAGATTGATACGAATACGCATAAATTCAAGATAAGTCAAACCTATTTTAACCGGGAGGTGGATAGAGTTGACTATTTGGATGATGATTGCTCAAGTTTGGCTGCCTGGACGGACGCGAGTACAGGTCAAGGACGTATGTATGCTGTCGAGTATGACGATAAAGAATGCTTTGAATTTTACGTTGCCACTGATGGCACTCCAGCAACAGCCTACGCTAGAATCCACAGAACCCTCGCTACCGGGCTGCCATCGGATTATACGATAGAGATAAAACTGTATAGAAAGCTCTCTTGGGCGGATCGCTCCGATCCGAGATGCTATTTTATTGAGGCATGGAATGGAATATTCAGGCTTTATGTTTCTATCGATTCTGATGAAATAGAAGTCTATGACGGAGCCGGATGGAATTCAACGCCCCTTAGCTGGGCGGGCAATGTTTGGACAACATTTAGGCTTGAGGTTGACGGGGGGGCTCAGACTGTAGATGTTTATGTGGATGGCGTATTGGTGGTCAATGCGGCCGATTGCTCGGATACCGATGCCACAAGTGACGGAAAGGTTCAACTGACTTTAGCCGGTGATGAGACCGCATATATCCGGGCCTATACAGATTGGATTAAAATTTATTATGAAAATGTTATTACGGCTGGTCTAAATGCTCCCCTTCAAGAGATTCAGGCCGTATATCAGACGACAGGAGCGGGCGTAAAAAGCACATTAACAGAGGGCGTAGATTATACGACAGATTTGACAAATGGTGAATTTACGGTAAGTGCGGCTATTGCAGAGGGAGATATTATCACTTGTGATACCTTGGGGATAAAAATTGATTTTGAAACTGGCGATTATTCGGTTTTGGTAGCTGATTTTCTCTACTTCTTATATGTCACTTTAAATGGCAGATCCAAATATGGCTTGGATATAGCCTCGCTTATTGATCTCAAAGAAAACAGATTGATTGAATGTGGCGTGTGGCTTGCTGAGGAAGTAGACTCAATAGATGAGCTTATAAAATGGAAGAAATCGAATGTTTTTCAAACCATTTCCAGGCTCGATGGGTTGATTCATTTTCACAGATATGAGGAGAGCGTGCCAGAGGATTCCCCACATTACCGAGTGGAGGATTATATTAAAGCTCCTGATTTTCATGAGGATACTGGCCAGTGTTTCAAAACCGTTGTTGGGCGAAGTCATTATCTCCCCTATAGTGGTTATTACGAATATGAGAATCGCCAGGAATCTCTGACAGCAGAATGGAACAACAACGAAACGGCACAAATAGATTTTGACACCATTCTCGCAAACGAATTTCAACTCCGGGATTTAAGCGAAAATCTTTTAAGTATGCTGGAGGAGCCTATTGAAGTTATTGAAAATGTGATCCTCCCGGCAAACGCTTTGCTTCTTAATCCATGTGATAAATTCTATTTAACGTATATTCTTAAAGATCATGAGGGTGATGATATAGTGATTTACGATGACGAAGTTTTCAGGATACTTACCATAGACAAGGATTTAAACACTGGACACGCCACGGTAAAGGCTATTAAAGATGTGTCTAATTTCTTTTGGACAACACGGTGATCGAACAGGAGAAACATGACGAAAAAAATCCCCCTGGTAATGGCTGTCCTTGATTTTGTCGGTAGAATGGAGGGGTGGTCAGATGCCCAGGTTGCCCAATACTGCCGATCCCTCTATTTTAGGCGAGTCAGGTACCTTCGCATATTCCTTTTCAATGTATGGGGTCCACAGGGGAAGTCGTCTCAGCCTTATGAGAAAGATGAAAATGGCGTATTCGATCTCAGGGTATTCAATGAGCATTTTTTAATCCAGCTCTCTAGGCTGAACCGTATATGCAACGATTTCAGAATAGCCCTCTACGTGGACTTATTCGACCATTGCGGAACGAAAAAGGCCGAGCATAGGCTGATACATCCTTATTATAATAACTGCAATGGCGTAAATGGGATATACGATCAGGGTAAAATAGCCCAAGATTTCAGGGATAAGCTGGCAGAGAAGGTGATAGAGATTGTCGGCCTAAAGAATACCTATCCGGCCTTGCATGGGATAGTTGAGCTTCCCTTGCATCCCACCTGGATCGGGCTATGGAATGAGGCCTATGTTGCCCATGCAGAACGGCATGAGTTTGGCAAGAAGGTGGCCTATCCTCTAGCCTCTAAGCTCCGCAAGCTCGGCTACAAGCAGAAGATCCTCTACTCGGCCTATGATGATGCCGGACATGCGATCGCCGCTTACGTGAGCTCTGAGAGCGGTTGGCAAACAGAATTTAAAAAAGGCGATACTGTTAGGCAATTTCACGGCATGACAAGCGTGGGGTGGATAGAGGAGCAGACGGCAAAGGTTGAACATGGCCGCTGGTTTGCCACGTCTACGGATGGGACGTTTCGCAAGAATCCCTCAATTTGGCTTGTGAGAACCATAATCAGCCGAGCCCTGCAGCTCTGCGAAGAAGGGAACCGGAACTATCACCATCACGAGGAATTGCCTCTTTCCATATCCGAGATTGGTACATGGCCCTGGGAGATAAGCGCAAGTCGTGATTTAGAGATATACACGGCCATCAATAAGGAATTCAACGGCCGGAAGAACCGGAAGGTTCCTAAATGGCTACTGAGAAAGTATGGGATTTAGCCCAACCTTAAAGACTAAAGGTGGACATTTTCGGGTACCTTGTCACCAAATGTTGACAAGTCGTAACAATATGTCTGGTTTCATATCCTGAAGTTGACATATTTGTCTATTAATTGCAATGGTCATCTTGACTCAAGATTGACAAACACCATTCTACTGTTCGCATTTCTGTGAACGATCCTAAAATCTGAACGAAATAACGGCATTTTTAAATATCCTATTGAATTTTTTTTTAAATAATTTTGCCAAATAGTCATATTTTATTTATTTTCAATTACTTCTGATTGCTAAAAAAACATTAATTTTAGTTGACATTTGCAATCCAATGTTTTATTATATAGACAAATGGAAAACATAAGCGACAAACTCCTTATTGGTTTCTTTCAGGATTACTGCGCTGAAAGAGAATATACCCTGGATCAGATTGGGCAATCTGTAGGCAGAACCAAAAGTTGGGCCTCACGATTTGTCAATGGGCATATAACAAAGTTGCAATATGTCACGAGAATAAGAATTAAAAAGGTTCTGGGGATACAATGAAAATAAAAAAAGTCTGCTGGGAAACCATTTATGATGGAATTAATAAGATTATAAATGATAATTTTCCACCAAGTGTTATTATTGAAATTCCCTTACCTAAAGCATCGAAAAGAAACCATTTGTTAGGTTTGCATTTTGATTCCTTAAAAGTTTCTGGTGTTTATTTGATATATTCTCACGATGAGCTTTTATATATTGGGCTGTCAGGTAATATTGGTCAAAGAATCATTAATCATATTTCAACTAAACGAATGGAAAAGGCAAGCCATATTAGATTAATTCGCATTGATGATAAAGGAAGAAATGCTCCTAGCGTAGCTTTAGAACGTTACTTAATAGACAAATTAAATCCTAAATATAATATGAATGATGGATATTTTGGTTTTGTTTACCCAAAGGAAATTGATAGAAAAGAAGTAATAGAGATTCTCAAATGACCATAGCATTGCTATTTCTAATTTTCATGATCGGTTTCCTGCTCTGCATGGCATTGGAGACTGAGTAAGGAGGGGAGATGATAACTAAATCTGATGTAAATGCTGTTATCGGTGATTTCGTGAGGCTTGCTAAAGAGAATCACCGCACCGGCATGGAATGGAAAAGATTAGGGGTATCTTTCAATGATAAATATGAAAAGAACATGGCGAAAAGCTTCGCATATCTGCTTTGCGCCAGGCATGTCAAGGAAAATCTCATGGACAGCGCCGCAGATGATCTGAATATAGAAAACCTCATCCACGAGAAAGAGGAGCGCCACGAGTCGGAGACGGATGATCCGTACACGGCGGCGCAGGCGGATAAACAACAATAAAAGGAGGGATACTATGGACAAAATCGGAGTTTTATGGAAAAGGGAAAAGGATGGAAAGGTTTACTTTTCGGGGCATATGGACAGGAAGTATCAGATTATTCTCACCCCGAATACCCCAATCGTACTTTGGAGAAACAAAAGCGAGAATGAGAAAGCTCCCTATTACGACATCCTCATAGCTGAGGATAAAAAACAGGGTGGCAATCAGGATGAAGAGCCGTTCTAGGGGGAGTCATGCCAGAGGCAGCACTAAAGCAAATTCGTAGATTCCCTAAATATTGTATATCCCCCAGTGGTGACATCTTTTCTGATTACGGTAGAAAGACAAGGCGTCTCAAGCCCGTGATGCACAATGGATACCCTTCAGTTACTCTCTGTGAAAACAAAGTTAAGCATCAATTATCAGTACACCGTCTTGTTCTGTTTCATTTCTGTAGATTGCCTTTATCAAATGAGATTTCTAATCATAAAGACGGAAACAAGCAAAACAATAATATTGAAAATCTAGAATGGGCAACACCATCACAAAATATAAAGCATGCATACCAAAACGGATTGCGAATAATTGATAAAACCCACAAAAAAAGGTGTGCCGTTCTAGGATTGAGAAAAAGAAAATTAACAATGATTGAGGCTGAAAAGGTACGAAATCTATTTGCTACGGGTCAATACACTAAAACGTGGTTGGCAATCAAGTTTAATTTAGACAGAAAGGGAATATTTCAAATCATTAATAGAGAAACATATAAGGAAACACAAACATGACCGAATCAAAAGAAACGACAGTGACCGAAGGACAGAAAAACATCCCCCTGATCTTTCCAAAATTAATCAACATTATGAGGAACGTCGGGACAATTAGCAAGGATCGTAAGAATACCGCACAAAAATATTCCTTTCGTGGGATCGATGATGTGTATTGTGCTCTACACGATGTCCTTGCGAAAGAGGGGATTATAACTATCCCTACTGTATTAGAGGAACGTGCGGAGGCATATAAATCATCAAGTGGGAAGACTTTAATTTATCGTATTCTCAAAATACAATATCGATTTTGTGCAGAGGATGGAAGTTCTATTGACGCTACCGTTATCGGAGAGGGCATGGATTGGTCAGATAAGGCAGCAAATAAAGCCATGTCTGTGGCACACAAATATGCTCTATTGCAAATTTTTCTCATTCCAACCGATGATCCGAAAGACCCCGAAAATGAAAGCCATCAATTGAATGGTAAACCAAGGCATGTAAAGGACGAGTTTACAGATGAGGAGATTGCCAGCCAGAGCATTTCAGACATGGCCACCAACCCCGATGAGAGCGCCGAGGAGCGGGAAAAGCTTGCCGGCTGGATAAAGATGTACCTTGAGAGCAAAACGATTGACTACAAGGCGTTCAAGCAGTTCCTGGATGAGACGACATGGAAGCCAGTCAGGAAATTCGTTGGTAAGCAATTCGGCAACCTCTCGCTGAGTGAGGGCAAGCTTACCGACCTCCAGTATCTCAAGAGCAATATCGACAAGTGTATTGATAAGTTCATAAAAAAGCAGATCGAGAAATGAACGGGAGGATTGAATGAAACGGTCATGCGGATATTGTTTTTGGGCTGATGATATAGGCTCTTCTGACATCATGTGGTGCCGGAAGCTGAAAAAACACCATGACATTATGGATCCTGGGTGCGCGTGTTTCATGGAAGCCTTTAAAATTAGTGAACACCATGATTGGAATTGTGACCACTGCGAGGGTATTGATTGCGCCTTTTATGATTGGGAGTACATGAGTTGCGAAATGCTCCTGACGCCCGAACAGTGTTCTATGTGTGATGGGCAGACATGACTCCCCTACATCTCATATGGGCCTTTATCGCGATAGAGGCGATAGTCGGGCTTGTGTGGCACTGGAGGCATAGAGAAGCATGAAAATTCGTATATTTTGGCGATATCTCTTGAGGCGAAAATTAAAGAAATCACGCAGCTTCGCGGAGACATTAATGATTACTAGGGATTTGGTGAAAACAGAAAAAGATTTTTTAGACTTATGTGACATTTTAGAAAATGGGTTTCGACACAATGAAAATATTTAAGAAAAAAATAAATAAATGTTGCTCTAAGTGTGTCAATTATCGCCCCGAATTTACCAACCATATGACAATTTACGACCCAATATGTCTATTAACAGGCAATCGGGTTTTGAGAGAACATTACTGTATTCAATGGCACGGCAATAAAACATGAAACCAAAGGCAAGTGCAGATAGGGAACGGCGTTACCCTCCCCACCCCTCCTTCAGAATCCCCCTTTTGCTTATTACGCTGTTCCCCAGCTTATATGCCGTCCGGGAGGGCTGCGCTTGCCTGAGATAGAGGTGTGAGATGAGCATATTATATTATTTCCACAGACATCATGCCCCACATTGCGATAAGGAAGCATCTGCTTTAAAAACTGTTATCCGAGCCATTGTTGATATTGAAGATAACCTAGCATATCCAATAAAAATTACTGAGGGGAAAGATGTTATCTGGGAGAATGACTTTAAAGACCCTCTTGATATTTTGGAAAAGCTAAAAAAGAAATTAGATGGGGGGGAGGAGTGATGACCTGGCCTGATATTGCAAACGGTTTTTTTGAGAGCATAGCCGGATTCATGCTGTGGTTTAACTCGCTGAAGCTATACAGGGATAAAAAAGTTCTAGGTGTACATATATTCCCTACTTTCTTTTTCGCTCTCTGGGGTTATTGGAACCTGTTTTACTACCCTCATCTTAATCAATGGGTGAGCTTTTTCGCTGGCATAAATGTCGTGCTGGCAAATACAGCATGGGTTGTGCTGGCTGTGCATTATAGGGGGAAGAAGTGACCATGAAATGCGAATGCTGCAATATCAGGCGAGCCAAGCATAGGCAACTACGCGACTACTACCGCTATGTCTGCACCGCATGCTCGCTGCTGCCGGATGATAAGTTCTACAGGCGCATCAATAGGCGGAATGATAGGGGCGCGAAGGTAGAGGCGTTGGTGGGGCAGGGGAGTTTATTTACATGAACAAACCGCCAGCTTTCCAATTCTACCCGAAGGATTTCCTATCAGATATAAATGTCGTTTCCATGAACATGGAAGAGAGGGGAATTTACATTACTCTCTTGAGTATCTGTTGGCTTGAAGGGTGGTTGCCAAATGGTTCAACCAAATTGCAACGACTGTGCGGCAACCCTTCAGGCTGGAATGAAGCATGGTTGAATATTGAGCCTTGTTTTTATGAAAATGACGGAAAATTGTATCACAAAAGATTGCAGATTGAGCGTGAAAAACAATTAAAGTGGCGTGAAAAATCAAAAATTGGTGGAATAAAAAGTGGTGAGTCTCGGGGGAAAACGAAGGGTGGTTCAACCAAACTCAAACCAAAGGCCAACACTTCTTCTTCTTCTTCCTCTTCTTCTTCTTTTGCATCTTCATCTTCTCCTAAGAAAGAAGAAATACTATTCGACGTCGAAAAAAAGGAATTCATAAATATCAAAAAAGAAGACATTGAAATTTGGAAAGAAGCTTTCCCCGCCTGTGATGTTAATCAGGAACTTAAAAAGATGATTGCTTGGCTTTTGGGGGATTGGCCCAAAAGAAGAAAGTCCGCATGGAAGCGATTCATTACCGGTTGGCTTTCACGAGCTCAGGATCATGGAGGGACAAAGGGGATACCTCAGAAATCAAACCTTGATGATTGGGTTAAGGAGGATAGCCAATGATTTCCCGACACGTTTTCAAAGTATATGTGGTAGATAAACTCTCCACTTTTTTTGATATCCCATCGGATGGAGAGGCGAAAGAGCTTTATGAGCTTTTTAAGAATACCAACGAGCCTGTTATGTTCAGGGCTACCGAAATCCTAACTAAGAAACACAGATATAAATCCTTTCCTCTCCCAGCAGAATTTGATTCAGCTATTCAAGAGGCACGAGAGGAGCATACCAGGGATAGCATTGATCCGGATATCCCGAGAGAGAATTGCTATGTCTGTTATGGCATGGGGATTCAGACAAAGGATAAAAATGGACGTAAAGTAGCTGTTCCCTGTGGCTGTTCGGCCGGGAAGATAATTGCAAAAGCCTGGGCTGAATACGATATGTCACGGAGAAGGCGAATATGACTAAAATCTCTACCGAGGTAGCCGCCTACACGAGGCAGGGGTAGGAGGGAAGAGATGAAAATTATCATGGTTTCCGAATGTAGAAGTTGCCCATATTTTATAAAACAGATGGCTAAAATAGATGGATATAATCAAGTGGTACTTTGGCGCTGTGAAAAAGCCTCTAGTCCCTGGAAAGAAGAAATGCCGAATCATAATTTTATTCACCCAAAATGTCCACTAGGGGACGAAAAATAGGAGGTATATTATGGAACCCAATAAATTTTGGATGGTTTTGAGAGACAACCTTGGAAGTGGGGCACACATACGACGCCGGACTTATGAAGAGGCGCTCGCTGAGGCTCATCGATTGTGTCAAAAGGAAAATTCAACATTCTTTATCCTTGAGGCAACTACGGCTATAAGGCCAAAACCACAATTGATTCCAACCGAGATAATTAAGCTTGAGCCCATGAGTAGGTTTGATAGTGGACATTTTGGGTGAATAAAATGATGAAACGCCTTAACCCCTGGCTTGTTGGCGTTGTCCTGCTTGGCTTGGTATTCTGGCTATGGCTCGGGAGCTGTGCATGGCGAATGACTCATGGGGATAGGCCTGAGTCGGCTAGGGTAACGGTGAG
>Ga0307376_10003338_pt1 | contig 15038 bp, 9 predicted proteins | sample TR2MG_FD_202536 | JGI IMG/M metagenome (GOLD analysis project Ga0307376, IMG submission 202536) | Soil microbial communities from Risofladan, Vaasa, Finland - TR-2 | ecosystem: Environmental > Terrestrial > Soil > Coastal area > Acid sulfate soil | place: Finland: Risofladan, Vaasa | collected...
TCATACAATCTTCATCTGGATAAACTATGCACTAATGACATGGGTTGTCGTATTCTCCATTGAGAGCACTTCTCACCTCACTTTTAATGATAGCATCTTTCTTCTTGTAATAGGAGGACTGGCAATGTCTGCACCTGTACAGAGCGGACTGGGTGCATTTCATTATATAATTTCCCGCGGGTTGCTCATCGTCAAAAATATTCCCCTCGAAGACGGACTTGTTTATGCATTGCTCACACATGAATCTCAACTTATTTTTGTTATAATTATTGGAACAATATCCTTTTTTATCATATTTAGAAAACTCCCCAAGGACAAAAAACTCCTTCAGGAGTGATGATGGGTAAATATAATGGCAAAAAATAAAACAATTTTTATCTGCCAGAATTGTGGTGTCGAATCAGCAAAATGGATCGGAAGATGCCCTTCATGCAAAGAGTGGAACACATACCATGAAGAGATAATTACACCAACTTCTTCACGTGAACCGGTACTTTTCATAAGCCAGGAAAAAAGAAGACCGGAACTTCTGGATAGCATAAAAGCTGATGAGCACGGCAGACAGAAAACAGGTATTTCAGAACTTGACAGAATACTGGGCGGCGGTATTGTGGGAGGATCATTGATCCTTCTGGGAGGCGAACCAGGAGTTGGAAAATCGACCCTTGCCCTTCAACTTGCTCTTGCTCTCAAGGGGGGAAAAATACTTTATGTTTCCGGAGAAGAGAGTGAAGAACAGATAAGTCTGAGAGCAAGAAGGATGAAAAACTCAAATCCTCAATGTTATATACTTTGTGAGACTGAACTAGAAAGCATCCTGACACATGCAGAAAACATTAAACCTGCATTAATAATAATTGATTCGATCCAGACAATAAGTAATGGTATGCTTGATTCATCAGCAGGATCGGTCTCCCAGGTAAGAGAATGTGCTGCCCACCTGCTTAAATATTCTAAAATAACAGGAATCCCAGTCTTCCTTATTGGTCATATTACAAAAGATGGAACATTGGCTGGACCCAAAGTACTTGAACATATTGTTGATGTGGTACTTTATTTTGAAGGTGACAACAATTATGTTTACAGGATACTTCGTTCTGTTAAAAACAGGTTTGGGTCAACTGCTGAACTTGGCATTTTTGAAATGGTTGAGACTGGATTAAGAGAAGTTGATAATCCCTCTGAAATGTTTATTAATCAGCACGATGAAGCACTTAGTGGAATTTCAATAGCTGCCACAGTTGATGGGCTGAGACCTTTTCTTATTGAGACTCAAGCTCTTGTTAGCAGCGCGGTTTACGGAACACCCCAGAGAAGTTCCACCGGTTTTGATATACGGCGACTTAATATGTTGCTTGCAGTACTTGAAAAGAGAGCCGGCTTCAGACTTGGTGTAAAAGATGTTTTCCTGAATATTGCAGGAGGAATTAAAGTAAATGACCCTGCAATTGATATGGCTATTATAAGTTCCGTGTTATCATCAAATCTTGATATTCCAATTGGCAGGGAGGTCTGCTTTTCAGGGGAAACTGGTCTTTCAGGAGAGATCAGACCCGTATCGCGAATAGAACAACGTATCCGTGAAGCATCAAAAATGGGCTTCACCAAAATATATATATCAAAATATCACCGGAATATTTCAACAAAAGAGATGAAGATTGAAGTGATCCAGGTCGGAAAAATTGAGAATCTAGTCAGGTCGCTGTTCAGTTAAAGATAGCTCACGACTTACAGCGTTGGTTAAGTCTCTGACTTCACAATCAAAGGTGGAAAGCGTGGAACTTCCCTTCTACAAATAAACTGACTGCTGTCGCCAGAACAACATCCTCTATCATCTATTATACATCCCCAGCACCATTTCCCCCTTACGCCATTGTGCCGTTACGCCCTTATGCCATTGCGCCATTGCGCCATTGCGCCTTTGTGCCTTTACGCCGTTACGCCCTTATGCCTTTGTGCCTTTGCGCCGTTACGCCTTTGCGCCGTTACGCCTTTGTGCCGTTATGCCGTTACGCCATTGCGCCATTGTGCCGTTACGCCTTTGCGCCGTTACGCCATCCTAATACCTTCCCCTGCTGTATGTATCCCTGCGCGAACTATTTAATTTAACCTTAGCACAATCAAGTTCTATATTGAAATTAACAGGAGTTTCAAACTCATCTGCTTCCATTATTCCAAATTGGGGATCTGCATATACTTTTTGAAGAAATAATGCAAAAACAGGAAGAGCCATATTGGCACCCTGACCTTCTGATAGTGATTCAAAATGAATTGATTGATCTTCCCAGCCACTCCATACACCTCCGACTAAATTAGGAGTGATCCCCATAAACCATCCATTGGAATTATTTTGAGTAGTTCCTGTTTTACCACCTATCTGGTTCCTGAAATTATAGGGTTCAAGTCGCATCCTTATAGCAGTTCCTCTTGTAACAACATTCTGCAACAGATTGAGCATCAGATAAGCCTGATCTTCACTCAACACCTCCTCAATTTTTGGAGTAAATCTCGAAATCACATTCCCGTTTTTATCCTCTATACGGGTTACATACATCGGTCGCGTATATATTCCTTTGTTGGCGAAAGTGCCATAAGCACCAACCATCTCTTCCAGCTTAATATCAGAAGTACCTAAAAAAATTGACGGTACAGGATCAATAAAACTTCTGACTCCCATTTTATGCATAAGGTCACTTACAGCAACCGGTTTGAACATTTTCATCAACCATGCTGAAATATAATTTTCAGATTGTGCCAGTCCCCAGGCTAAGGTGACCATTTTGCCATGATATGCCTTTGGTCCTGAGCTTCTAGGTGTCCATGGAACAGTGTCACCCGGAAGATCAAATGACCTTGGGATATTCTCAACTTCATAACAGGGAGAATATCCATTCTGCATGGCAATTGTGTAAAGAAAAGGTTTAATAGTACTTCCAACCTGCTTCTTCTGCTGTGTCACTCCATCCCATTTAAAATACCTGAAATCAGGTCCCCCAACATAAGCTTTCACATAACCATTATGAGGGTCTTCAACCAGAAATGAAGAACGTATGAAATACTTATAATAACGAATTGAGTCAAGCGGGGTCATTATTGTATCCCTTTCTCCTTTCCACGAGAAGACCTTCATCTTCACAGGAGTATTAAACGCAAGCATTATTGAATCTTCAGTATAACCTCTGGCTCTCATTATATAATATCTGTCACTCTCCGTCAACGACCTCATAATAAGCTCATCAATCTGTTTCTTATCAAGATCATCTGAATATGGCGGATTCTTAAATCCTTTGGCCCGTTTATAAAAACCCGGCTGCATCTCCTTCGACAGGTGCTCAGTCAAAGCCTCTTCTGCATATTGCTGCATACGGGAATTTATAGTCGTAAATATCTTCAATCCATCTTTATATACATCATAACTTGTCCCATCAGGCTTTTTGTTTTTAACACACCAGCCATAAAGAGGATTGTTATTCCATTCCCATAATGCATCATCATATGATGCCTGCTGAACATATTTTTGCCTGTCAGGCTCAGGCTTTCTCATTATGTTTCTAATGTATTCCCTCAGATAAGTTGCAAGCCCTGTATTATGATCCTGAACTTTAAAATCGACTTCAACAGGCAATTTCTTTACTGAATCTGCAACAGAAGGGGTAAGATAGCCGTATTTTGCCATCTGTGAAAGGACAACATTACGCCGGTTTATCATTCGAAGAGAATCTCTGACCGGGTTGTACATTACAGAATTCTTTAACATGCCAACCAGTACTGCGGCCTCTTGCAGGTTAAGGGAGTCTGGCGTTGTATTAAAATATACATTAGCAGCTGACCTTATACCTATTGCATTATAAAGAAAATCAAATTTATTCAGGTACATTGTAATAATCTCCTCCTTGGTATAGCTTCTCTCGAGCTTAACTGCTGTCTGCCACTCTTTAAATTTGTTTACACCAAGTATAATCTTCTTCATTAAAGCTGAGTGCCTGGTAGTGTCTCTCGGGTAAAGCTGTTTTGCTAGCTGCTGAGTTATTGTACTTCCACCACCTGTGCCCTGGCCAAGAAGTACTGTACGGATCGCTGCCCGGCCAAGTCCGCGTATATCAATGCCTGAATGCCTGTAATATCTTATATCTTCTGTAGCTATTAGTGCATCTTTCAGGTATATAGAAATATCTTTAAATTCTGTCCAGGTCCTGTTCTCAATACTTATTTTTCCAAGGAGAACTCCATCTTCAGAATAGACCTCAGCCGCAAGATAATATTCCGGATTTTCCAGCTCGCCAAAAGATGGCATTGGACCCAGTTTTTCCCTTGATATAAGAATAAATAATGTAATAATAATTATGAATGGAAAAATGAAGAGTGCCCAGAACCAAATCAGATATTTTCTGTTTATATTATTGCCTTTCATTTACTAAAAAAGTTTGCTCAAAAATAGTAAATAATAAAGAATCTTAACGGTTTATTTTGAAGTTTGGTACCTAATTGACTTACTTTGTCGTCTGATAAAAGAAAAAATATCTGTTGTAATGATCGAAAATCTTGTAATTGTTGAGTCGCCTGCCAAAGCAAAAACTATTGAAAAGTTCCTGGGTAATGATTTCCGAGTTGTATCAAGTTTTGGACATATCAGAGATCTGTCCAAAAAAAATCTGGGTATAGATGTTGAAAATAATTTCACTCCGGATTATGAGATACCAAAGGACAAGGCAAAAGTAGTCAGTGAGTTACGTAAAGCTGCTGCTGCTGCAAAAAATATCTGGATCGCTTCTGATGAAGACCGTGAAGGAGAGGCAATTGCATGGCATCTGGCAAGTGTGCTGAAACTTAACCTCTCAACAACCAAGAGGATTGTGTTCCACGAAATTACTAAAGAAGCTATCACAAGTGCTCTAAATACACCCAGACAGGTTGATATGAATCTGGTAAATTCCCAACAGGCACGCCGCATTCTTGACAGGCTGGTTGGTTTTGAAATATCACCTGTCCTGTGGAAAAAGGTACAACCATCCCTGTCTGCCGGCAGGGTCCAGTCAGTAGCTGTAAGGTTACTTGTTGAAAGGGAACGAGAGATTATTTCATTCAAAGCTGAGTCATCATTCAGGGTGAATGCTCTTTTCCGAATTGATTCAGATAATAAAGAAAATGCCGTTCTCAGGGCGGAAGCCTCCAAAAGGTTTCCTGTTGAAAAAGAGGCGCTTAAATTTCTTGAATTGTGCAATGTTTCAACATATAAAGTTGGCAGTATAATTATTAAACCAGGAACCCGCTCACCATCTCCTCCTTTTACAACATCAACACTCCAGCAAGAGGCTTACCGTAAACTGGGATTCTCAGTCGCACAAACAATGGCTGTTGCACAAAAACTATACGAATCAGGTAAGATAACATATATGAGGACCGACTCAACTAATCTTTCAAAGCTTGCACTTGCCCGGTCCCGCGATATTGTAGTCTCTGAGTTTGGTGAAAAGTATTCAAAAACACGTCAGTATAAAACCAAATCCAAAGGAGCCCAGGAGGCTCATGAAGCAATTCGCCCGGCATACCTCGATAATCAAACTACTGCTGGAAATTCGAACGAGAAAAGACTTTATGAACTTATCTGGAAAAGAACTATTGCTTCACAAATGGCTGATGCTGTGATGGAAAAGACATCCATTTCTATAGATATGGATAACTCCCCTGTCACTTTTCAGGCTAATGGGGAAGTAATCAAGTTTGATGGATTCCTGAGAGTATATGCAGAATCAACTGATCTGGAAAATAATGATGAGGACAAATATATAATCCCGCCTGTAAAAAAAGGATTACCTCTCTGGTACAAGATCATAACCGCCACTCAGAAATACACAACACCTCCACCAAGGTATACAGAAGCCAGCCTGGTAAAAAAGCTTGAGGAGCTAGGTATAGGCCGGCCTTCAACATATGCACCAACCATATCAACTATTCAGAACAGGGGATATGTAACCCGTGAAGATAGACCTGGTGAAACGCGACAGATAAAAATTATTACACTCGAAAAAGGAACCTCTTTCTCATCAGTAAAAACAGAAATTACAGGAAAAGAGAAATCTAAACTATTTCCCCAGGATATAGGAATTATAGTAAATGATTTCCTGATGGACAACTTTTCAGAGATTGTTGATTATCACTTCACTGCTGAGGTTGAGGAGCAGTTTGATGAGATTGCAATAGGAAATCTTAAATGGACGGGGATGCTGGAAAAGTTTTATTCCCCCTTTCATAAAACAGTGACTAATACACTTGAAAAGAAAGAGAGGAAAACAGGTATAAGACTACTCGGAAATCACCCTGAATCAGGAGAACCTGTTACTGTGAGAATGGGAAGGTTTGGCCCTGTTGCGCAGATAGGCGATTCAGGAAATGATACAAAGCCCAGATTTGCCAGCCTTGCGAAAAATCAGTTGCTTGAAACAATAACTCTGGAAGAAGCATTAAACCTTTTTCTCCTGCCACGCTCATTAGGTGAATATGATGAAGGAGAGATGATGGTCGGAATTGGTAAGTTCGGCCCTTATATAAGGTATAAAAGCAAGTTCTTCTCATTAAAAAAAGGGGTGGATGATCCTTATACTGTAACCTATGACAGAGCTGTTGAGATTATCCTTGAAAAGAATGAAAGTGATAAAAAAAAGATATTAAAAGATTTTGGCGATATAATGATCTTGAACGGGAGGTATGGACCTTATATTGTTAAAGATAAGCTAAACTACAGGCTTCCTAAAGGTACAGAAGCAGAAAAGCTTACCAGAGAAGATTGTATTACAATTATTGGAAAAAGTGATAAAGCCAAAAAGAAATCATAAAAACCACCATGTTAGACTTGAATGACTATTTTAATCCGGTGAGTATCGAAGGACCTGATTTTGAGATTCTCACAGGTCAGGCTGTCTTTCCTCATACTATCACAATTCACACTGATAGCATACCAATATCAGATATCAGTAAGTACAAGATAGCAATTCTAGGAGTGCCAGAGGATCGAAACTCTCAAAACAGTGGTTCAAATAAAGGTCCCGACACTATCAGGAAAGAGTTATACAAACTGGCAAAAATACCTGGAAGGTCAAAAATAATTGACCTGGGAAATATGAAAACTGGAGTATCATTTAACGATACCATTGCTGGCCTGACTGATATTCTCAATTTATTGATGAAGGAAAACCTGTTTCCGATAATAATTGGAGGAAGTAGTGCACTGGTTCCAGCAATAGATATGGCTATCTCCAAACAGGGAACTGATTATACCCTGATTGCAGTCGATCCCAGGATCGACTATAGCAATGACAGAAAAGAGCCTGATGCCTTAAATTATCTGAATAGTATTATCAATAACCATAAAAGCACATTTCAACATTATATTAACCTGGGCTATCAGACATACCTTAATGATCAACAGGTGATAAACCGGTTTCTTAAACAAAAATCAGAGCTGGTAAGAATTGGAGATGTAAGGCAGGCAATCTTCCTCACAGAACCTCTTTTCAGAGATTCAGATGTTGCAATATTTGATGTTTCTGCAGTCAGGCAGTCAGACGCACCTGGGACATTGAATCCCTCTCCGAATGGGTTCTATGGAGAAGAAATATGCCTTCTTTCAAGATATGCCGGTATTTCTGACAAACTGAAAATTTTCGGATTATTTGATTTAAATCCTGATTTTGATATCCGTTTTCAAACCTCTGGTCTTGCTGCTCAGATCCTCTGGTTTTTCCTCGAAGGCTTTTCCCAAAAACAGTATGAGACTCCTGCGTTAGATAACAGTAATTCAGGACGATTTATTAAATACCATGTAAGAGTTACAAATATGGACGAAGATCTTATTTTCGTAAAGAGTAATCTTACAGACAGATGGTGGATGCAGATATCTGGTGATAATGACCAAAATATATATGTAGCATGTTCACATGAAGATTACCTCAGGGCTAACCGCAATGAAGTTCCTGAGAGATGGGTTAGAACAGTTGAAAGACTTAAGACATGACAAATCATTTTAGCACCTCCTTCACATTTCAATTATTTATATATAATAATCCTTAAAGTACTTCGTTCAAATGAGAAGAAGTGATAACTCAAAATAATATTAGTAAATTTGTTTACGATTTAGATTTTTAGTTATTTTACTGGTTCAATTAAGTGCATAGCTCCAAGAAATAAAGAAATGAAGCAACTTATTATTGCATTTATTTTCTTAGTTTGTATTCTTCATCCGGTTTTTTCGCAACAAGATCCGTTATCGAGTCATTATATGTTTAATACAATGACATATAATCCCGGTGTTGCTGGCACTTCAGGAATGATTTGTGGCACTGCAATAAACCGACAGCAATGGATAGGATTTGACGGGGCTCCTTCGACTACAATTTTCAGCATAAATGCCCCATTTAAACCTTTCAAAATTAATAGCGGAGTTGGCTTGTTAGTCGAAAGTGATAATATTGGCTTTGACAAGGATATTAATCTTTCAGGTGTCTATTCATTCATAATGGATTTGGGCCTTGGAAAACTAGGTATCGGAATAAATTTTGGAATGCTAAATAAGACATTAGAACCAGAGTGGAAAATACCTACAAGTGATGCTCATACACCAGCTTCCGGAGATCTGTTGATACCTGAAAATAAAGAAAGCTATATAGCCTTTGATGCCGGCCTGGGACTCTATTATCAAGCCGAGAAATATTATGCAGCATTATCTGTTACTCATCTGAATCAACCCAAAATAAAATTCTCAAAAGGTCTTCCCTATATGAGCAGACACTACTATCTTACAGCTGGTTATAATTTACTGTTACCTAACCCTTCGTTTGAATTATCTCCTTCAGTTTTTGCTTTCAGCGATGGCAAAGTAGCTCAAATTACAGTAACAACACTGGTAAAATACAATAAAAAAGTATGGGGAGGCGTTTCATACAGAGCTGGTGATGCGTTGATTGGAATCATTGGTTTTGAATTATATAATGGCATCAGGCTTGGTTATGCTTATGATTTTACGATTTCGGATATTAGAAAAAACAGCAGCGGCTCCCATGAATTCATGGTTAATTATTGCTTCGACCTTAGCCTGGGCAGGAGCCCAATGAAATATAAAAGTATAAGATTTTTATGATTATTTAAAAAAATTAACTTACTTGCAGTATAAAATTCTAAAGGATTATGAAAAAGATTACTCTATTTGCTCTAATATTAATAATCTTGCTAACTGGTTGTGGTTCTTCAAATAATGGAGAACTCACTGGTGTTATGGGGCGTAAGAAATTCTTTGAACCAGAACCATTTGAAATGGCCTTTATTCCTGCTGGAAATTTTATGATGGGACCAAGCGACCAGGATGCAGTATTTGCAATGAACAGCATATCAAAGTCTGTTACCGTCGAGGCATTCTGGATGGACCAGACAGAAATCACTAATAATAAGTATCGTCAATTTGTATATTATGTCCGCGATTCCATACTCAGGACAAAACTAGCTGATGCAGGTGTTCCGGACAGAGAGTATTTCATGGTTGACGATGAGGGTAACATAATTGAACCCTATATCTTAAACTGGGAAGAAGAAATCGATCCGAAAGAAGAGATTACAAAAGAAACCATTGAAGAAATGTACTATCCTCCTCAGGAGAGATTCAACGGGAAAAGACAGGTTGATATAAGAAAACTTAATTATTCATACTACTGGGTTGATTATCAGCAAGCTGCAAAGGTAACATACAAATATGATTACGCCAATAATACCGGTCAGTATGAAGGCCAGGTTACAAATCTTGAAGGGACTCGTACCAATGTTACTGACCGGTCATCTTTCATCAAACACAATATCATTAACATTTATCCCGATACCTTATGCTGGATCCGGGATTTTACATATTCATTCAACGACCCTCAGGCTTCTCTCTATTTCTGGCATCCATCATTTGATGACTATCCTGTAGTTGGTGTAAGCTGGGTTCAGGCAACTGCTTTTAGTATCTGGAGAACTGATTATATGAACACAGCTCTTAGGAAAAATGGTATTTCTGATGTACAAAACTACAGACTACCGCTTGAAACAGAATGGGAGTATGCTGCAAGAGGTGGTCTCGACCTTTCAATGTACCCATGGGGCGGACCATACACCCGAAACTACAAAGGTTGCTTCCTTGCCAATTTCAAACCATTACGTGGAAATTATATTGATGATGGAAACGTATATGCCGGCAAGGTCGCTTCATACGAACCAAATGAATATGGATTGTATGACATGTCAGGTAATGTAGCAGAATGGACATGCTGTGCATACCATCCCTCTGCATACATGTTCCAGCATGATCTTCAACCAAACTATGAATATAATGCAACTCCACAGGATCCTCCTGTAATGAAAAGAAAGGTAATACGTGGCGGTTCGTGGAAAGATATTGCTTACTTTCTTCAGACAAGTTCACGAGACTATGAATATCAGGATTCAACAAAACCATATGTTGGATTTCGTAATGTAAGATCTTATATTGGCGTCAATTAAATAATATTTGAAATAACCCTAAATAATCTGATATATGAGCCTAGCAGAATTAGTACAAAGCAGCGGTTGGAAAAGTTTCATCGCTAAACTTTATGGTTTAGGTGCTTCAATCGTTATCATCGGTGCATTGTTTAAAATACAGCACTGGCCAATGGCAGGAACTATGCTTACTATTGGACTTCTTACTGAAGCTGTAATTTTCTTTTTCTCGGCTTTTGAGCCGTTGCATGAAGAAATTGACTGGTCACTGGTATATCCTGAACTGGCAGGAATTCCCGAAGATGAATCCCCGGAACTGGCTGCCCACAGTGGCGTAAGAGCCCATGGAGCTGTTTCAGGTGGTGGTGGAGGTTATGGCGGCGGTGCCGGAGCTGTTGCCCTTGCAAAATTCGATGAGATGCTTGAAAAAGCTGAGATCAGTCCCGATCTGTTCCAGAAACTTGGAGTGGGAATGAAAAAACTTGGCGATTCAACAGCAAACATCAATACTATGGGTGATATTTCATCAGCCTCTTCTAAGTATATGGAAACCATCAATAGTGCCAATGATTCGCTTGGAAAGTTGTCAGAGTCATACCAGGCAACCACCAAAGCAATAAACGAAACAGGTTCTACATACCGCAATATGGCTGATTCATTCTCAGTTATTGAAGTAGGTGGAAAATCATACCAGGAACAACTGGAATCACTTAATAAAAATCTTTCCGCCTTAAATGCAGTTTATGAACTCCAGCGGAAAGGAGTAGATGATCATCTGAAAGAATCTGAGAATCTTTATAAAGGTATTCAGGGATTAGTGAAAGACCTTGCAGATTCTGCCGGTGATACCAAATCTTACCGCGAACAGATAACTAAACTCAACGACAACCTGTCGGCATTGAATAATGTCTATGGAAATATGCTTGCTGCTATGAATGTTAAATAACGTGGCTTTTTAAATCTAACTAAATTACCTACAACATGGCTCACGAAAAGCTATCTCCACGGCAAAAGATGATCGGTATGATGTACCTGGTGCTTACCGCCATGCTTGCACTTAACGTATCAAAAGAAGCCGTTGAAGCATTTAAGAAAGTTGATAAAGGTCTTACACTTGCAATCGAAAATTATTCCATTAAAAATGACCTAATTTATAAAGATTTCGACAGAGCTGCTGCCGAAAATCCTGCGAAAGCCGGGAATTTCAGGACATCTGCCTACCAGGTCAAAGAACGGGCTGATGAGACATTCAATTATATTCAGGAACTGAAGATAGAAATAATCTTAAAAGCTGAAAAGGATCCGGAAACTCCTGCTGTTGTTGGTAATCAGATTAATATTGATAAAGTTGAAAAACATATTGATGATACCAACGTTCCCTCTGAAATTCTTATCGGAGCCAACGAAAATGGAAAAGCCAATGACCTGAAAGCATTGCTGAGTGAGTATCGAGAGTTTCTTATTTCAGTTCTTGAAGGTAAAAATATTGCCGCAGAGGAGGCCTTGAGAAATAGTCTGAACACTGATGATGGTAAAAATGAAGATGGTGAAATGGAACGGTGGGAGAACCTTAACTTCCAGACATTACCTCTTGTTGCTGTTATTTGTATATTATCGGAATTTCAAGTCAATGTAAGAAACGCTGAGACAGAAGTCCTTAACTTCCTTTATTCACAAATAGATGCTTCTTCATTTAAGTTTAACAGGCTCGACCCAATTGTTATCCCGGTTTCAAATTACGTAACCCTGGGCAGCGAATATGAAGCAACAGTGTTTATCTCTGCAACAGATACAACACAGGCTCCTGATATTATGGTTGGCGATACGAAACTTACTCTCGATGAAACAGGAAAAGGTATTTATAAGGCAAAAGCAACATCAATCGGTACAAAAAAATGGGGAGGTGTTATTGCTCTTAAAGCTCCCGATGGTACAATCGTAAACTACCCCTTTGATGCTTCTTATAATGTAGGAGAACCAAATGTGGTTGTATCTGCCACAGGGATGAACGTACTTTATACAGGTATTGAAAACCCAATTGATGTTTCCGTGCCAGGTGTTTCACCTAATAATATTAAAATCAGAGTAACAAATGGTACTTTATTAACAGGTAGGGTTAAAAATCCTTCAGGAGAATATTTCCGAGGCAACTGGATTATTAAACCCAACACACCCGGACAAAAAGTACAGGTGTTTGTAACCGCCGATATGAACGGCAAAGCAATGAATTATGCCCCTATTGAATATAGAGTAAAACCATTGCCTACACCTGTTGCTGTCTTTGCCGGTAAAAGCACTGGAACTATAACAAGAGGATCTGCAATTGCTGCACAGGGAGTATTTGCAACATTACCAGACTTTGACTTTCAACTTGTTTATAATATTACAGAATTTACCATTCTTTATTCTGAAAGAGGAGAAGATTTCGAACAGAAAAGTACTAGCAGCAATCTTACTTCACAACAAAAAGACCTTATAAACAGGTTAACCAGAGGGAAAAACCTGTTTATTAAAGATATCAGGGCAGTAGGCCCCGATGGAAGAGCAAAAGACCTTCCACCAATAATATTAAAGATAGAATAGGATAGTATTAAATAATTGTGATACCATGAATAAGAAAATTCTTTTTGTAATTATCGCTCTTACTATTACAGGAATAGCTAATGCCCAGGCATTTAGCGATATTTACGAAAAAGCTATGCCTGATGCCAAGAAAATTGATTATGCTTTTCTTAGAGAAGCTGATGTCATCTGGTCAAAAAAATATCTGCGTCTAATCGATCTCAGGGAAAAAATAAATCAGTCTCTTTATTATCCTACAATACCAACAAATGACGGAAGAAAGAGTTTTCTGACAATCTTGCTCGAAGAAATCAAGGCTGGCCGTATTACTGCGTACTCGACACTTGACCCAACAGTTCCTACTACCTACCAGGATGTCGAAAATAATATGGGGGCCACTACCAGGATTGAATCAGTACAAATAAATGCTGCCGGAGACACAAGAGATACTACAATCGCTGAACAATCAAATCCTTCTGAAGTAAAACAACTCTTACTTTATGAAGAATGGTATTTTGATAAAAAACTCTCAAAACTTGACGTGAGAATTATCGCCATTGAGCCATTCTATATGGGTTATGATAATGAGCTTCAAAGAGCTAGCCGTAAAGGTCTTTTCTGGGTTAATTTTAATGAGATAAGGGATGTCATGGCTAGAAATGAGGCTTACACATCAAATAATGATGCACAACGAATATCATTTGATGATGTTTTCATGCAACGAAGATTCGGAAGCATTATTTACGGAGAATCAAATGTTTACAATGACAGAATAATCTCAGAATACCAGATTGGGAAGTATAACCTCTTTGAAGCCGAACGGATTAAAACTGAACTCTTTAACTTTGAACACGATCTCTGGGAATACTAATATTTATTAAAAATATAATAGAAGAGGCGGGTTGAAACCCGCCTCTTCTATTTCTATAAATATTCCTCTTTTGTAGATTTCTTAACATCCTCAAGATATTGCTTAATATTCTGCTCCTCCTCCTTTTTTACAACCAGAAGAACATCATCCGAATCAACAACAATATAGTCCTCGAGTCCCTGCAAAACAGCTATCTTACCCGGAGAAATATTAAAAATATTCCTCTTGTTGTCATAGGAATAAACATCTCCCCTAACAAATGAATTTTTATTTTTGTCCGTCACCGAATGCTCATAGAGAGAACTCCATGTTCCAAGATCAGACCAGCCAATGTCAGTACACATAACATACACATTGTCTGCCTTTTCCATAATCCCATAATCAATAGATATGCTTCTGCACTCTGAATATATTTTACCTATTAAGCTTTTTTCCGTCTTAGTCCCAAAGTTATCTCTTCCCTCATCAAATACAGAATAGGTATCAGGCAAATACCTGTCAAAAGCAGAGAGTATGGAGTTGATCTTCCAAACAAAGATTCCGGAGTTCCAATAAAAGTCACCACTCTCAAGAAAGATTTTTGCCAGATCGATATCAGGCTTTTCTGTAAATGTTTTGACTTTTAATAAATTGATTGTGCCTTCAACTGGTTTTTTCTGATCTGCCTGTATATAACCGTAACCTGTTTCAGGTCTATCAGGCTTTATTCCAAGAGTTATCAGTGCATCATTCGCATCAGCAAAATCAAAACAGCTCTTAATAACTTCACAAAATTTATCCTCCTTAATAATCAAATGGTCTGCCGGAGTAACCGCAATTACAGCATCAGGATTTTCTTTTAAAATTCTAAATGTTCCATATGCAATACAAGGAGCTGTATTTCGCCGAAAGGGTTCTCCGAGCACACGAGATGGATCAAGACCTAATTGTTCTATAACCAGGTCTTTGTGATCAGCACTGGTAACAACAAAAATATTCTTTTCAGGGCATATTGATTTAAAACGCCGGAAAGTCTGCTGAATAAGAGTCTCTCCGCTCCCCAGAATATCCAGAAATTGCTTGGGTTTTTTACGACGACTTAAAGGCCAGAAACGGCTACCTA
>Ga0307376_10003339_pt1 | contig 15037 bp, 20 predicted proteins | sample TR2MG_FD_202536 | JGI IMG/M metagenome (GOLD analysis project Ga0307376, IMG submission 202536) | Soil microbial communities from Risofladan, Vaasa, Finland - TR-2 | ecosystem: Environmental > Terrestrial > Soil > Coastal area > Acid sulfate soil | place: Finland: Risofladan, Vaasa | collected...
TGGACGATATTAAAAGAGCGTCTGATCTTGTTAACCTACAAGGTATTCGTTCACCTCAATACGTCAGAGCACAGTTAAATGAAATTTTAAAATTCATCAGAACGGCTCAATTAGATATTTACAAACAAGGTAGAATTGATGATAAAAACAATGTGTTCAATGCTCCCGAATACTCCGATCAAATTACTAAAATTCGACAGTTCTTAGGGGAAGTTCCTAATTACTCATCAGAAGAAATTCCAAATATTAATCCTGAGAAGGATATATCTCCAGTAGATGATCCAATGCAGAAAAATGAATATATTTTAGAACCCGAAGATTTATTTAATCAAGGAGACAACATCTAATGGCTGCACCAATCAGAGGTAAAAAGACCGCTACAATATTAAAAGGCACTCCCAACGAACATACTTTTTATATTGAGGGCACTCCAGGTAATTTAACTCCTGGTGATATTGCAAAGATTAAAAAGTTTTATGGTATTGCCGAGGAAGCGTCACCTCAAGATATGGTGAACGAATTAAATAAACTGAAAGAAGTAACACAAGCTAATATCATATCAGATATTCCTTATGAACCTTACTCCAAAGAATATCATGCAGAGATGTCTCAAAGGATTTCTGATGTTAATCAACGTATGAAATTAATTGAAGATCCTGCTAATTATTATTTTAAACAAGCACAAGAAAAACTACCTTTCTTCTTAGATAAGTTTGTCCCTGATCAATTGGTCTCGAAACCTGCTTTTGAAACCGCTGGTGCTTTAGCCGCAATTGGTGCAACAGGATTGGCTTTCACTCCCACTGCAGGGGCTGCTGCTAAAATTTTAGGTGCGGATGCTTTAGGTGCAACTGCGGGTGGACAAGTTTATGAGTTAACCAATCAATTACTTCGTTACTTAAACGATTTACCTACGGAAGATCAAGCAACTCAACAATCAAAGTTCTTACAAGATGCTTATTTAAACTTGGCTTTCAGTGGAGGCTCCATGGCCCTCGGACCACTGGTCAAAGCATTTAAACCAACTATTGGTAAAATGTTATTTGGATTAAAAACAGGTCAACCTGAATTTGATAAAATGTTAAGCGTTGCAGAAACGTATGGTATGCCTCTCGGTATTATCCAGGCAACTAATAATAGATTTTGGAAAGGTTATTCAGAAGTTTTAGGTATTTTTCCTTTTGTGGGTACTCCTTTTAGAAGAGCAGCAGAAGGAACAAGTGAAGCCACTAGACAATATTTTAATAATCTCACTAATGGTTTTGCACCTTTACAGACAATGTCTTCTTTAGGTGGAGATGTGATGAAATTAGCAAGAGGTCAATATGATGATTCGGCTACAATTTCTAGAATTCTTTATGAAGACTTTGAAGAATATGCCAAAAGATTAGAGGGTAAAAAAGTTATAAAGCTAGATACTGTAAGAGATTTATCTCAAAAGTTTGTGAAAAGCTTAGAGGAAGCACAGCCTCGTGCTGGTTATGAACCCTTTAAGTTCCCTGGTGCATCTTCAGAAAAAGCCTTTAAAGAATTTTATCAAACGATGAGTAGATTAGACTCTGATGGTGTCACCATTCAACAAGCAAAAACATTAAAAGAATTATTCTCTAACTTTGCTGCTAACTACAAAACAGAAACAAAGGGTGGTTTTGTTCCTCCAAAAGAAGGATCAAGAATTACTCAATTAGCTTTAGCATTAGAAAGAGATATGAATACCTTAGTTGCGATTGATGATGACATTGACAAAGTTGTTTTTGATACAGCAATGAAAAAATTAACGACAGCAAATGGATATCTATCTGATATTATGCCTAAATATGAAGGTCCTGTACCTAATCTTTACAAGCAAGTCAACGCTAATATCTTTGGTCCTGGACCTCAATCTGATACTGCAGGGAGTATGTATGCAAAAGAAGCTTTAGATATTGTTTTAGGAAAAGCACAAACCGATCCACAAGTAATGGAAATTGTGATGAGACTTGCTGAAACACCTAAACCGAATGTAGATGCCTGGGTCAAAGCAGGTAAAAAAGAAGGTGGATTCCAACAAGTGGCTGTTAAAATTTTAGATGACAATCCTGATAGTCCAACTTTTGGTAAGACAATTACTAAAGTAGAATCTGTTGAAGCGATTGCACCGGATGCAGGTAAGAAAAAAATTATTCGAAAATTATTTGATAATGCTCTAGAAGGTTCTTTCTCTAATCTTCCTGTGGCTTCTACCATTGGTGATTATAAAAACTTAAAAGGATTACCTCCTTCCGAAATTGCTAAATATGGTTTCAAAGAAGGTGTCGACAAAACATCACAAGATTTATTTAAATTTAGAACAGTTGAATTTGACCCTTCCGTTTTTGCTGAAAAAATTGGTTTAACTAATATTGATAAAAGAGCAGCTTTAGCTCAAGCCTTAAAACCTGTTGGTACAAAGATTGAGGACTTACAAAGATTCTTAGAAGTTGCCGAAAGAGCAGGTAGCTTTACTGTTAAAGATCCTTCAAAGTTCGTAGCCCGTCGTGTTACTTTGGGTGGTTTTAGAAGTCTTTTATTATTCGGTGCAGGTACTGCTGGAGCTTCTGCTCTATCAGGTGGTATTGTGCCTTTGATGATTCCTATCATGCTACGATACGGTTCGAGTATTTTAAGTGATCCAAAAGTTTTAAAAGCCTTTACACAGAAATTAGCAGACACTGGTTTAGATGTAGGTAAGCGTACTGCAGTAATGGGAGAGGTTGGTAAAATGACTGACATTGATAAAGTTTTATTGGACTGGGCAAACAAAACATTGCCTACACAAGATGAATTAGATCAACAGGATTTTGTTAACCAAGTAGAACAATCAATTTTAAGTTTAATGAAAGAACCTCAAAAGAAAGTTGAAATGGGACCCGCTCGTGATCAACAATTAGATATGATGGGTAGAATGTTTGGTCCAAGAGGAATTACTCAAGAAGAAGCACAAATTGGTGGACAGTTAGAAGAGCGATTAGCTCCTACGTTCCCGGTTGATTATGAACAACTTGATTATGAACAAACAATGCCTGCAGGTGCTTCACAAAATCTTTCTCCTGATGTAAGATCAAATTTGGCTTTCGGAACTTTAGATGATGCTTTAGAAACACAAATGTTTAAAAGAGGTATAGGCGGTTTATAATGAAAAAACAAATACAAGGTGGAGTTGATTCTGTTCGTGTCGTCCCAATGAACTTTCAACAAGGAGGAGCATTAGATTTATCTACGCCACCTCCAAAATCAATTAATCTTCCTATCTCTTTTAATGAAGGAGGTAATGTAGATTCTTTGATGCCTCGTTTTGATCAATTTTCACCTGAACAAAAACAACAGTTAGATGAAGAAATTTATCGAAAGTATTTTTTCGATATGTTGAATGAACACTTTCGAAATGAGGAAAGGAATAGTGATCCTTATTTTCAACAGGAACAAGAAAAATATAAACGTGAATTTCTTGGACTTCCTAATATTATTAATGCTGGAGGTATTATGAATGTTCCTTCTCCTAACTTTTCTCAAGAAAATAACTTGAAACCTGCTGGGATTTTGTCTATAAACAAAGTCTATGATATCTAAAATTAAACAATTTATACTTAAACTATTCAAGAAAGGGGAACCCGATGAACATGAAAAGCATTGGGGTATAGGAGCATGATTAATATTACAGATTCACTGAAAGATAGGGTTCGTCTTAACGAAGGCGTAAGAACTCAAATGTATTTAGATTCACTAGGCAAAGCCACGATTGGTATAGGCCATCTTATTCAGCCTCACGAACGAGAAAGATACGCCGAAGGTGTAGAAATCTCCATGGAAGAAGTCGAAGAACTATTTGATTTAGACTTGAATAGAGCTGCTGCGGGGGCTGACCTTTTAATTGATGAATGTGTGGGACACGATTTACCACAAAATGTAGAAGAAGTAATTTTAGAAATGGTTTTTCAACTGGGGACCAGTGGTGTTCGTAAGTTCTCCAAGATGTGGAAAGCAATGAGAGTTAAGGATTGGGAGAAAGCAGCCGCAGAAATGAAGGATTCTAGGTGGCATTCTCAGACACCAAAAAGATGTGAACACCTTGCAGAAATCGTTGCAAATACCGTTAAACTAACATAGGATTAAGTCATGGGTAAAACAGAAGAAAAATTAACTCTTCAAGCTATGGAGCGAGAGCGTAAAAAGCGTGAAGCTAAAGGCAAAAAGAAAATTTCATATAGATATGATCACATCAAAGACCTTGACAAAGAGGTTAGAGCAATTAAAATGAATTTAGGTGGTGATCCCATGAAAAAGAAAAAAAAGAAAAGTTTTCCAGATTTAAATAATGATGCCAAAGTTACCAAGAAAGATGTTCTTATTGGTAGAGGTGTTATCAAGAAAAAAGACGGTGGCGGTGTTGCACGTGGCATGGGAGCTGCAACTCAAGGCGGTAAATTTAAAGGCGTATTTTAATGGCTAAGAATCCCGATGAAACAGCTATTATGCAAAAGATAGCCGAGCTAAGACAAATTTTAAGAGATACGGATCCAGATGATCCTAGCTATGAGACATATAATTCTGACTTAGAAGACGCTATTCGTGATTTAGGAATGTATGATGACATGGCTTCAGGAGCAAAAAATTAATCATGAGTATCGTAGGTTCAGCATTAAGAGGTTTTGGTAAAGCCTTAGGTAAAATTGGAAAAAAAACATCTAAGATTTCTGATAAAACTGTAGGTAATATAACTATGGGTGCTATCGGAGCAGGAGTTGTTGGAGCTGGTGAACTTGCAAAAAGAAAGAAGAAAAAACCTGTAAGAGGTCAAAATAAGTATGGACCTAAAGGCGGAAATAAATATCCTTAACTAATCCACTCTTTTAATTCATCCCCCATCACTTGACTGGCTATGTCAACTTTGTTTTTCAAGGCAGTTAATATTTTATCATCAACCGTTCCCTGGCAAACAAAGTCAACATAAGTCACTTTATTCTTCTGGCCAATTCTGTGTGCACGATCCTCACTTTGTAATCTTATTTCAAGATCATAATTGTTTGAAAAGTAGACAACAGTACAAGAGGCAGTAAGAGTGATTCCATATCCACCAGTCTTAGGGTTCGCAACAAGGTACGTAAGATCGCTTGTTTGAGATTGAAAATCTCGCACCAGATCCAAGCGTACTTGATTTTCTGTATCACCATAAAAAGCTGCAGCCTTAGTATCATTATATTTCTCCTTTAGTTTGTTAGTTATCGTTTTGATGTTATGTCTATAGGTAGCCCAGATGATAACTTTACCATCTATTTCCTCCAGAACATCCAACAATTCATCGTAACGTTTATTAGGCAGGTCGTGGATTTCACCATTATCATTAATAGTGAATCCACAACATACCTGGTGCAACTTAACGATCTGTGAGAGCCGGTTCACAGACGTGGTTGTTTTGTCATTGAAAACAAACATAGCGTTTCTTCTCAATGATTCATACGCTACGAGCTGTTCCTTACTCATAGGTATAAATCTCTTTGTATAAAGTTTAGGTGGCAAGTCCGTACACTCTTCTTTCTTGACACGGAATGCAGCAGAAAAAATCTTCTGTTCTAATTCATCTAAACGTTGATAGCCTGTAATTAAAGGAAAGTGACGACCACCTGATGTCGGTCGATTAATAATCTTGGCATAACGAGCACGAAACGCATAAAAGTTCGACTGACCAAGAATCTTTGGATCAAGAAAAGCAAACTGAGTATAAATATCTAAAGGTGATTTTGTAACAGGTGTTCCGGTTAAGATTCTTTTATAACTTATATCTTTGGTTAATTTAATTAAGCTTTTGGTACGTTTAGCATTATGTGTTTTAATCGTGGTGCTTTCATCAACAATCATCATTGTTTTATTTTTATCTTGAACACTTAAATATTTTTCTAAAAACTTCACACCCTTTGGTGATGAGATAGATTCGATATTCATTAAAAATATATTTAAAGGTACAGAATTCTTTTCTAATAAATCAGTTAAGTTCGCTTTTGTTTCGGGATCTTTTAAACTAGGGTCCCAGGTATGAATGACATATTTTGTTTTATCTGCTGATACAAATTCAATAATTTCTTTATACCAGTTACGATACACGGACTTCGGTGCAAAGATAACACAGTTATCCACACCTTTTTTATGATGAAGAATCATCATATCCATGATTGCGGTTATTGTTTTACCTGTTCCCATCTCCATCAAATAGGCGAAATTGTTGACGTTTGTGTCATGACAAGTTCGAACTGCTTTAAGTTGATGAAGAAAAGGTTCCTTCAAAAAAAAGTTAGCCATATACAAAATAATATATTGCATTTTGTTAGGATTTCAAGTATAAGATTTGTATTGAACAATTAAGTGTTTAGCTGACACTTATAGCTTGTGGCGGAACAACGTTTTTAACAGAGGCGTAACGCACAGGGGTGGTAGAGTAGGGCCAACTGGCTGAGGCTATCATGAGTAGGTTCGAGTAGGGCAGAGCAATGTTTATCTGTGTCCCGAAAGTTGGAGGTGAAACAACTAAGCCTCCCAAGCTGTTCTAAAACAAAGGAGGCAAACAAATGGCTAACACAATCAGTTTTGAGGATCTCAAACATGATGCAGGAGACCTTAGAAAGCTACAAGACAACGACTTAGATTCTCTAAGTAAACTTATTCAAAGACAATTAGATTTAGATGTTGAGATTGAAAACATCGAAGAAACACTTAAAGAAATAAAAAGAGAGCGTGAAGTTCTCTCTAGTGAGACACTTCCTTCAAAAATGCAGGAATTAGGTATCAATGAAACAACGATGAAAGACGGTAGTAAAGTGACTGTTAAAGAAGCTTTTCATTGTAAAATACCTTTAGAAAAAATAGATGAGGCTCACGACTATCTGAGAAATAATGACCTTGGTGACATTATTAAGAACAAGGTTGCAACAAGTTTCGGAACGGGTGAAGATAATATGGCAGGAGATTTAGTTGGATATATTGAATCTACCTATGGCATCACCCCGGAAGTGAAAGAATCAGTGCACCCTTCGACACTGAAGGCGACTTTAAAAAAGCGTCACGAAGAAGGACTCACGGACCCTGATGATCTTTTTGGGATTTTCATACGTCCAGAAACTAAAATAACAAAAGGAAAAAAGTAAATGACACAACAAGCAAAAACCAAAAACGAAGTTGCAAAGAAAGAATCTTCTGCACTCGTAGTGAATGCTATTGATCTAAGCTTAGTGGCTAAAGATCAAGGTCAAGGTTTGGCAAAAGTCGATTTAAATACGACTGCGTTGCCATTCTTAAAAATTCTTAGCTCTATGTCTCCGCAAACAAAAAAAGCTAAGAGTGAATACATTGAAGGTGCAGAGGAAGGTATGATTTTCAACACTGTAACTGAAGAACTCTTCAGTGGTGATGAAGGTATCAAAGTCGTACCATGTTTCTTTGAACCTGTTCAACTAGAATGGTCTGACAGAGGTACTGGCTCCTCTGCTCCGATTGTTCACCCTGTGGATACCCCATTATTAAATAAGACCACAAAAGATAATGACGGTAAACTTAGGCTTCCAGAGGGAACTTACTTAGAACGCACACATAATCATTATTGCCTCCTGCTTAATGAAGAAGGACTATCCTCGCAGGTACTTCTTTCTATGAAAGTGAGCGGTCTAAGTCGATCACGTAAGTGGAACAGTTTGATGCTTTCTGCTCAAGTAAAGCATGGGGATCAAGTTATTAATCCTCCAAGCTGGTATTATTCTTACCACTTGACAACCAAGCATCAGTCGAATGATAAAGGAGACTGGTACGGCTGGGATATTAAGAGGGCTGAATCTGTATCAGCAGATGTTTATCATGCTGGTAAGAAGTTCTTTGAAGCAGTGAAAAGAGGTTCTGTAGAGGTTAATTACGAACAATCTAGCGACAGTGCGGGTACTGAAGCTAGCGATAGCACTACTCCCTTTTAACTTGATTGGGGGGACTTCGGTCCCCCTTTTAATTCATGGAAGCGTATCTAAAGTTAAAAGAAATATTCAATGGTCTAACCCGAGCACACGGAGTATTTTACAAAGGTGAAAAAAAGGAAAGCGGAAAAGTCGGTGGCAAAGCTTTCATTATTAAAGAAGATGTAACCGACAAACATTGGAAAGACCATGTCGAAGGTATTGATCCTAGTCTTGGTATCATTCCTATCCGAGATGATTCTACTTGTTCCTGGTCTTGTATTGATGTTGATGACTATTCTATAGATGTACGCAAGACAATTGCTAATTATTCAAAATTAAATCTACCAATTATTCCCTGTCGATCTAAATCGGGAGGATTTCACTTATTTATATTTTTTAAAGAACCTGTTCTTGCTAAAGATGCGATTGCAAAACTTACAGAGATAGCTTCCGTGCTTGGATTTGCTGACTGTGAAATATTTCCAAAGCAAGAATCTCTGAATGCAGAGCGAGGTGACACAGGAAACTTCCTCAACCTACCTTATTTTAAAGGTGACATGAGTGGAAGATATGCTATGAACGAAAATGGTGAGTCTTTGACCATGGAAGAGTTCTTCAATTTGGTTTCTCAGAAGGCAATCACACATGACCAACTTCGAAACATATCTGTAAAGCCTTTAAAACAGAAAAAAGCCATTTTTGACGGCCCTCCATGCATCGAAATACTACAAAATATGGGTATTTTTGAAGGATCGAGGGATGATGTGGTATTTCACTACTGTGTCTATGCAAAGAAGAAGTATGGTCCAGGGGAGTGGCAAAACAAAGTTATGGAGTTCAACGCAAACTATTGCAAACCACCCATGAGTTACGACCAAGTCAAAGTAAAAATCGATCAACACGATAAAAAAGATTACGGATACAAGTGTAAAGATGTTCCGATGCGATCTCATTGTGATAGTTCCAAGTGTCGAGTTCGAAAGTTTGGTATTGGTCGAGATGATGTGGAGATGAATATTGCTAATCTCACCAAACTAGAGTCCGATGAATCTGTTTGGCACCTCGATGTTGACGGCTCACGGATCACGGTCACCACGGATGAGCTAATGGATCAAAGATTATTTAGAAAAAAGGTTTTAGAGACACATACCAGTCTTCCGGTGGAGATGTCTAAGCGAGACTACGAGGCTCGTATTAGAGAATTATTGGAAAGCTGTGAGATTATTAAGATGCCAACCGAGGTAACAAAGGAAGGTCGTTTCTATTCACATTTAGAGGATTTTGTATACAATCAACACATCACCGATGAGATTGAAGAAGTGTTAAATCATAGTGTTTGGAAGAGTGACGGAAAAATCTATTTTCAGTTATCAAGCTTAGAGCGATACCTTCGTAAAATACAATTCAAAGAATTTTCAACTACACAAATGGGTTCACTGATCAGGGACAAAGGCGGAGACTCTAAACAAATGAGAATAAATAAAAACTCGGTGAAGAATTTATTTTTTATACCTGATCCTAAACCCCAGAATGAAGCCAAACTTGTTATACCGAAAGTCAAAGACAATGTCCCATTCTAAAATAAAAAAGATTTATGGACCACCAGGCACAGGCAAAACGACATTTTTGTTAAATATTGTGGAGCAAGAATTAGAAACGAACTTGACACCCGAGGATATAGCTTTCGTTGCTTACACCAAGAAAGCCGCAAGCGAGGCTATAAATAGAGCTTCTCATAAGTTTAAGCTCGATCAAAAAGATTTTCGTTATTTCAGAACTATTCATAGTTTAGCATTTCAATGTTTAGGTTTATCGACAAACGATGTGATGAAGCCGAAGCACTACACAGAAGTTTCGGAAGCAATGAAAGTGGATCTTGCACCGAAAGATACACATGATGATGATGGTAATTTTATTCAACAAGATCCTTATTTAAAAATTATTGACTTATCTCGAATAACAGGAGTGGGTTTGTATGAAACCTTTTCTAAGTTTGGTCACATTGTCGGTGGTTGGAGAAAGTTAGAACAGATTTCTGAATATCTTAAAGAGTTCAAAAAAACTAGAAAATTATATGACTTTACTGACATGCTCTTAGAGTTTAATCTTAGACCTGAAGTATGGCCAAATATAGAGGTATTAATCGTTGACGAGGCACAAGACCTATCGCTCGTACAGTGGCAAGTTATTACAAACCTCATATCTAAATGCAAAAGAGCATACATCGCTGGTGATGATGACCAGGCTATTTTCAAATGGGCTGGTGCAGATGTTAATACATTTCAGTCTTATCCTGGCACTTCTGTTGTACTCAATAAATCCTACCGAATACCTAAATCCCACCACTTCGTGGCATCCAAGATCGTTCGAAATATCAAAGATCGAGTGGAAAAGGAATGGGAAGCAAAAGATGAAGAGGGTAAAGTTGTTACAGTCTATTCACATGAAGCCATCCCTTACAAAGACAAAGAATGGCTCGTCCTCGCAAGGACTAAATACATACTTAATAAAGTTGAAAAGTTCTTCCTGGAACAGGGTTACTACTACGCACGATTTGGTCAAAGCAGCATAGCCGACAAACTTAAACATGCGATCGCTTCCTGGAATAAAATATCCGAAGGAGAAACAGTTAGTTTAGATGGTGTCAAAGCCATGTATGAATACATGAGTTCGGGTGTGGGTGTTCAGCGTAACTTTAAAAATTTAAAAAATATTGATGACAAAGAAAAGTTTGATTATGAAAGACTTTTATTTCAACATGGTTTGTTAATTCAAAAAACAGCGACATGGTATCAGGCACTAGATAAAATACCGTATGGTAAAGTGATATATATCCGACAGTTAATGAAAAGAGGAATTAACATCTGGCAAAAACCACAAATAGAAATTTCTACGATACATGGTGCAAAGGGTGGAGAGGCAGACAATGTCGTTTTACTTTTAGACTTATCGAGAAAAGCCGAAGAAGCATTAATTAGCAACCCTGATGATGAACATCGAGTCTTTTATGTCGGAGCAACCCGAGCAAGAAAAGAACTTTGGTTGGTGCGTTCAGAATCAGATCGAGAGTACCTGGAGGTTATTAGATGAGAATTGTATATATTGACGGGAAACTAAAAATATCTTTAATAGAGGAAGAAATGAAAGCCATCAAAAAGAACTGGCCACAACCTATAGAAATTGACAAACGTTGGATACCATTCTTGGTAGAAGACATAGCCAACGTGAATTTAGAAGCATGGAAGGATACGTTTAAAGAAGAATGAGTATTCAGAATCCACTTTTTCAACCACCCAGTGAATGGGTTTGTCCTGAGTGTATTGATTACAAAGGACAAAGTCCTGTTGCGATTGATTTAGAAACTTACGATCCAGGAATCAAGGACCACGGACCAGGTTGGGCAACGGGTAATGGTAAAGTCGTGGGTGTTGCGATTGCGTGGGAGGGTTTCAAAGGATACTTTCCAATCGAACATGATGCTCCCGGTAACTACGATAAAAAAGTTTTTATGAGACAGTTTCAAGATATGCTCGATCGTTGTCCTGAAATTGTTTGTCACAATGCCATGTATGATATTGGTTGGATGAGAAGAATGGGTTTACGAATTACTTCTAAGATTTGGGACACGATGCTCATGGCTCCTATCTTAGATGAAAACAGAATGCGATATTCTTTGAATGTTGTTAGCAAAGATTATTTAGGGGAAAAGAAATCAGAAGCTCTTTTATATGAAGCAGCCAAAGAATGGGGTGTCGATGCTAAGAATGATATGTGGCGATTACCTCCGATGTATGTTGGACCCTATGCAGAACAAGATGCCGAGCTCGCTTTAAAATTATTTCATGTATTACAAAGAGAAATACTAGCACAAGATTTAACTCACATTAATGAGTTAGAACACCAGGTCCTTCCTGTCTTAATAGATATGAAATGGAATGGTGTAAGAGTTGACGTAGATCAAGCTGAACAAACAAAAAACAAACTTCTCAAACAAGAATCTGAACTTCTCAAACAGGTTAAAGAAGATACAGGAGTTGCTGTGAATGTATGGGAAGCAAAATCTATATCAAAGATGTTCGATGCGTTATCCCTTCCTTACGCACGGACTGAATTGACGGGTGCTCCTAAATTTGATAAGCATTTCCTCCGCACTCACGAGCATCCGTTAGTTCAAGCAGTCGCTCAGGCTCGAGAATATAACAAAGCTCGAACGACTTTTATTGATACCATTTTAAAGCATGAACATAACGGAAGAATTCATGCTGAAATAAACCAATTACGTGGAGACGGTGGTGGCACAGTCACAGGAAGACTCAGCTACAATACACCTAATCTACAACAAGTTCCTTCCTCGAAGGTTTTAGGACCGATGATACGCTCGCTCTTTATACCCGAAGAGGGAATGCAATGGGGTGCGTTTGACTATTCTCAACAGGAACCACGTCTTGTGGTTCACCTCGCTAGTCTAACGAATGGCGGGTTGAAAGGAGCTGATGAGTTCGTCAACGCATACCATGAAGATCCGAATACAGACTTCCATACCATGGTCTCGGAGATGGCTAAAATTGATCGAAAAAAGGCTAAAACGATCAATCTAGGGCTATTCTACGGCATGGGTAAGGGGAAACTATCCTCTGAGCTAGGACTGACTCCTGGCGAGGCTGAGGACCTTTTTGAGAAGTATCACTCTCGTGTCCCTTTTGTCAAAGAGATGATTGAATTAACCATGAAAAAAGCGGCTGATGTCGGTCATGTGAGAACCTTGCTCGGTCGTAAGTGTCGTTTTGATGAATGGGAGCCTATACGATATGGGGTTCACCGACCACTGCCCAGGGCCGAAGCGGAAAGAGAGCATGGTAAACAAATTAAACGAGCTTATACATACAAAGCTTTGAACAAGATTATTCAAGGATCTGCCGCTGATATGACAAAGAAAGCAATGGTTGATCTGCACGCTGAAGGTATTACTCCACATATTCAAGTTCATGATGAACTAGATTGTTCTTTTGACAGTGAAGCACAAAAGAATAAGATCATGGAAATTATGAAAAACGCAGTACAGTTAGAAGTACCTGTTAAATTAGATTGTGAGGTAGGACCATCATGGGGCGAGGCGAAGTAGATAAAAAATTAGATAGCAAACTTGAAGCTACACTCTGTCCGCAATGTTCCTATGAACATGTGATCGTTCCGATGTTTCGAACTCATTCCGATAATTATCATTGCCTTTTATGCAAGACAAGTTTTCAAAAAAGAGTTAATGGTCGAACTATTTTTCTTCCTGTAAACGAACCTGATGTTGAATTTGAAGCTGACTTTTCAGTTTAGCAACGGCAGTTAATAAATTAGTTTTTTGCAAGGGACCACTAAATCTAAAAACTTTTGCGATACACAAAATTCCTTTCATGTTTCGACCGTTGCTATCCCAAAATATTATCATTTGCACAACTGACATGCAATCATAACAAAACAAGTAAATAAATTTTCTGTGTATAACTTCGCTAGGAGAAAATACAATGTTTAATATTACAAAAAGATCAATGGATCACTTTTTAAACTTCTTTAAAACAAAAGAAGATAAGGATGAAACCATCAAACAATTCTGCCAAGCCGAATATAAAAACGATTGGTACGCAGCTTACATGACCTTTAAACAAGAAGGTCGCTTCCCGAACTTTATCCGAAGAACTCTCTAAGCAGAGTCAACCAGTTTAGTTGTGCAGAATCCTGTTATATACATATTAGGATCTGCCGACTCGACTTGGCTTTTAAAATACTGCACATAACCCAAACAATCAGAAACACTTTCAAAAGGCTGATCTAAAGGCTGTATCGTACAAGACTTCTCCAGGGGAGTCACTGTGCTTTGTAAACAAGCTATTAATATTAAAAATACTTTCATTTCTACCCCCTTGACATTTATATTATAAACTCTTATATTATTCTAAGAAATTAGGACATATGGTTTATTTATTAATTGTACTACTTACAGTGATGTTTTGCATCGCTAAATTTAGATGGGTTATTGGTATGGGCTTTATTTCCTACGTATTATTAGTAATTATAGGAGTTATTTAATGGATGCTACCAAATACAAATCCGTGGCAATTAAGGTCGCTGTGTATAATAAAGCACGACCGATGGCAGAAGAAGATTACTGCACCATGGGTGGATTTATACAAAAACTGATTGAACAAGAGGAGAAGAAAAGAAATGGCAAAGTACGAAAGTAAATCATTAGAGTTTAGAAAACATTTATTGAATTTAATTGAATATGCAAAGAGCGATCGCACTAACTTTCCGTTAGATGAATCAGTTGCGTTTTTACAAGGTTATATCGATGGATTAGTTCAACACGAAATGGAGGACTATGATTCATGGCTCAAGGACCAACAAGAGAATGCAGACATGACACCTAATCATGCTGGATTTGTTAATGGTATTAGAGTCACTCGATAACAAGTTCCGATTGCACCGACCCAATTCGGTTAAAGCAGATGGATAGTGTTGCCCGCCAGGGCCACATGAAAAGCTGTGAGTTTTAATTGGCGTTTCTTTACGCTAGTTGAAACTCAGGTCGGTAGGACTAACAAAGGAGATAACTATGGCTAAATTTCAACCTGTGTATGAACACCAAGACGGCAGAGGTCACTCTGTTCGTTACGCTTATCAAAGAGAACGAAGACGAAGAGAACGAAAAAAAATTGAAAAACTAATGTGTAAAACTTATTTTACAAACCCAAATTCTTCAATAGAATCATCGGATGGCAAACATCACAATGATTACAGAGGACATGGAGTCTTTGATTTCCCGACGCATGGTCCTCGATCTCATCGAGCATGAGAGAGACTTTTTTAAAAACAATGACGAGAAGGTAGAAGCGTTACGAGCCTGTGCCGACCTTTGGGACCACGAATTAGTGGGTGATACCAAAGATTTACGAGAGGCGACCCGACGTTTAATTATTCAAAAATTAAGTAAACTCAAGAACGGAAATATGTTATCTTTCCCAAGATGATAAGAGATATTGTAAGAGCGGTTGAAATCTTTACAAAAATTTCAGATCCGCCCGAAATGTTAGAGAAAA
>Ga0307376_10003341_pt1 | contig 15031 bp, 16 predicted proteins | sample TR2MG_FD_202536 | JGI IMG/M metagenome (GOLD analysis project Ga0307376, IMG submission 202536) | Soil microbial communities from Risofladan, Vaasa, Finland - TR-2 | ecosystem: Environmental > Terrestrial > Soil > Coastal area > Acid sulfate soil | place: Finland: Risofladan, Vaasa | collected...
TTGGGTTATTTTTTAGGACCAGGCGGGACGGGTGATGGTTCCGGCCGGACGCCTTTCCGAAAACTTGGGAGACGAGGTTCCGTGCCACCACGGGTAGCGTCCAATGTAGTATTACGGCAGCGCAAGACGTCGGATGCTTTCCCACAAATTTGCTTCTGGACAAAATTGTTGGCACCCTCAGGTATTGTTTTGTTCAAGGTCATTTTGCGGAGATTGACAGGGGCTGAAACGAGCGCGCAAGCGCCAAACGGACCGCGAGGAGCCGGTTCGCCTCTTCCCTATGGACGCGTGGCAAATGCACGATACCTGTGAGAGGATCTGAGTGGCCTGGCGGCAATTTTGTCACTGTGCTCCTGAATAGGGAAATGCGTCGCCAAAAGGTCTTCGAACTCGGCCCGGAGAGCAGACCCGGCGGCGCAACCAACGATCATCTAAAAAGGCACCTCCAACTCACCGGGAGGTGCCTCGTAGCAGGGGACGGGAAGCCCCCTTCCTTCAGGGCGGGCAGGCTTCACCCCCCGTCGGATACCGCGGGGGGTCTCCAGTTCCATTCGGCCAGGAGGATACCCCCCATGATGAAGGCAAAGCCGACCAACTTAACCACGGTGAGTTCCTCCATACCCCAGGCCACGGAAAAGACTGCGGCAAATAGCGACTCCAGGCTCAGGATGATGGCGGTGTGGTGGGCCGGAGCGTACCGCTGGGCGGACGTCTGCATGAAGTAGGCGCCCACGCTGCCCAGCAGCGCCGCGTAAAGGATGGCCCACCAGGCCGGACCGGAGAAGGAAAGGGCCGGGGCGCCGGAAAACCCCACCGCCACGAAACTGGCGGCACCGGTCACCAGTAGTTGGACGGCGGTCAGGAAGAGGGGGTCCAGGTCCTTTGCCCACCGACCGAGGGCGAGAAAATGCAGGGCAAAAAAGACGGCGCAGGCGAGAGTGAGCCATTCCCCGCGGCCAAAGCCGGCCTGTCCCCGTAGGAACAGGAAACCCAGCCCCGCCACCACCAGCAGGGCAGCCGCAACAACCCGCCAGTCCGGCGCCCGGCGGGTCAGGAACACACCGAAAATAGGCACAAGGACCACGTAGATACCGGTGATAAAGCCCGACATCCCGGGCGTGGTGTACGCAAGCCCCAGCGTCTGGGTGGCGAACCCGCCGAACAACACGAGCCCCGTGAGCAGTGCCTTGACCCAACCCTTCCAGTGCGCCGGCCTTCTGGCCGCACTCAGCAGGAAAGGGGCCACCACCAGAAAGGCGATGCCGAACCGGAGGCCCAAAAAGAGCATGGGCGGCACCTGGTCCAGGGTATTCTTGACGACGACGAAATTGGATCCCCATATGATTGCGGTGGCCATAAGCCCGGAATCGGCCAAAAGCCTTTGCTTCGGTGACTGTTTTTCCAACGGTATGTTTTCCCTTTCGCATTCACTAGAACTTCTTAACTTACCGGGAACAAGAGGAGCTGCCGTCCCGCCGTGTCAAACCAACCCGTTCCCGGGCCAAAAAATCATTTAGGATCTATTCCCGGCACCATTTCCCTCCCGGTAATTCCGTTCCCCTCTTGCCTGCACCGCGCCGAACCGGCCGCAGTCTGTGCGCCGTCGAAGCGGTGCAAGAGTCCCGGCACCCCCTAAGGTTGTTTGTCAGCTTAACCGGTGATGACAAAGTCGAACAGTGTACATATTAGAGGTTTATTGCCAATCACCTCCCGGCGGGAATGAAGAAGTTGTCTCACGTGGCGTCCCGTGAACCGACCGGGCCGGCTTCCTCTCGTCTCACTTGCATCGTCCTTAAGGAACAAGAAGAGACGGTTGACAAAACCGCCTCCAAAACGGCCAGCGACCGGCGGGCATATGAACGCCATCTCTTGGGTCTTATGTCCTGTCTGCAGTTTTTTGGTGCCGGTGAATCCGCAACAGGCGCCGCAACATCCTTACCCAAAGCGACCAGGTGCGCCCGACAACCGGGGCGGATTCTGCGTAAGCCGCCGCACGGTCAAACGCGTCTTCAATCAGGGCATCGTGGAGCCAACGGAATACCAAGGGCCAAGTGATATGAGCGAGACCCGCTATCCGCATCTCGATCACGTGGCTGATTTGCGCCGTACCGGCACCCGTGTCTTTAAGACGGAAGGCATGGGTTCCCAGGAAGCCCCGGGGCCCGGTGAAGCGAAAGCGCACATGGCAGCCCGGTTCGCATGCTTCCACAACATAGCGAATCGGGCCATGGCCGCCGATCGCCCCAACCGCCAGCGGCAGGTCGAGAACCAGCGGGGGCCACTGACCGAGGGGCCAGAGTCGGTCCTCCGGCGAACCCAGACCGTCAATTAACGGAGCAGCATCTCCGGGTGAAGCAGCCAAGCCACGCGTGTGGATGTTTACAACCATGCCAGTCTCCCCTGACTATCACTTTAACAGGGCCTGAAAACGCGGATCATTGCGCACGGGATCGAAATCATGTTCCTTACTGGCGATGGCCTTGACCCCGTCCCAAATATTAATGGCCTTTTGCAGATATTGGACAACCATAGGAACATTACCGTGCCGGCCATAGATGCTGGCTATACCGTAATAACTCCATTCATCCTGGCCGTTCAGCGCAATGGCCGACTGGTAGGCTGCAATGGCCTGATCCCACCGTCCGGCCAGTTCATTGGCCAGCCCCAGGTTAAAATGCGCGTATTCAAAGTCCGGCTTCATCGTAATGGCCTGTTGGATCAGAGCGATACCTTCATCGTACCGGCCCAGGAAAGCATAGGTGGCCCCCTTGGCATTCAGGGCCTTATAGGATCGGGGATCCAGAGCCAAGGCCTGGTTGAACAGGCTTAGAGCCGGTTGGTACTGCCTTTGATAATATAGTTTCAGGCCTTTCTGGTATAACTCCAGGGCTGTTTGCTCATTGGGAGAGGGAGGGGTTTCGGCCGGTTGGTAGACCGCCCCCTGCGTGGTTTTCGAGGCGGGTTCCGTTGTCGCTGAAGGCTGGCTTCTGCCACAACCCGGTAAAAACAGCAAACCAACTACACCACCGGCGACAACCAACCCCGCCATCACCCAGCTAATCACTTTGGCCGGCAACATATGTTTCATAAATCACACACCATCCTTTCCGTGACAGACCGGGCCTCCACCCAGCGGCATGAACCAGCTCACGGCGGGAACAATTACTGCTCCGCCTCCCTAATCGCCGCCAGCATACTTTGCGGCGAATTACCCGGATAAACCCGGTATATGTCCCAGGTCCTTGCCGACGGGTCAGGCTTGTTAACCCCCGCTGTCTGGGTGTAGAAATAACGATAACCCAGCTGAATCAGAATATCCTTGGCCAGCAAGGTGGGCCTGCCGTCGGGCCATGCAAAATCTAATGGATCGGTTACCCCGATCTTCTTCAATTCATCGGTCATTTTGGTAGCATCGGATAAGACCCTTTCCCTATATTCATCGGTGGTTTCCATTCTATGCTGATCGGCTAGATACTCTCTTGTGGCATAGAAATACCCGGTTTGGTTGCCATCTGGTCCTGAAGGAATCTCATAATGACCATTATATGTATGCCCCCCAAAGGACCATATTCCAGAGCTCAACATGATCTTCCCCTGGTCGGCAGTGAGGTATTGCCAATACGCCTGCATATGCGCATTGTCATCCCACCATCCCGTTATCATGAAAGTAGTCGCCGTCATGTTCTCTTTTGCTAAGGCGGAAGTAACGTACTTGAACACACCTTCATAACCATCATCAAAGGTCAGTAATACAGCCTTCGTGGGTACACTAGCCTGGCCGGCAAGAAATTGGTGAAACCTGTCCAGCGTAATTACGTGGTAGCCGTTATCTACCAGGGCTGCAAGTTGATTGGCCAATTCTACAGGTGTCTCAATCGCGGGATCCCGGCCGGCTTTATGCTCGAACGGGGGATAATAAGTATTGGTAGAAACATCATGGAACATTATGACTACCACGTTATCGCCTGTGGGCCCGGATTCCTGCGCCGCCGCCTGTTGCGGTGGCCCGTCGTCAGACTGTTTGGCTCGCGTGCAAGCCGCGGTCAGTGAAATAATTAGAATAATTGCGAATATTCCCAAAACGACGCTCTTTTTCATGCCTCCACCTCCTTTAGGACTACCGGCGTATCACCTTCTCCCGTACCCGTAGCGGATAGTACCCTGACTGGCCAGAGCTTGTCCTTTCCGGAGCCTCAAGCGACCGGAGAGGCAGCCGAATCTCTCGCATGAATGTTGACAACCATAGTGCCCAAGCTCCTGCGGGGCAAGCATTTTCTGCCGGCGCGCCCGGGCTGGGAGGCTGCCTGATTTCGCTCACTTACAGGGAAACATGGTCTTACAATTGACTCACCCGCTCAAGGTTTTCCTTTTTGGTAAAGAAAGCTCGGTGAAGAAGTTCGTAATCCGTTCTTGAACATACGTCGTTGCAGATACTTGAGAATCTTTCGCTCTTTTCCAACGCCTGGGCCAGTTTGACACAAGGATAATCGTTACATCTGCCGCAGTTGTCAACCTTTCTTTCTAAGGCGCATTGGCTGATCCCATATCTACACCATTGGATTGAACGGCACCCATGGCAAGCAATCTCCATTGCCGATACCACGGTATCCCGCCAGCCGCAACGATACCATAGTTCCACCACTGTCTTTAAACCTTCCATACTACCGCTGGTGGTTGCAATATAGCGTGGACAATATGTGCAGACGTTTCCGCAAAAAGCCAGTCCTGCCATAAACCCTCCCCCCAGGAATCGGATCTGCAACTCGCCTAGCTATGGCAAACACATAACAATTGGGTTCAATGCATGTTACCGCTGAGGTTAAGTCCCACCACCCCGGCTATAATCAGCCCGATGGACATGATCTTCAGCGCGGTTAACGGCTCCTTGAACCAGAGTATCCCTACACAGGCCATGAGAGCAGTTCCGACGCCCGCCCACACGGCGTAGGCGACGCTCACGTCGATCTTTTTCAGGGCAATAGCAATGAAAAAGAAGCTGCACAGGTAGAAGACCACCATCAGGACCGACGGAACCAGCTTGGAGAAGCCTTCCGACAATTTCATGCTCGTGGTACCGGCGACTTCGAACAGTATGGCCAGGGCCAGGAAAACCCAGGTAGCGAGACTGGAATCCTGAACTTTGCCGATCAAGAGTCCCGCCAATTCCTTCTCCGTGGTCGCCGTCAGAACTACCCCCCGTAGCAGGCTACGGCCAAACCTTCCGCAGCCCGCTGGTCTTCCTTGATACTGGGATTTCAGTGCAGGCAACCCCGCCTAACAGTACAACTTTACAACAATCCTCGTTTCGCGAACTTCTCCCGTACGCTGGGAAACAAGGACAGATCGGTATGGGGCAGAAAGCGGCTGCCCACGAACTTCTGCATGAAGACGTCGCTGGCATTCAGTTCGAAGTAGGTGATCTTGCCGGCTAGTTCCTCGGCCTCACGCAGCTTGCGCCGCGAGATCAGGACCAGCCTGGCCCCCTCCCCGGAGCTGTTGCCCAGGCGGACCATGCGCCGCCGGTCCAGATCCGGATAGAGGCCGATGGTAACGGCCGACTCCAGGGGCAAGTACTGGCCGAAGGCTCCGGCCGCATAAAAGCGCTCGATGGCCTGCATGGGCAGCCCCACGCTCTCCAGAAGGTATTCCAGGGCGGCATTGACCGCACCCTTGGTGCGCAACAGGTTGTTGAGGTCGGTCTGGGTGATGGTGATATCCCGGCCGGTGGCGCTGTCAGCGGCCGGTACAAGGCTAAACGACCGGCGGCCGTCGCGGAAACGGCCGGAACGGTCGATGATGCCGGCCAAAAGGAGTTCGGCCATACTGTCCACCAGGCCCGAGCCGCACAGGCCGCGGGGCTTGTCGCCGCCGATGGTGACGTAGCTGACCCGGCCGCTGTCGGGATCGATGCTGACCCTTTCGATGGCGCCCGCTTCGGCCCGCATACCCGCGCCGGCCACCCCTCCCTCCAGAGCCGGTCCGGCCGCCCCGGCACAGGCCACCAGCCAGTCCCGGTTGCCCAGAACCATTTCCCCGTTAGTGCCGATGTCTACGAACAGCGATATTTCGGACCGGCGGTGCAGACCCGAGGCCAGGATACCGGCCACGATGTCGCCGCCGACGTAACTGCCCACGCCGGGGAGAAAATAGACCGGAGCGTTGGGAGGAATGGCCAGGCCGGCCTCCCCGGCCGAAAAACAGCCCGGGCGGTTGGCCGCCGGGCTGTAAGGTGCAAGACAGATACGGGCCGGGTCCAAACCCAGCAGGAAGTGGATCATACTGGTGTTGCCGGCCACAACGGCCGCGGCAAAGCCGGCCGGTGGAATGTGGTTGTTCTGCGCCAACTGGCTGATCAAACCGTTGACCGTGACCAGCGCGGCCTCGCGCAGGGAAAGCAGACCCGTCTCTGCGCTGCCGGTCTGGATCCGGGTGAGAATGTCTTCACCCAGGGCTATCTGGGCGTTGTAGCCGGCAGCCGTATCCAGGACCCGCCCGGTTCCCATATCCACCAGGTAGGCTACCACGGTGGTGGTGCCCAGATCTATGGCCAGCCCGAAGTGACGGGCGGTCGTATCGCCGGGCTCCAGTCCGGCCAGCCGCCAGCGGTCCCGGTAGCGGCCCAGGGTGGCTGTAACCTGCCAGTTGCCCTGCCGCAGGACCGACGGAAACTCGCGCAGGATGTCCAGGGGGATTTCCAAACCAACCTGGTTCCCGACTAGTCCCTCAGCCACCCGTTCCCGGTCGGCCCGGTTGTCGGCCAGCGACGGTGGCGGTACGGATAACAATACTTTCCGGCTGAGGCCATCCGGCTTGACCCGCCGGCGGCAGCGGGAGGCCACAATTATTGGATGGGCCAACCCTTCTCGCTTCCTGGTCTTCAAGACTTCCCCTCCCCCGCCCCTTATTATACCATAGGCGGGGGAAGTTGTGCCGCCGGTGTTCCTTTATCCTGAGACGTCCTTTTTGCGGGCGACGAACAGGCGGCTTACCGCCAGAACCAGCCGGATCAGGGGATTGCGCAGGCTGGATTTGAGGCGGCGGTTATCTTCCGCAAGGCGCCTGACTTCGCTCTGGGCAAACCGCAGGTTGCGGTCCAGTTCCTCCCCCCCGCCGAGGGCCGCCTTCAGGTTATGGCTGGTCTGCTTCAACTGCTCGTGTAATTTCTTAATCTCGTACTGGGACGCCTGCTTCTCCTTCTCCAAGCGTTCCTTCAGCTCGATTTCCTGTCTCTGCAGGTTGGCTATGCGCTCGTCGTACTCGTCCTTCAAGGTTGCCACGCGAGTCCTGAATTCGCGCTCCTTCTCCTTGTAGTTCTGCAACATCAGAAACAGGTTTTCCAGGCTGCTTTGGTTCTTACAGAAGGCTTCGCGCTGTTTACGGACTTCTTCCTCGGCTTCGCGGGCCCGTTTGACCCAGAGCCGGCACTGGTGCAGGACGCTCTGGCTCTTATTTTCCACTCGCCGGATATGCTCCCGGTTGCTCATGATCTCCCGCTTCCGCAGGGCCAGGAGGAGATCTTTTTCCGCCATGTGGGTCAGAAGCTGTTCCCTCTGGTGACCCATTTCCACCCGTTCCGCCAGAGCGACAGCCGCCTCGCGCCGGGCGGCGTCCACCTCCTCCAGCCGGCGTTGGGCTACTTGCTGGCGTTTCTCGAAGCGGTCCTTCTCCCTCTGCCAGCGGCCTTTCTGCCGGCGCAGCGCGACGGTAAAGCGTTTCAACAACTCGTCGTAAACCACCCGCGTTACCTGGTTATATGACCAAAGGCCCGGCACGGTTTCCTCGAAAAAGGGATATCTCTTCAGGATGCCGGCGACAGCGCTTTGGTGAGTGGGCTGCCATGTATTGACCTTTTCGAAGATCTGGTTGAGGGAAAGACTCTCCGGACTCAGCTTGATGGCCCTGATGATTAAGTTCTTCAGGGAATACTGTCCCGCTTCGACTTCCCACTCCGTCAGGCCCCAGTGCCCGTTGTCCAACTGGATGAATCTTCCGTCGGACATCAGGTTGCCTTCTTCGCACACCATCTTTTTGACCTTTTTCTTCTTGGGACTGTTTGTTCTGTTTAACTCCCGCAGACTCTGAGGCTCGCCCTTTTTAAGAAGGATGTTAAAGAACTGGTCGTTTTCCCTGGACCCTTCCAGGTTAAGATGCCACAACCCCCGCTCATCCCCGTTGAAACACCCGTGCTGCTCCAGGCAGAGGCTGACCTTCTCCTCCACCTGTTCCTGGGAGAAGTCATGCAGCATTCTTTTGTGAACATGCACGGTCAGTTCTGTAGGCGATAAGGCCTCGAAGAAAAATAGAGTCTTCTTTAGTACATCGGTTAGGGATAGAAGCTTACTGTTCAATCCCGCCTCTCCTTCCTGCTGAAGATATATTAATATTCAGCGGCGTGCAGCCATATCCTCCCAGGTAAAGGAAAAATATTCCTACACTACTCCCCAAGAAGTCTCTAGGTTCGCCCATGGCCGGTAGAAGCACTTTCTTCCGGGGAATTGTTCTTCCGGACTTGTATTGCCGCCCGCACCACTCTTATAATGTAGATGGGTGGAAGCTGCACCCAGGCGAGCAGTAGGCCCAACCTGTCTCCAGCGAACCGACCCGCCTCTTTTTCTTTGCACCGGCGAGGAGCAGGCAGTTTTTTTCGTAGAGAGGAAGTGAATTATGGACCGGCAGGTTGAGCAGCCCAGTCCGGTAATGCGTCAGGAGGAAACACCGCTCGGCACCGTGGTGGTGGAGGGCCCGGCCAGCCCCGGTCATCTCACCGGGCTTTCCATGAACGATTGCCTGACCAATTTCCGCCCTCCCGAGCGTCAGAAGCAGGCGTTGATCGAAATTGCCGGCCTGGATCCGGGCATGGTCTTCATCGCCCGAAACGGTGAAGAAATCGTCGGTTACGTCACTTTTCACGAACCCGATTCGTTTACCCGTTGGATTAAACACCCCCGCGTCGTGGAACTGGGCGGTATCGAGGTCAGCCGCGAGTGGCGGCAGGCCCACGTGGGGGGCAAGCTTATAGTAGCCGCTTTTTCCTTCCCCGCCCTGGAAGACTACATCGTCATCACCACGGAATATTGCTGGCACTGGGATTTGCGGGGTACCAACATGGAGATGTGGGAGTACCGCAAAATGTTGACCAACCTGTTCGGCAAGGCCGGCATGGTAATGAAGCCCACCGATGACCCGGACATAAACGAACATCCGGCCAACGTGCTGATGGCACGCATCGGTGCCAATGTCTCGGCCAGCGATGCTCTGATCTTCGAAGAGATGCTGTTCGACGAAAAAAGGTTCTATTAGTCCCCCGCACGGCAAAAAGAGAACCCCCGGGGGCTCTCTCTTTGTGACACCAGTTAAGGGACCAGGACCTTTTTCTCCGCTATGCCGCCGGTAAGCTGGTCAGGGCCTGCTTTATGCTCGTGGACGGAACCACCAGAATCCAGCCGTTGCCGGCCGCTACCACCTCACCGGCCACCCGGCCGTCTGCCGTAAGCGCCGGACTGCCGCTGTCGCCGGGCTTCACCCCGTTGCCCTGCATGCCATACCCCTGGAAGTTCAACTGCCACCCGCTGGTCGTACCGGCCACCTCGGTCTCCGTACCAAAGTAAGTGATATTGCCTGAAAAACCGTTGGGCTGAATCATACCGCCCGCATAGCCGGTCCCGTGCAATTGGTCGCCCACGAACACACTGCCCGCCAGTTCCAAGGCATTAACATCCTTCAGTGCTTGGGGCACGGCCAGAAACACTACATCATCTGCGGGGTCGGAACCCAGTACGCGGGCCTGCTCCGACCACCAGGTCCACTTGTACGGAAGACCACCGCTCTGCCACTGGTTCTCAGGCGCCACGGCATCCTTGACCTGGCCGGCCAGGTATACCTGCGCGGAATCAAGGGAGGCACCGGCCAGCACCCAGGCGTGGTACGGAGCCACGACGACTTTTTCCCCGCCTGCCTCCAGGTAGAACGCGGTGCCCTGACTCTCCAGCCCGCCCGGGGTCTGCGCGGCGGCCACGTTGCCCGAAGCACCGGCCTGCCCGGAGGGGCCGGACGACATCACATAAACCTGCATCACCTGTGGAACCGGATCAGCCCCCTGACCCGGCGCCGCGGCCGTCCCGGCCGGGTCGAAGGCCGCACTAGCAGCGGGAGCCGGCCTGGTCGCAACCTTAGCATCCCGTGCCGTCCCCAGTGGAACTTGTCCCACAAAAGAGGACGCCAAAATAAACAGTCCGGCGATAACCGCCCAGATCCGGAGCATGTCACTCACCTCTCCCGCCTTTAGCGGGTAATAGAGTAGTTGAGTTCACAACCGGTTTCGCGGCACCGCCGAACCTAAAATTCGGCAAAAAAGTACTCCCTGGCATTGCGCGCCAAGGGAGTACATGAGGCTCTACGTCCTCACCGGCAACCCGGCTATCTTGGCCTTTCGGCTTTAGACCCGTGGCTTTGCGTCCGCCTCTTTCGATGGCGTTTGCCCTTAGCGGTGCTTGTTACTTACGTAATCGGCAAGTTCTAAATGGTTCTTTAGATGTCCGGCTAAAAAATTTCCCGCTTATTTGACGCTGTAGTTCGGCGACTCCTTGGTGATGGTTACGTGGTGCGGATGGCTCTCCAGGAGTCCGGCCGAGGTGATCCGGATGAATCTGGTCTTGGTCTTGAGTTCCTCAATGTTGCGGGAGCCGCTGTAACCCATGCCGGCACACAGCCCGCCCACCAACTGGAAGATGGTCTCGGACAGAGGACCCTTGTAAGGAACGCGACCCTCCACCCCTTCCGGTACCAGCTTTACCGCTTCCTGCTGGAAGTAGCGGTCCCGGCTGCCTTCCTTCATGGCACCGATGGATCCCATGCCCCGGTATACCTTGTAGGTGCGGCCCTGGTAGATCTCCGTATCGCCGGGACTCTCCTCCGTACCGGCCAGGAGGTTGCCCAGCATAACTACGTCGGCCCCGGCCGCAATGGCCTTGGTGATATCCCCCGAATACTTAATACCGCCGTCGGCAATGATCCGGGTGTTGGTCTTACGGGCCTCCATCATGCAGTCATAGATGGCGGTAATCTGTGGAATTCCTATACCGGCCACCACCCGCGTCGTACATATGGAGCCCGGCCCCATACCCACTTTAACGGCATCCGCCCCCGCTTTGATAAGGTCCCGGGTGCCTTCGGCCGTGCCCACGTTGCCCGCCACCAGGGGCAGTTCGGGGAACCGCCGCTTAATCGCCTGAACGGTTTCCAGCACCCCGCGGGAGTGTCCGTGGGCGCTGTCCACCACTACAATGTCCACCTTCACCCGTACCAGTTCCGCAACCCGCTCCATGGTGTCCGGCGCATTACCCACGGCAGCGGCCGCCCGCAAACGCCCCCTGGCGTCCTTGGCGGCCAGGGGATAGATGCGGGCCTTCTCGATGTCCTTGATGGTGATAAGACCCCTCAAGGTCAAGTCCTTATCCACAATGGGCAGTTTTTCGACCTTATACCGCTGTAGAATTTGCTTGGCCTCTTCCAGGGAGGTACCCACGGGGGCCGTGACCAGGTTTTCCCGGGTCATGACGCTGCCGATGGATTGATCCAAATCCTGCTGAAAACGCAGGTCGCGGTTGGTCAGGATACCGACCAGCTTCAGGTCGACCGTGATCGGTACGCCCGAGATTCGGTAACGCTGCATGAGGACCAGGGCTTCCCGGACCGGCCTGTCCGGTGAAAGAAAGATGGGGTCGGTGATCACACCGTGTTCGGAGCGCTTGACCCTGTCCACCTCGAGGGCCTGGCGTTCAATGGTCATGTTCTTGTGGATGACGCCCAGGCCGCCCTCCCGGGCAATGGCTATAGCCAGGCGTGATTCCGTAACGGTGTCCATGCTGGCGCTCATTAGGGGGATGCTCAGCTTGATGTCCTTGGTCACCCAGGTGGATGTATCCACATCCCGCGGCTCAACCTCCGTGGCGGCCGGGATGATCAGGACATCGTCGAACGTCAGGCCGGTTTTGGCGAATTTTTCCTCTTCCATGGCTCGTACCTCCGGTTTTCGCAGATGTTCCTGAGATTATACCACGGAGGAACCCTTTTTCACCACATCCAAAAACCCCGGAGAAGGAAAAAAGGGCAGGTTAAAAGAAGAAAGTAAAGGGTGCAGACATAAGTAACCAATCATACGGGGAGGAGTTCTTTTGCCGACGGGAGTAGTTGTTCTCGGTCACGGCTCCAGGCGCGAGGTTGCCGAGGCCAACCAAATGTTGATAGAACTGGCCGAAATGGTCCGCCGGGAGATGTCCCTGGAACTTATGGAGATAGCCTTCATGAACGAAAAGTCCGGCCTCCAAGGGCTGGGTCAGGCCATTGACGAGGTAGTGGCGGCGGGAGCGACCCGCATCGTCGTCCTGCCTGTCTTTCTGGCGGCCGGCATGCACATGCAGAAGGACATCCCGGCCGAGATGGCCCGGGCCAGGCAGAAATACCCGGAAACGGATATAGTCCTCACCAGTCATATCGGAGCCGACCCGCGCCTGGTGCCCATCCTGGTGGAAAAACTGACCGTAGCCATCGACGGAAGCGCTCCCGCCGCACGGCCGTAGGCGGAGTCTAGGGAATATTCACCAATGTTCAGTTAGTTCGAACGCAAATTTGCCGAATAAATACCCCCTCCAGAGAGACTCTAGTGAGTAGGGGGTGTTACAATTGAGATTGGACTATAAGAAGAACCTGGGTAACCTTGATAGAATAATTCGGACAGCCATAGGGTTATTTATGTTTTGGTTGGTTTTTGCCGGCATAGCGACAGGGTGGTGGGCCGCTGCAGCCATTATTTTTGGCTTATTCCAATTTGTTGAGGCGGGCCTGGCCTACTGAATCGTCTACGACATGATGGGTTGGTCAACCCGCAAAGCTGAAATAAGATAAACCCAGGCTGACAGCACAACCCGGCAAAGCCGGGTTGTTTTCTCCCTGTTGTCCGACCTTAGATCAGGAGGGTGGGTAAGCCCCTCACGGAATTCACCCGCCCGGAGAGGGCCGGGTGGATACGCGCTTCAAATCCGGCGGTCTAAATATCCCACGAATACTTACGTTTACTGATGGAACCGGAAGAAGAGTCGATGGCGCCCGCCGCCTGGCGTCAGTGCGTCGGTCCCGGTTGCGGAAGGGCCCGAGCCCGGTCGGCGTCCTGACTGATCAACTCGCCGCCCTCCCCCCTCCCCATCCAAGAGTGGTTTCCACCGGCGGAACGGACCGCCAGAGGGTTGGCACCGATACGCAATACTAAGCGTTGTACAGTCATGATATTCCAAGGCTCCAAAGGCCGGAAACCCTTACCCGGGGCATGGTTTCAGTGCGACGCGGCGACCACAACGCCCAAGGAATCCTCCGAAGGCAGAGAACCTTCTCCGGGCCCTCTTTGGACCGGATCTGATGCTCCTCGACGGCAACGACGGGCCACTGCAGAATCGACCGGTTCTGCTGGAAAGACTAGACCTCCGGCCAGACGTTGTGCAGGACGTTGCGGGTTCTACCCTGCCGAGGGGCGTCCTCCGCGGTCACCTCCTCTCCGGCAGGTTCACCAGGTTTCTCTTCCGCTGCGGGCATCGGATCCGCCGGGGCCTTTGAGCCGCATTATTGGGTTCATGTTCTTCCTGCTCTGGGCCCCCCGAGGACTGACCGCCGTCAACATGCTCCGAGGGGCCGATCGCATCCTCTTGTTCATTTTCCGGGCTCCTCCGTTCGCTGCTAAAGCCGTTTGGCTCAATACCGCTATGCGTTCAATCACTGACATTCACACTCCTCCAAATATTCTTGGTTCTTGCCGGCCTCGCCTTCCGAAAAGATTCAACGATCTGCTTGACCATTTCGGTTACAGTAAGGCGGCCCCAGGTTGGAGGTAAAAACATTTTGATTGTTCTTGCCCGCAGGTCCCATCAAAAACCCTCTCACTCAAGTTTCGCGAGGCGCGCATAAAAGAACCGGCCAGCCGGTTCTTTTATGCGTTACAATCTGATTACTGAAATGCCGGTCCCGTCCACCCAAAGCCGTCCAGGCAGAACCGTTGTGTGGTCCGGGGTATGCGCGTACCGTTTTTACCGGCCCTCTCGACGTAGGGGGGAATCGTCGCCCTCGTCTTCGTCGCCTCTTCCGAATCCCGCTCCTCCAACCCGGGCGATTGCGCAAAAGGCTCCCGCTTTTAGCGGGAGCCTTTTGCTTAGATTGTGTTCTTAGGAAATCTGGGCGAAGAGGCAGCCGTCTTTTAGTTCAGCGGGGAAGCTGCCATTTGAGTTGATCCCAAAGGACTTAAAAAAGCCTTTTGCGAAGACCTTGGTCTTTTTCATGGGGATACTCCCGTTCGGGGATACCCTTATGGTCTTGGTATCAGCGTCATACGCGAGCTCAATGGATTGAGCACCCAGGGCTTCCCTGGCCAATTTGTTCAGAACCAGGCTGCTCTTCGAGAGCCTCAGGGCCGGAGTCTTTTTCACTCTACCGGCGCCCCTGCCGCCTCCCCTGCGGGGAACGTATACCTCGAATGCCATATGTAACGACCTCCTGTTGTAAAATGTCGATTGGATAATACCATCTGCCTTTGAGGTTGTCAATGTTTTCTCGCCAGTATTAGTCAGTAAAGAGAAACGTCTCTATTCCCGCTCGGTTAGCCCTGTTACCATGTCCTTTGTTCCCCGACTGGCATCGATGCTCGAGTGGAAAGCAATTACCATATCTGGCGTCTCTTGAAGCATTTGCTTCTCCCTTCGCGGGCCTGCGCTTTTTCCGTATTTGTTCCACTCTGCCTGGTAGCCGATGACCTTAAGACCACACTCCAATGCGGCCCTTTTAGCCAACGCGTCCGCACCCCTCGCCTCACCTTCCGGATTATGGTAACATCGCCGTATTTCGCTTTCAACAGCTTTGCCACGTTTTTAGGATAAAGGGCGGCTAATCCCCGTCTTTTTAAAGGCGGGATACAGCCGCCACCTACCATGTATGGTTAACTTTTCCTTGGTGACACTTGCCTTTTTACCTATTTTGTGTTACCATGTGCTTG
>Ga0307376_10003344_pt1 | contig 15027 bp, 14 predicted proteins | sample TR2MG_FD_202536 | JGI IMG/M metagenome (GOLD analysis project Ga0307376, IMG submission 202536) | Soil microbial communities from Risofladan, Vaasa, Finland - TR-2 | ecosystem: Environmental > Terrestrial > Soil > Coastal area > Acid sulfate soil | place: Finland: Risofladan, Vaasa | collected...
ATAGACTCTATTGTTGTTGTTCTTTAATTCAGCTGAACTAAATACACCAACAATATGTGCGCCTTTGGCCTTTGACTCTGAAAGTTGTAGGTCATAAGACATTTCGGTAATCAGTTTCATGTTGTTTTCCTCTTTTTATGCTTTTTTTGCTTTTGTTCGCTGTTGTTCCATTCTTTTTTTCGCTTCTTCGTGTCTTTTTTTCGACTCCCTGGCGGCAGCATCGTACTCTCTTGATCTTTCAGCCCGGTCCGGGGAACCCCCTAATGCTGGGTGCCGGTCTTCTCCGAGATCATCTTCGTCTTCATCATCTTCGTCTTCATCATCTTCGTCTTCATCATCTTCGTCTTCATCATCTTCGTCTTCATCGTCACTGTCTGTGCCTTCCAATTCAAGCTTATCGGCTAACCATTCATCCCGGTGTTTAGCGATCTCGCCTTTTAAGATGTCTTGTGCTTCTGTATACTCATCATTCTCAAAGTGATCAAGAGCCTGACGGATTTTTTCTTTATCTACTGGCATGTTAAAGCCCTCCATAATACAAATGTTTTATTCTATTTATATTTATATAAACACTATGTTTTCTTTCAATCTTCTATCAGAAAAGCCGCCACCGCCATCCTCGTCTACAAAACCTAACTCTTTATCTTTCTTCAATCCCTTTACGTTTTCTTGAATATCATCTTCCGACCATTTCAAGAAACGTTTCATTAAGAAATATTTAGAAATTTCTGATCTGTCTGCAAGTGCTTGATAGTTGTTGTACCGGCTCTCTAAGAAATTCTGTTCCATTTGTTCTTTGTAATTTGATGGTGAATTCAAACTGATTTTAATTTTCTTTTCATCAAGTTCATATAATTGTTTAAGACCTTTGAATTCGAGATGTAATAGAAACATTTTTGTCAGTTCTTTACAGAATTTATCCTGTTGTCTCTCTAAGAACTTAGCCCATTTGACTTCATCACGAGTGATCTCACCTGTTTGACTGCCGCCGAACATGATATCACCTGACCGTTTCTCCTCACCAGCTTGGACACGAGACATAGGATACTTCAATGATCGGTACATCTTACGTGCGAAGTAGTAAATGTCATCGAGTTCTGCGAAACCAGATGCGTTGCCGCCGATGGAATCAATCTGTGAACCACGACCATCAGCAGACTGTGGCAGATAGAAATTCTCTAACATCGAGAAGACTTCTGGTTCCATAGACAACTGGCCAGTTGCGGGATCATAGGTTTGTTTCTTACTTAGTTTCTGTTTAATTTTCTCTGTATATTTAAGGGCTTTATCACGAGGCATGTTTCCTGTGTCAATTCTAAACACAAGTCTCTCGGGTGCTCTGATCAATCTGTAAATTACGACTGATGTCTCAAGCAGTTTTAATTGATTGTATGGTATTTTAACCTTTTCAAGATAACCAAAAATCTCCATTTTGGTTTTGCCGTAAATACCGTAATTGATAAAACCAATCTGCTCGGGGTTAAATATAATAACGTTAGGGTCTTTCTGTGCTTCTTCCAGACTCTTAGGTCTTGCCATAGTACCACTGACCTTTAAATATTGGAAGAAAAACATAATCTTACCAGTGGTCGGATCATATAGATAGTCAACTGTCTCAGAAGGCAATTTCTTTATATTGACAATGCCCTTTTTCATATTATTTCTGTTTATAACACGTTCGTAGAATACACGTCCATCGATATAATATGATCTGATCATATCCCATAATCTTTCTGGGAAATCTTCGATCTGACTATTGAATAGATTGTCAAATTCCTTTTCGAGGTTATCAACTATATTTTCGTTTTCAGCTGTCTTGGCATCAATGATATTAAGATGTATCAACCTGTCTTCATGATCAGTCTGTGTTGATTCGTTTGTGGCATCTTCAATAACATCAGCAATTTCAGCATAGTTTGCCATGTCCCGATATTCTAATATCTTATCTCGTTCATTTTCAAACCATTTGTTAATGTATTTTGAATAGAACGAATTAAAGGTGCCGAGGACCAGTTTATCTGCGCCCGGTATGTTCTGAACATGTTCCCAGCCTTCACCACGTTCGGCATCTATTACCTTCTTTGACGCACTGTGATCACCTTTGTTTATAAAGGCGGGAATCGATTCATCGATCTGTTTGTTGATCTCTAATTCCTCGTCCTGACGGTTGATGTTAAATCCAAATATTTTCATTTATTACCCCTATACTATTTATAAAATTACTCGTCCTTCAGAACTTCCTCTAATAATGCTCTACTTATAGACAGGGCCGGCGGATTGAAATTTTTCCATTGTTGAATAACAATATTTGCTTTCTTCTCAATTTCAATAACGACTTTAGAGAAACTTATCAATTCTACAACCTTGTTAGAAAATTTACAAAACAAGGATAGATCAGGGTCATCTACGGTGTTGATGTTGAAGTTGTATATAAGTTTTGATAAAGCTGTGAAAAAATGCAGATACTCTTTTGATAATGGAACATCAAGAAAATTGTTCATCTGACCCTTCATAACTTCTTTTGATTCGTTTATAATACTCTCGATATTTTCAATAGGCTTGTCGGCATTTAACAACTCAATTCCAGCAATAACATCATTGAAATTCTTTCTAACATCTTCAAACTCACTTTCATGTGTTTTTAGAAAATGATCGATTGATGTAACAATTTTCTTAATCATAGATTTTCTCCTTTATATCTTTGCCAATGCATCTTCATATAGTTTTTTTGAAGTTTATTGGTGTGATCATAAAAATATGTATGTAGATTCAACTTATGTACGGTGTCAAGTACGGCTTTCAGCTTTATATGTTCTAAAGCACATACAGACGGAATAGGAACAAAGTGATCTTTGTTAGATTCGAACATTGAACCCCAACATTGACCAATACAAAACGAATTTATTGGACAACACTCACACATTGGAAATGTTTTAGAATCAGCAGCGATCCATGATATAAAACCGGCTGTGTTGATTGCCTCAATTCCAGTTATCTTACCATCTGCGTGAGTAAATTTCCATAGTTCATGTGGTCTATATGCTGCCCGGTGGCATAGAACATGTTTCATATCACCTAATCTTATCTGTACCGTTGTCTGAATTGAACAAGATGTACCGCGTCCCACTGAGCCGAAAATAGTCATCAGATTAAATAGTTTATTCTCATGACAATATTGTGGAAAACTATGAGGCAAAACACCTTCCTCTTTTGCTTTCTTCCAACCGTAACCAACAACATACTGAATGAATTTATAAAATTCGTTTAGTTCTGGCTCTGTCCATTCTTCGTTTCTTACCTCTAAAAGATATGGTTGTTTCCAGCCCAAATTCCTTTTTGCAAGATGTTCTTGGAACCAATCAAAATTCTTTCGCCAGTGTTGAATCTCTTTACTATATACCATCGGGTGTAAGCCGACATGGTGTTCTGCAACAAAGTCGAAAAACTTTTCATACCATTCATCTGTTTTTATTCTTTTATCTTTAAACGGGCGGTTGACATCACAATATTTACCGTCTACTGATGCTGATAAATGCATATGAAACCCTGCTTCGTGGCCGTCATTGATAAGTTTTGTGACCATTTCTGTTTTCTTTTCATCAAAAAGAAAACTCATGTTAGTTGGTATCGTACATCCCGAAACATGGCCTGTTCTTTTATGAAAATCAGAGACAAGTTTTATAACTTCAATTCCGGCTTTCTGAGCAAAGATTTCACCTGAGAATAAATTAAATTCTGGATAATATTCGTTTTCTTCTAACCAGTTCAATATCATACGAGCGTTTTCAATGACAAGTTTTGGTTTTGCGATTGCTGCCGGATATGTATACTTACCATATTTCCTATAATAACAATACTTACATGCTTGGTCACAATGGGCACTCACCATAAATTCTATCGTTTTGAAAAGTTCCATTTCTTTGTTTTCTTTCCAGGCGGCATTTTTCCATGCCGGGAAAAACGTCTTGTTTAAAATTGATTCAACAATTTGATTTTCTTCCATATTATTTCCTTATATGTACATTATATTTTTCTTCAATCTTCTATCTGAATTCGATTGGTTAGTTCGGTTTCCGTTATAACCATTGTTAGGCACTTGATTAGCATTAACGCCTGTATTCTGAGCATCTTGTGATCCAAGATTTGCTTTCTGTGAACCATCGTTACCACCTAATTGAGCAGCATCATTACTCGGGTTCTCTGCGCTGTCCTGTCCTGCTTGTTGAGCACCGTCATTACTTGCAAGTTCAGAACCTTCGTTGCTTGGATTCTCTGCGCTGTCCTGGCCTGCTTCTTGAGCACCGTCATTACCTAAAAGTTCAGAACTGTCCTGTCCTGCTTCTTGTGCGGCATCATTACTCGGATTCTCAGCACTGTCTTGACCCGCTTCTTGAGCACCGTCAAAACTTGGGTTCTCAGCACTGTCTTGACCCGCTTCTTGAGCACCGTCATTACCTGCAAGTTCAGAACTGTCTTGACCTACTTCTTGAGCACCGTCATTACCAGCTTTCTCTGCGCCAAGATTTACCAGTTCAGAACTGTCTTGACTTACCTGATCGCCTGACTGTTGGGCCACTTCATCACCATTGTCTTCGGCTGCTTGTTCACCTGTCTGTACGGAAGTATCAACTGCAACATCTTCACCAACTTGATCAGCATATAGATCAGCGTTTTCAGCATGTAAAGCTATGTTGGCGGCAGTATCATCTAACAGGTCTGCAGCGTATCGTAAATCATTTAGTTCTTTAAATAATATTTTTGTATTTTTTTCAATAGGACGCCATGTAAATGCCATTTTATTCACCTAAATATTTAATATTTGTCTTCAATCGCCTATCAGACTTATGAGAATTGTTAAATTTGTTAGAATTATAGTTTTCATTTGCATTATTGGTTGCAACGTTTGCATTATTCGTTCCAACGTTTATGTTCTCTGATGTATCTTGTGCTGCCTGTTGACTTGCCTCATCTGCGGCCTGATTTGTAGCACACTCAGCAGCTTGTTCTGTTTGTTTCTGGGCGGCTTCATCAGTTGCCTCCTCAGCACCTTGTTGAGTCAGTTGTTCTGCACCGTCTTCTGTTTGTTGCTGGGCGGCTTCATCCCCGGCGCAATCAGCAGATTGATTACCAGCACACTCAGGTCCATCATCAGTTGCCTTCTCAGCACCTTGTTCAGTTGCCTGTTCTGCGACATCATCTGTTGCCTTCTCAGCACCTTGATCTGTTTGTTGTTGAGCGGCTTCATCACCAAGTTTCTCTGCAGTATCATTTGTCGTAGCTTCGGCACCATCGTCACCTGCTTTATCGGCTCCTTGTTCACCAGTTTCCTCAGCAGTATTTTCAGATGCTTGTTCAGCGGCCTGATCAGCGTCTAAGTTAGTAGTTTCATCCCCAGAATTCAAGGCTTCATCGTGACCAGAATCATGTGCACCTTGATCTGTCAACTGTTCAGTAGCGTCAGCACCTGTGTTCTGTGTTTGATCGGTGCCGTTGTCTACATTTTCTGCACTGCAAAAATTGTTATCATCAATATAGTCAAGAGCATCTTGTAATTCTGTCAGATGATGTTTGACTTTGATCGGCTCCGCAGTTTCTACCGGAAGTTCATTCCATGTGTAGGCCGCAAGGGAAATCCCGGCAGCCAGTTCATCAACTGCTTCAGCAATTTCATTGAAATGTTCTTTCTTTATTTTATCTGCCGGTTGGACCGCTCGCCATGAAAAACTCATCTTCTGATTCCCTTTTTATAATTTTATAGTAATGATCACTAAGTTTGAATGATGGTAAATCTGCTTTCGTACCAAGTTCAAGTCTGGCTGTCATTGTTTTCAAGGTTTGTAATACTTCTGATAATGACATTGAATCATCTAAATAATTCTGTACAAAAACACAGTTCTTTTCGATCTCAGGATCAACTTCATAATTCTGGTTCCAGTTATACAACATATATACAAAATTTCTAAGAAAATTAATTTCTATTGTTTTCTTGACTTCTCTTTCTATCATCAGAGAACTCATTAGTCGGGATGATGACAACACATGGTCAATATCCTCTTGGTTGAAATTCTTTTTTGGAATGTCATCATCAATATGCCCTTTAATGATGGCGATTGTTTTATCAATCTGTATTCTTATTTGTCCGCCGAGAAATGGTACAATTTCCAAATGTTTCAAAATCTCATCTAAATTTTTAAATACATCCACAATATCCTCCTTAATTACTATTTATACCTTTACTCAAATAGTGTTTTATCATTTCTTCTAAAGCACCGTTGCCCCACAGTCTTAAAAAGTTCATGTCTCGAATATGATATGACCCGTATATGAAACGCATGTCTACCGGGCATTCTGTATAACACGCTGTCTGTTGTAAAATATACGAATTTCTGGGATTGATATACTTCTTTTTGATTAATCCTGCCTGTGCAAGTTCATAACACAATGCCATCGAAATTGAGACATTGAGTTTTGTAAAATCTTTACTACAACGGTTTACATAAAGTTGTTTATACAGGTTATATTTATCATCCCAGTTAATAATTCCTGTGTCTGATATAATATCTTCCATATTTCCAAGTGCATTTTTGAAAATAGGATCAAATACAGCACTTCTGGCTCCGTCCAGATATCTTTTATCATCTAAATAAAATGTTCTGTGGCATGAATGAACCGTCTTAGGTTTGTCACCCATAGCATAACATCCGGAACCCGCTGAACATTCAAACTGATGGTGTTTGTTGTAATAATCTTTATTATTATCTATGTTTTGACGCCATCGATAGAAGTGTGAAGGTTCCGGCGGCTCTATTATTTTCCATTTTTCAGAATTCATATGTCTCTGATGTTTCAACATCAATGCATAATTTTCACCATCCTCTTTTGTATAGACAGCGGGCACAGCCATTGTCGGGTTGACAGCATATTGAACTCGTACTTTGTTATTGAAGTTCGCTTCCTTAATCTCTGTGAACACCTCGTCAAAGAATGTGTAATAACCTTTACAGTCCTTATATGTTGACATTCTCTCTAATTGTTTCGGACCTATTGTTGGTTTTACATGTGTTGTGACATTATGAACTGTGCCAATTTCGTTTATCGCCCGTACAAAGGTGATAACGTTCTTTCTCATCAGGTCAGTACTTCCGCCAATACGATTCACATCTGTAATCCATGACGGCCCGTCAATAGAAAACTGAATACCCACGGTCAATGCTTTTTCTGTTGGTAATATCTCAGTGATGAATTTTATAACATTATCAGGGTTTGTCATGAAGTTAGAAGACATGAACATCTTTCTAAAGTTTGGGAAGATTTCAATAACTTTCTTATAAAAATCTTTAAAGTATTTTGCTGTTAATGTGGGTTCAGTACCCCAGTGACCCAGTTCTTGTAAATCTTCACCGTATAGTTCATAAAGATCGTTCAACATTTCACCAGATTTTATCCGGCTTATGATCTTGTCATGAATTTCCTTCAAAAAGGGTGCTTTGGGAATATAACAATAGTCACATTTTAGATTGCACCAACCAGCGGCAAATATCTCAGCGGCAACCACTGGTTTGTAATCTTTTTCACTGAACCTCAAAAAGCCTTCGTTTATTATCGACATATTTCTCCTTAAATATAGTATGTTAATATTATGGGTCTATCGTTATTAGCATTTATACCGTAAACCCAACATTCAATGAATTTCTTACCCACTCCAAGTATCTCATCATGCTGGTGGACATTTATATAAAACGAAAAGCCATTTGGGTTTGATATTGATTGAAATATAACTGGCATATCATCATTTTGAATATGATCCATATCACAATCCACGATATCATTAATATTGGTTGTGAGTACATCATTAACAGAAACAGCATAATCTATAAAGACTTGGCGGGCATTTAAAAGATATGTTGAATGTGGTAGACCGTCTGGTCTTTTCACCGGCGCAAGTATATCATATGTTATTCCGTGATATTTTTCCATATAGTGTTTGAATATAAAAGTGATAAAGCCATCTTTATATGTGTTTATAATATAGTCTTTTCGATAAAACTGTTGGACCTTAGATACTTCCTCTGCTGCAATAGTCATTCTTAAAATGTTCCATTGCATTTCTGTACATTTTTTAAGGGAATATCCTTCTGCTGAAATCAAGGCATCTCCGGCCGGTAATAAGTTCGGGAGATTCGCAGTAACAAACGCAGTTTCGTGATAGTTCCATTCAGGAATAAAAACTATATCAACGCCGAGATTTTCCAACCAACTTATCATATATGTTTCACCGTCCCATGTTGGATCGTTAATAATCATCGGATCATATGGAAAACAAGCAGAATAAATTGCTTCCCATGACCAAATATTTACAAGTGAAACGGTTGAGTTTGTTATCAAAGTGTTCACAATGTTTTCATGTCCAGCGTGGAGACTGTTAAGCGGTTTCCGACTTATTGTGAGCTTGCCGATCACCTCACTTGGTTTATTCGGTAATGCTTTTTTCAAACCTGCGAAATCTCTAACAACAATCATAATGTCTTCCTATACCGCTTTAATTATATTTTTTTCTAAAAACATAGTGAATGAATCGACTACACTTTTTCCCGAACTTATTAAAATATCTCGGATTTGACAATTCATTTCCAGTTGTTTTTCTGATAAATATGGTTCAAACCCTGCTGAAAAGGGTCCTATATTTAACACTGAACCTCGTTGATATTTATATGTTTCTCTGGCCGGCAAAGACCGTAATTTATTTAATCTTATATTAATTTTTGAATAATCGTTTGGTAGTCCATCGACAAACCGTTGTGTGTCTTCAATGTCCTTTTCAGTTATAAACGGCCAACCTAAAATTGTTGTCAACAATGCTTTGACATTATGTTTTTGACATATCTTAACGAACTTTATATAATTATTTATATTGGTTCCTTTATTTATAATATCTAAAATTCTATCGGAAGTCGCATCAATACCGGCCACCGGAAAGATGTTCTCCGGCCTGATTTTCGTTTTTGACAATATTTCATCGAAAACATCCAATGTTTCATCTGACGCCCGCATGAAAAATACATAATATGTGTTCTTATCCGCCGGATAACGTAAAAACTCTTGTAAGTCTCTTGGTGAATAAGATGGTGTGTACATTAACAAATATTTAGGATTATCGGGATACAAACCATCAAACTCATATCGTTCTGGATAGTCTTTGACTATATGAGCCAAGTCCGAAAAATTACAGAATATACATTTCTTCCAATAACAATGATTATTAAATGAGTATGATAGATGTAATGCTCTATCTTTTGGAACAGGATAGTCTAATTTCCAATCATACTTTTTGTTATCTGAAAAAAATTGTCCAACCGTCTTATTAGTATATTTGAAGTTTGACGGCATTTCTTCTAATGGTACATACGTTGAGGTGCCGCCGCAGGTGAATTCAATATCGGGATATTTTTTTGCTAATAGCCAGATGTGATATAACTGAGAAGTGTACCATGTACTGGCATAGACTTTACCGTGATTTATAGGCAGTTCGGTTGCTTTATACATTTCAAAGTCAACATCGGTTAGATAATCATTGCCGAGTCCGTGTTCAATCCAGTAAAAATCACCGTGTTGTTTACATAGATCATATGTATTTGAAAATCCATTATTCAAACATAATACAGAATCATTATCGGCAGACTTTTTACTATACGATTCAGCCGAAAAATGCGGCGAACTGGATATATGTCTATTATGCCAAAATTGCAGAAATAACGTATCATTCATTTATGGTTTTTCCCATAGATTATCAACATATGTTTTTTCGCCATTCATCCAATTATACGAAACGTCTTCAATCCAATCATGTATAATTCTAAACGGGTGATTATGATATAATTCTCTGATCGCTTCTCGAATTTCAAGTTGTTTTTGTGTTAATATCGGCTCGCCGATTTTCACGGTCCATAAATCCTCAATCTGAGTATTGTACCGGATTTCATTTGGTTTATACTGCTTGAAAATTTCCCTTTCTTGCACTAACGCAAGCGGATATAAATTTGCCGTGATTGTATTTGGCCCTGTTATATCATTGACGTTTTTCAGCCAACCTTCGATCTCTTTAACATCGTTCCAGTCTGTGCTTTTCCAGTTTAAAATTAAATTAAAATGTACTCTGTTACCTGACCGGGTTGCCAATTCAATAAAATCTAAGAAATTTTCTTTTGTCATGTTTTTGTTCATGTACTTTAACATTTTGTTTGACGGACATTCAATTCCTAAATCCCATGCAATGTATTTCCCGTCAACCTTCATATTGGGTATGACTTTTCTATATGAATCAATGGACATTTGGTCGGCACGAATATAAGACATATATGTTATGTCATCCCTATCTTCAAATCTCGGATAAAATCTATTCAAATAATCACCGGGCATTGCAAAAGTATGAATCCAGATATATTTATGTCCATGGTGGTCAACGATTGGTATGTTGTTAATATCTCTATACTTTACCTCACCTGTTATCTTACAAAATATACATTTACCCCAATAACAACCCTTGCCTTTAGTCAATGAAACTGTATAGCCTATATCACCATCAATCTTTGGCAGATCGACATTCCATTCAGATGTTTTTCCATCGAATAAAATATCTTCAGCATCGCCACGAAATTCATGAAAATTTGGTAAATCTTTACCGATCTTTAAACCATAATGTAAGTGAATCGGTCCACATATATAAACATTTAATTTTGGATATTGTTTTGCCCAATTAAAACAATTTAATACGTTCTGTTTATACCAGCAACCAACATATAAATCGCCTTCGGTGGTGGGCGGCGCCGGATCATCCCATGATTGCCAAATGACCTCACCTTTTAATTGATTCCAAACGTGGCCCAAACCAGTATAAAAGTTCGTATAAAAGTTTTCATCGTCAAATAAAAATGATTCTTTCCGATAAAATAATAAAAATTTCATATCTCTCCCTTTTTATTTATATTCACACTTTCATTACAAAAGATGTCCTCGTACTGTATACGTGCGTAAATTCTTTTAAGTTTGTTGTCTATGTGAAATGATGTTACCTCTAAACCTTCGATGTCCTGAATGTGTTTATTTGCATCCTCAATCGTTTTCATCCACGGTTCAAGTATTTGCCTGTCAATCTTGGCGACCATATCTTTTTTCGAGTTCGATATGTTATTACCATACTTATCATTCAGTGGGTTAATTAGTCTATAATCTATATCTGTATATTTATCTGACCAGATTTTTTGATATGGTTTCCAACAATCTTTCACACAACCAAGTTGATAATCATAAATTTTATAGTGGTTCATTAACTTCATAACTGCTTGACCGATCCGTAATAATCCAAGCCAATGTAAATCAGCTCTAATATATTCTGGTATTAATTCGTCTGGAAATTGTTTATAAATTTCATTCTTATTTATCAATTTTAGTGGGTTATAATCACCACATGAAACATAAACAACGTCACATAATTGACCCATTTCATTTAAAACATCTTCATCGACATGCCATGATTTATCAAAGACATGCTGCATTGTTGATACCGTTCGGCCAAAGATATATTCCATATGTGTATAAAAGTTTACATAATATATGCCAATGACATGATCAACTTCTTTTCTCAGTCGTTCTAATATAAATTTGTGTCCGTCATGAACCTGTACACCTACATACCAAGCACCCTTTTTCCCGGACATCATCTCTGTGATTTTTTTTAGATCAAGGAAATTAAAAGTTATCATTTCTCAGTACCTACTATGCCAGAAAATAATCTATGTTTCTGTGTCGGGTCCTTTTCAACCTCCCGAATCAGTTTATAATTGCTCATTAGTGTTATGCCTGACTTTTCGATCATTTCATATGCTCGGTCATTGACATCAAGTTCTGAATCCGTCAATACAGGATTGAATCCTTGATAGAAGGGACCTAATTTCCATAGAGATTTCTCTTTATATTGATCATGTGCTGGTGTACCCCAACGAGCGAATAATTTGTTGATTTTAATACTGACGTTACCATTGTTTTCTAACTGTGTCAGGAACGACTCCAGATCGTCAAGGTCAGCTTCAATCAGGTCGGGTAAGCCCAGTATAAGACCAACTGACACTTTTGCGCCTATACGGTCCAATCTGTTGATGGATTTGATCATGGTTTTGACATCAACACCTTTGTTTATAATATCGTTCATACGTTTTGATGGGAATTCAACACCGATAAATGGTTCAAATAGTTCAGGGTTCAATCTGCCTTGAAATGCCTTCATAAGGGCGTCACTTTCATCCTTCGAACCTCTGACATACATTCGATAAAAGAAGTCTTCTCGATCAGGTAATTGGGGCAGAACTTCGCTTATTTCTTTAGGTGAAATGGAAGGTGAATATAAACAGACCATTTTGAATATATCTGTCTCAGGCAACTGGCTGAATTCGAGATTGTAAAACGGTCTTACTCGTTCGTTGGTATCAAAGTAGTGGCAAAAATTACACTTACCCCAATAACATGTATTGTTCAAGTTATAGGTGAAGAAAACCGGATGATCTTTTTGATTCATCAAATCTTTTGGTGGGTCTATCCACCAAGAATGGTGCCAATCTGGTAAACCGAAATATGCCTCAACCGATTTGGCTGTTACAACCATGTTTTTTGGTATATCGTCAGGATTCCAAGCCAGTTTGTTTACATCGACAACGTTGCCGCCAGCGATAAAAGAAACATTTGGATAACGTTTCGCCCATGAATAGACCTGATATAACTGTCCCGGATAAGAACAGCTTACAAATGCCCGGCCTTCATCGATTGGAAAACCGATCTGGTCACAATGCTTTCTTGTAGCAGCCGCGCTCTTGATTCTATTATTTAAGTCAAGATCGACCCAATAAAAATCACCGTGTTGTTTACATAGATCATATGTATCTGAAAAACCATTTACTAAACCGTATACATAATCATCATGATCAAGTGGTGAAGTTTTGCTCGATAAGAACGTCTTCACAACAAATTGCACAAATAGTGTATCACTCATATATTTTACATTCCTCACAAATAAAACTTTTTTGAAATTCTTCCATTATATAGTTATTTTTACACTTTAAACACTCACTTAGAAAATATTTCTTATTACTCCAGAAAAAAACTCCGTCAGAATATACGAGTTCATTCATAATATCCCAACAGAGTTTTATTTCTTTCTTGCCACGGTTCGTGCACCCGGGATTGTCCGCATTACACGATACCTTGACTATGTTTTCTTCCTCTATTAATTCATGTGTAAATTCAAGAGTATCCTCCTGATCTTCATGCCATTTAAAACTCATTAATCACCTCTACATTGTAGTACAGGTATTTATTTTACCTTTACCCAATGTCTGCCCTTAACGGCAACATCTTCAATGAATTCTCTTTCTTCTTTTCGATGATACAATCCTACCATTCTTTCATAAAAATACATTTTTTCGATTGTAGTCATCTTTGTCAAATCACCTTCAGCATCATTTGTCAGCGGGGTGCCAGGTGTATATTCTTTATCTACATAGGCCAATACCCAACCTGCGATAGCGATTGGTATTCTGCCTGGTCCCATACCGATACCTTGTCCGTATGTATCAGAAGCAACACCTGCAATTCCTTCTTGACATCTACTCTGGCATAATCTAACACCATTGTCTGTCATGAAATAACATTTACCAAATACTGTTGGACCCTCTACATTTTGAAAGTCAGCGACATCGTTCCATATTGCGTTGAATACTTTCGTAGCATAGAAATAACCGTCATATTTGAGTGGATATGTTCCGTCCGGGGCGCCCGGAGCACCTGATGCGCCGACACCGCCTGTGAATACTGCTTGACCGTCATCTAATGTAAGATGTACACCCGTTGCGGAAACACCACCCGTAACAATTATACCGTCAGGATTCGTTTCCAAAATCGTAACAGCTGTATGTGTGTTATCTAATATTTGGGTTGATCCATCAGGATCGGCTATCATGATATTTACATGGTTATTACTTCCAGAATTAACACCTTGATGGGTTACAAGTGCACCCGGGGTTTCGTTTCTGATACCGCCGTCGCCAGTTGAATCATTTATTGTTATAGAAATTGGGTGACCATTAAGATCAAATGTTCTAAATGCAGTTACAGTACCTTTTTGCCATTTAATATAGTCCTGTTCAACTGCGATATTCCCGTCTCTGAAAAATCTAAAACCCGAAGCGGCGAATGTTGCTGTTTTTGTATCATCAACATAAACGCCAATCTGTCCTGTGCCTTCGTCATAGACTTGAATCCGTGAATCACCTTGTTCAATTCTATCATGTGCGCTTGTTGCGTGTGATGATATTCTGCCACGGAGATCAAGGTCATTGCCAAGTGAAGCACCCGAAACCGATCTTAAATCTCTATCAACATCGATGACGTTGGCTGATAATTGTAAGGTAAATGTGTTAATATCATATCTCAGATCATTATCATTTCTAAGTGAAGCACCCGAAACCGATCTTAAATCTCTATCAACATCGATGACGTTGGCTGATAATTGTAAGGTAAATGTGTTAATATCATATCTCAGATCATTATCATTTCTAAGTGAAGCGCCTGAGACAGAGCGTAAATCAATTTGTACCCTGTCATAGATACGTTCATCTGATTCACTTGCACCTGCAGATGAGGCAGATGTAGACATCGTAAACTGATTGATATCATATCTTAGATTATTATTAGCAGCATCATTATATAATTTTGTGGTCAGATCAGCGTCTGCAACAGGTGTAATACCACCAACTGTTCCGGTGAAGGCTCTTGTTCCGTCTACGAGTATATACTGTAAATGATCATCATCACCAAGACCACTTAACCCTCCGTGATCATCAGTGTTACTACCACCGGCGGCAATACCTTCAATTTTTCTAAAGTCAATATAGTCATCGCCTTCATCTGTTGATACAATACGGGCTTTCGGTGTATTTGAATATACGGGTGCTGTTGATGTTTGGAAGATCAATGTACCAA
>Ga0307376_10003346_pt1 | contig 15022 bp, 24 predicted proteins | sample TR2MG_FD_202536 | JGI IMG/M metagenome (GOLD analysis project Ga0307376, IMG submission 202536) | Soil microbial communities from Risofladan, Vaasa, Finland - TR-2 | ecosystem: Environmental > Terrestrial > Soil > Coastal area > Acid sulfate soil | place: Finland: Risofladan, Vaasa | collected...
TCTTTTACGTTTTTATTCGCTATCGGTTGACACCGTACATTTTAAATTTCTATGAGAACACCTCTATTCCTGTACTATATAGGAATATCACCCTAACAATGCCGCTGCATAGCGTTATCACCTCCCCGCTCATATTCCTGGTTCATCATTATGCTTCTGAGTAATACTTGCAAAGTTATATATACTTAGACGGTGTATAAGTAAATATCAACCCTAAGGGCGACAATAAATAAAAGGAATGATAAGAAATGGTTAGAACAACAATGCAATTAAACGATAATATTGAATTGGTTACGAATACAAAAAACGCTATATTAGTGTATGAGAATAATGCATTAATAGGCTGTGTGAGTAATTCCGGTTTCATAGAATATATTAAAACTCATAATATCTAAAACCTCCTGCGTTGATTGTGTGAGTATATGGGCTCTCACAATCAATAAAGCCGATAAGGCTATTAGATACTAAATAAAAGGAAGGATCAGAAATGAACACTATAAATGAACAGTCAAAGAACATATGGGATAGTGGTGAATTGGATGAACAAGTAGGATTCGTTAAATTCGAACCTCAGAAGAACAACACATGTAATGTGAAATTCCTGCAAGCCGATCCAAACAAACAAGTGAACAAGTTCGGTAATGAACAGTATTCATTTGAAGTCCTGGATATAGACGACAACACAGTAAAAACTTTGTCTGTCACCTCCAAGAGATTGATGAGAGCATTGAGTGTATTACGCCCCCTGGAAGGTAAAGACATCATCATTCACAGACACGGTGAAGGAATGAGTACAGACTATACAGTGGTGGAAGCCAGAATCGGAGGTGTGCAGGCATAAGCCTGCATTTTTCTTTTAATGAGGTGATGAGAAATGATAAAGAGAGCTGTAATTATAAAAGCTTCGAGTTGTCCAATTTGGGTTATGGAATGTAGTGAGTGTGCACGTTTAGGCTGCCATATAGAACCCAAATGCGGACCTATAGCCTATACAGCAGATACGAGGAATTTCAGAATTAGGAGGTATTAATTCATGTGCTTACCAATTTTAACAACGTGTGTCGAATGCACTCATTACCCGTTACGTCCTGATTACCGGAACAGTGAACTCTTATACGGCCTAGGATTTCTGAAATGCGATATCCGTCATGTATGGGTTCGGGGTAAAGAATGCTCGTGTAATAGATTTAACCGGAGTTTTAAATAATGTTTGAATGTCGAGGATGTTTTGAGAATTGCCATGTAACCAATATCCCCTGGTGGGGTAATGCCTGCATGGTCGGCCGTGTACGTGAAGGATGTTTCGATGAAATAAAAGAATATAAACCGCATATACCAAAGAGGGATTAATACGCCAATAGAAATTAAACTATGTGTACAATGTGGTGAAACATTAAACCCTGCAACCAAATACGATATGTGCTTTTTCTGTTTCACCAAAACAACACGGCCGGATTACACCAAACCAGGTATTATAGGAATGAGCTGATAAAATGAATACTATAAAATTTAGTCATAGGTACAACAAACTACCATCCAACCTCAAAACATGTGACCATGTCCTGCTGCTTGAAGTGCTTAATAGCAGATTTCAGGATCTCCATCAGTCATTCATCAGGTACGATACAACGACAGACACAGGTGAGCTGTACCCACCGCCAAAAACATGTAGTTGCCTGGTGTTAATATTTCTGTTTCAGGGTGTCATTTTCACCACCGTGCGCAGGCAGACACCTGAGAAGGAGAGATATTATCGTGGGTTGCGTGGTAAGGTTTTGAGAATAGAAATTATACCTGTTTAGGTTGTGGTATACAATGAAAAAGTGCCATTATCCGAATAAGAAATGTTACGATTGTATTTGTTACGGCTCTTACAATACTGGCGGTAAAAAATATTGCAAATGTGGATGTGAAAAATAAAAAAGATTATTTACGTAAACATATAAAATGAGATGATAAAATGAATACTGGAATGTTAGAATTGTTTTGTGATAAATGTGGTGTTCTATATGCCTGTAAAAATAGAGTTAGATTAATAGAAGAGTCTAAACTACACGAACACCCCACTAAAATACAAATTTCGTTTACTCTATGAGTGTTCAATCCTCCGAACACTCTTTTTAATATAAAACAATCTTTTTTTCGGTTAAATATAAATTATTTTCACATGTTTTGGAATTTAGTATACCGAATTCATTAACTATTAAATCATCATAAAATAAACATTTATATGAAAATAACCATGTTTGATACATATTAATACAATTTATACAGTGATGTATCATAAATTCCACCCCATCCGGGTAAATAACGCAATTAAGGTGATTGTTAGGCTGGATAAGACGGCCCCGGCTTCCATGAATCCATCAATTTCATCATGATATTTATATGGCCACCACTTATTTTTTAATCCTGGATAAATAGCGACATAAATAAATAAAAACAGTCCTGCAATTACAAATATGTCCAGTACTTGAGTCTGTAAACTTTCCATAACTTCTGCCATTGTTACGACTGTTTCGCCGTGTGCTACTATATCCATTTTTATTCACCTTCATACGTCACAATATAAATTATTTTCACAAACGCCATCAGTGGTACTAAAACCATCCCGATCTGGAATATCAAATTAAATTCTCCAACAATCACATCCCCACCGAACAATTGATTATACACTCCGGCCTCTATTTGTTGAATAAATAACCAGGATATTGGGATGAATAACGATCCGATAATCAATAAAATCTGATTTCTATTGATTCGATCGATTATTAATAGCATTATCACAATCACAAATACCGGTAATATTATGTCGCTCATGATTCTGAACCTCCTCGTATTTTGTTAATTACCCATTCGGTAGTAATCCAGGTCCCCAACCATCCCACCGGACGTAATAAGAGGAGGTTTATAGGTTCATAGATTATAGCAGGCACAATACTAATGAGGATCCCTTTTACTAATGCGAATGGACTAAACCACGACAAACCTTCCAGGGGTGAACCTATTATATTTTCGGTAATTACTCTAAAGAAACTTTTATCACTATCCGACTGATCCATCAATGCCTCGGATGTCCCGGTCCGCTCTTCTAACCCGGTCGCTGTAAACGACTCCCCGGTGGCTTGATAATAATAAAATCCAAGCGTGTATATAGTCGAAAACATAAATATCATCATGACGGCATAACGAGAGATAGATGAGCTCATCACTCATCACCTCTCACTAATTTCCGACCAATACCAAACATCATCCCCGCTAATATCCAGGTTAGAATTATTATATAGAATCCGTACGGGTCAAATAATCCTACAAGCGCAAACAAATTAACAAGTGCAAACGTTATAAATGCTAATGCATTCCCGTTAACATTAGTCTTCATTGCAATACTACCGACGAATCCTATTATTATAATCAATCCCCAGAATGCTGGCAGGCTCATGAAATTAAACATATTTTCTGCCATTCCCCAACTATCTTGATACTCTGGGGTATCTACCCCAGGCCCGGCAATTTCCGCTTCAACTTGTAAAGAAGCCGTGGCTTCTGCCGTATTACTCCCGGCTGGGATAAGCAAATACGTATACGTCCCAGTTATAGGGAAGCGCCGCGTTATGACTGTGGAAGCATTGAGTGAGTAATTAGCTACAATACCGTTTTGTGGATTTTTAATTACAAGATTAGCCGCGGACGGTATTGTAACAATAGCTGTTACGTCTTCATTCACATTAACACTATATTTGTTAAGTTCTAATCCGTAACCTGTATAGCTTACACTTGTTAAATTAAATGTACAAAAATCTAAAATTGTCCGCCCCGAACTATTTTCGTGTACTAATCTAAATTGATTTTCACCAACCATTCCAACAATCACAGCGGGTAAAGCATAATAATTTGGAGTGACTCCAGTGTTATAGATTGTACCTATTCTACTACTTACCTGTTCAGACAATAATGCTGACATTGTAGTCATATCCTGATCAACACTATACACCTCAAAATATACTAAACCATTTGTATAATTTACATTATCAATTTTATAGGCCCAATAAATTGAGTCTCGGGATTGATATGTTGTTGGCGCGGGTACATGTGCAATCATAGATTGTAATGATATATCTGATGTGGTTATATTATCTGTGAGAGTCCCGGCTCGATATGTAACATGATATACACCTGTTTCGGCGACATCCCCACGTATATAATCAGTCAATATAAATTTATAGTCCCCTTCGGCCTGAATTTGTCTTGAGGCATTTATGGTACTATATTCCTGAATTGTGTTTGGATGGTTAGGTAATTCATCAATCAATGAATATGATTGTAACAAAAACCATTCACTACCGACTAATTGCAGAACCTTAATCCCTGTATTATAATGTATTTCGGCCTCGAACCCATAACTATATTGGAATTCCATCGGTGTATTAGTGTATAACGGTACATTACTCACAGTTAAATATGACGGCGTTAAAGGTACCACGTTAGCAGAATCCGTATAAATAGTGACATGCGGTAATACACTCGAAGTTTTTCTTAACTTAACCTCATAATTACCTTCCTTATCGAAATTATAATAAAATGTCCCGGTCTGCGCAGGCAATGTAAATTCGGATACCATTGTCCCGTCCCGGTATATAGACGCTTTTTTAGAATAGAGAACAGTATCCCAATTACTATCCGATAATGACCAGGAATAATTACCAGTATCCCCAACATAATACTCGTCCTCATCCCACAGAATAGTATTTTCTGCTTGGGGTATTCTCTCAATTAATGAAAAATCCAATTCTTTTGTTTCATAATCCCCCAGAATATTGTAGCCGGTAACAGACCAAGTGTTATTAGTTAAGTCCGCTGATAGCCATTCCAAGTCTGTACCGGTAAATATTGTTTCATTGATTACTTCAATTCCACCGATTTCGATTATGCTTTTCATTGTTTTAGCTGTAGTACGATTTAATTCGAAATAATTAAAAGCCATCGTGGGATAATATTCGAAAGTATTTTCATAATCATATGTTATACTAGTTGTATATGTCCACCCGACCTCACCTAATGTATGCATCGGCCATGGTTCATCTACTGTATGATGATATACGGCCTGAATAAAAACCATTGAATCTTGTGGACCACTAAACGCAGTAGCTGAATATTGGCTGGTATAGCCTGCACGTGAATTAAATGAAATTGTTGAATCATCTAAATAAACGTACGCCGCTCCTGTATACTCAGACAAATCAAGATCCCAAACTAAAACCGAAACAAAATAATGAGTACCCGCATCATTTTTATTATAACCTACAATACCCGTTCCCACTTGTGGCCCGTCAATAGCACCATACCTAAACGTTACGGTAGTGTCCCAGCCGGATGTCCCGTCCCCTCCATATATTGTTAAACCCCCGACGGGTGCCACCATTGTAGTTTGCGAAAATTTTTGTGTTAGTTCGACATTTGGAAAATATAGTCTTAACGGTCTATTTTCGGCGTAATTATAAGCATATGTTTGCTGTGCTGTTACTGTAACCTCAGCTGTGTTACTACCCACCCATTTAAACGAGTCTGTAACAGCCATAACAGGTTGAGTTACTAATCCAATACAAAGAATTAAAAAGCAAATCTGTAAACAGTGTTTCAAGTATGGGTTATTATGATATTTAACCATGTTTATGTATATATTTGTCATACAATATATACATTCCCCCAAAAATATATATAAAAAATTTGATGAGTTTAAGGTTGTCGTGTCCTTAAACTCATTCATGTTCCAAGATTCACACTGTTCACAGGTCAACGCCTACTTCCTTCAGGAACAGTATTACAACTGCGATCCCTAGAATGAGGGAGACAAGACCGATACCGATATCCACAACCATAGGATCCACTCCGGTAACATTCACTTCTGCCATAGTTGAAATTGCTGTCCATCCCAACGATGCGAAGATGAGCGCTGCTACTGAAAGCTGTACGATTTTGCCTGATGCACTTCCACCTTTAGCCATTTTTTCACCTCCTGTTATAACCTTTTTTGTACTTACTACTCTTATATTCTTGGAGTATATATATTTATCCCCTAATCTATATAGATTTCCCAGATCTATATAGATTTCACGGTATCTATATAGATTTCAGAGTATCTATATATTTCGAACAAGGCGAATTCCCCATTAAATCAAGCCCCGTTTCTCGGTGGAAAATAAAAGGCCGCGCTATGCGATCTTTTTCGAAGCTCTTTCGTGACTGATACATTCCCACGTTTTTCTTTTATAGTGTCCGAGGACACGTAAAGAATTTCCTTATCATCGGGGTACGCATATAATAGAGTCGCCTTCAATCGTTTAGCTTTGTCGTGTGCTACATTCAAAGATTTTTTATTTGTATGTAAAATTCTTTTGGCGCCCAAACCACTCATTCCTACCGCGTCAATATGGTATAGTTTTTTGTTGGCTATTACTGTTATGTCGGTTATGTGTTCCCGAGGATTTTCGGCCGCCGTATGTGTTACCATTACGGCATATTTCTCCAGGTCCTCAAAAACTTTCCGTTCAGTATTATATCCAATATATGGTTCATTATCCTGAATTCCTGATATTTTCCTACTGGCTGCGGTTGATGGTGGTCTCCCTCTTTTTTTCATCCCGGTTTTCAAATCGGCGGCTACTTCCATTGTTGAATATGATGATAATAATTTTAATGTCGGCATTATTGTAACAGGTTCGCAGGTCAGGCCATTGAATACTCCAAAACCAATAAATACACCATTCGCTGATATATTCAACACTTCCATTTCAAGCGGCATCCCCATCCCGTCAGGGGATTCTTTTCGTTTGTCACGGATTGTTACGTATGGAATTTCATAATTAGTAACCACTTCCCTAATATTAGGAGGAACGAAATTAATAACTCTTTGTGTTGTAATAATTATATTCAACTGTTCTTTTCTGGATTGATTTACAATTGCTGATATAAATTCAGACTCTTCGGCATTCCATCGTGTGATTGTGTGTTTAATGTCATCAAATAGAATTGTAGTTCTATTACTGTTTTGGAATTCTTCTAATGAGTTTATGGATGCTACCCATTCTTTTTTAGGTTTTCCTTGATTGTCTGCGAACCAAGCCACGCCCAGGTTAGCGGCGGTATTCCCGCCGGCTTTATGGATTCGTGCCAGGTGTTCAATACCTAAAATTGTTTTCCCGGATCCCATTGTTTGAGTGATAGAATAATTAGTATATCCCAGTGCCGCTACAATAGGAGGCAATAAAATAATTTCACCTTTTTCCGATATGATTATTCTATCAAATCTATTTTTAACGAATTCGCAACCATCTACATTATACCGAAATCGTGTTCTGGACTCGAATGCTTTTTGAAAATATCCAAAATCATCCCTGAATTCATGGGAGCCGGATATGATTGTGATAAATGCCATTCACAACCACGTCCCTACAATTATCCCTATCAGGAATGTTAATAGATACTCTTTCCGATAATATTCCGAAATGGTTTTCCCTATATCACTCATTTTTTCCGCCTCCCAAACATCCCACCCATGAGTCCTTCGAGTTTCCCATCAACTCCAATTCCAGAACCACCGCCGAATGTCCCGAATATACGCGCTTGCAGGTCCCGGGTATTAGCATCCACTGCCAGGTTATTGAGAGCATCTAAATTACGTTTTTCAATTCCAACATTAATTACTGCTTTTGTTTTGATGATAAGATCCCCGTATTCATCCCGGATTAATTCCCCGGTTTCCGTATCCGCTTCGTATTCAATATGATACACATCATTCGTTAATGACGTTAGAATTGCAGATATATTTGCGCGTCGATGATATGTTACGTCAATGTTAGGAATATTACCTTTAGTCCCCAGGACATCCAGCCACAAACCTCTTTTATCTGTCAAGGTCCTTATTTTCCCATCCTTTTCAAGAATAACATCGATAAGTGCCGTGATGACTTCCGGCAACTCATCAATATTCCGGTTCATTGATACGTTAGACGTATAATCCTCCGATTGTGTCCGGGATAATTCCGCCCGGACCTGTTCAACAATTTGCCCGGGAAGCCCGGCCGATCCTAATTGATCCATCAAAAAATTACCTGGGGATGGTCTTGTAGTTGGATGTATCAGAGTATTGGTGGGCCCTTTATCGTCATCTATCACTTTTTGTTTTGAGAACATCATATTCATACTCCGTACATGGCTATTAATTCGGCGGCTTTTACGCTCATATCTGTTATAGCACCGCTCATTTCCTTCATCATATACGCATTCAACACTACTATTATGGCGGCAATAATCCAGGATATGGTAACGATAGCCTGCCACTGATTGATCTTTGCAATAAGTGCTTTATACCCTGATAATTCCGCTTCACCAAAACCTAGATTATAGAATTTCAGTGCCAGGTGTTCAGGTATATCGTATTCGGCGACTACGTCCGGACATGCGTATAGAGGTAGTGCTTTATGTTTATCGAAAAAGTATATATCGCCTCTGAGTGGTTTAAGATATACCTCTTGAGTATCTGGATTCTTTAACAATTGACTATTGGAATCAATAGGGATACGTTTTACTACTGCCGCTTCACCTTCTGCAACAAATACACATGTTTTGTATTCAGTTATGTTATTCCCTCTCAATCTATCTAATAGACTGCGTTTCTGTTCTGGTTTCCACGTTTCCATTCCTTCGAAAAATGCTTGTTCATCCGATTTCATATTATTCACTTCCTTACTTTATTAATTAATTTCTGTAATCTTTTCGATTTATTCATAAATTCTTTTGCTTTAGCTATTTGTGGTATTGCTTGATTGTATACGTCTGTTACGGCTTCATTCAATCTTCCATAATCCCCACCGTATTCGATAAATTCTTTATCGAACTTGACGAATGCCATATTCATTTTATGGATTCTTTTAGGATTGATTGAATTGTAATTCAGTTCTGCCACGTCCATTTTTTCAAGTAGACTGGTTTTCTGTAGATCACTAAACTCATTATCTGGTTTTAGTGTTTCGGTCCTGTATATCTGGATACATTGCCAAAGTAGATGTTTCATTTTATATCACTCATCCTGATCTTTAATCATCATCATCATTGTGATTAACAACAATATCATTACTAACATAACACATAATTGGATCTGTGATTGTATATTATCCAATTTTGTCTCTATTTGATTCAATTGATTTTCAATTGTATTCACAATGACCAGAGTTGAATTTACTTGCAGCCCGTTACCGTACCCATCATTTGGTGTTATTCCTACAATCCAGGAATCATAATAGGTAGTATTATCGAATAATACCGTACTCATATTATCTAATGCGGGTTGATGAATACCGTTTTTATACCACTTATAATATAATGTTATAGTGTCACCATCAATATCAATAGCGGTATTATTATGAGATACAAGATTATCGGTTGGTGCCGGATTTGTTGGAGATATATACACACCATCTATAGTAGGAGCGTGATTACTGGTTGTTACATTAGCTGTTAAAGATCCGATACTTAACACACCATTATAACTCGAATTATAAGCGTATACTATGATTTCACTGTATCCATGCGGACCTACGTATGAGTTTACATATACATTTGTGCTTCCATTTGTCCAGCTATTATTAACACTGACATTATAACTGTCAGTTATTACACCCATTCCAGCCGCCCAGGTATAATTAACATAATTATTTTCTGTGGTATAAGCTAAATTAATCGGATCGGGTGTTTGATATTTAGGTGCTTCAGTTAAAGTTACACTCGTGATGATATTAGTTTCTGGTGGGTATGTTGTAAACGATTGTATTTTAATTGAGCCTAAATATCTATATTGGTTTGTCGGTAGTACCGCCGTGAAGTTAGTCCCTACATTGATAGGAGAGGTCGTTATATTGGACCAATTATAATTTATACCGTCATTAGACACAGTACCCGAGATTAGTATGGATGTATTAGTGCTCGGGTTTGTCCCGTTAACATAGTAGTATTTCCATACATTCCCATAACCCGCATCCACTATTAAAGCGGTTTGTAGAAAGGCGTTTCCTTTGTGATAATTATTCATCGATTGATTGATTTCATCATGTGATAGTGCACGGTTGTAGATGCGGACTTCATCTATGGAGCCGTTGGTATATAATGACGTTCCACTTCTACTGCTTATGTATAAATTACTCGCCGTTGAACCCAACGCCCTAACTTGTGGTTGATTAGATTTTTGAATTCCATTTACATACATCAGTACCCGTGTACCATTTGCAACAATAGAAACAAAATAAGATGTATCTATAGCTAAATTACTTGCACTATTATAATTATCATAATTAGTTCCATCACCTAAATATACTTTTAACGTATATGGTGGTATTGGGTCTATATAAAGCTCATATTGTCGATAACCCTTACTTACAATATTATGCTGTCCAGTAGCATTACCCTTTAATTTGATCCACGCAGTGATAGTTAAATTGTTTGTTGTTGTTGGACTATTTAAACTCGCATCATTACCAAAATTCACATAATCATCCACACCATCAAATGTCATTGCACCGCCATACTTACCCGATACAGTCCAGTTACCAGTTACACCATTGACGAACGTACCGTCATTAGAATTGTTACTCCATACATCATAAACTGTATTACCCGTCTGTGCTTCGAATGACCAGTATGATACTAAACCATCAGTATTATTTGGTGGGTTTTGAAGATAACCGTCACCGTGTTCTAACATATCCCCTGAGGTATTATACCACGGGGTATCAAATGTTATTGTAGCATTTACACCTGGTATTGCACACATCACTACAAACAATATTCCTAATATAATAATTTTCGTCATAATTTCTCCCCTAATGCTTCTCGGATTATCTTTCCTTTACTCTTCTTTTGCTTTTTAGCTAATTCCTGAATTTTCTTTTTCTGTTCATGTGATACTCTGACAGTAATAATTTTATCATACATAATAGATGTATATTATTTGTCATACAATTTATAGGTTACCCCGTTTAAGGATTTCAAATATTTTTTATATTTTATAGATCTTCGTCTTCTTAATACTCTCCGCTTCATTTTATCGCCTCCTTTTACGTTATACAATGGTCAATATATATTACTATACCACTAAATATTATAAACATTATTCCAATAAACTCTTCGTAAGTTATTTTATCACCTCATTTAATTTTAGAGCTGTACTATTCCCGGTATTATCAAAAACTCTTTTATCCTGATAAGCCCCTTGGATTTTTTTGATTATACCCCATTTGCCTAATTTCATGTTTCGTCTAATTGCAGATTTTAATTTCACCGGGGTCATTTGCCATACCTCATTATGTTTCCAGAATTCGGATTGTAATGGCCCTGGGATCCCTTTACTCACATATTGCCAGTAGCATTTCAGAGTCTCTTTATATCTGTAATTTTTCAAGGTCCTACCCTCCCATTTACCTGTAAATTTTATTTCCCATTGTCCCAGGTTACTACCTGCATTTAAGATTTTTTGTCCTATATCGCGGTATATCACACTGTCAGTATCACAATACAGTACATTCTCATATCCAATATTTTCCATTTGTTTCCTTAAATTAATACGTGCGTAGGAGGTTACATACGCGACAATAAGCGGATAAGCTTTTTTATTAAAACTGAATATCGTATCCTTAGCTTGATACTGATATTTTACACCGTCCATTTCGAAATATTTTTCTACATCGACTATATCACAATCGTCAATTTCTGCATAAAAACTATCGTTAGCGTCAGTCTGTCCGAATTTACCGCTCAATCCATTCATAGCTAATTTAGCGGCGGGTTTTGTATCTGTTTGTTGTTTAAATTCGAACATGGCATTTATATATTTGTCAAAAAAACCGTGTACACGTTTACACGTGACAACTTCATGCAATTTTAGAATCTTTCCACCTTCTGAGAGAAAATATCGCAGTTCTGGAAATGTCCAGGTCCCGGTGAAAATACCCGAAGGAAATATTAATTTCCCGTTTTGTTTTAATGGTAGTATAGGTATAATAGTGTCGGGATGGTTGACTGTGCATTTAATAGACCCTTCGAATTGTTCTAATGTTCTGGTTAATTCGAAATTTTTACCGGGATTTTCTATTAATACTGCGGTATTCATATCAGGATATATATGATTTACCATAACGGCGGGATAGCTGGATACTATATCAATACAAGTCGTGTCACGTACTAAACCTCTATAGAATATTTCTGTCCGTCCACCGAAGTATGCGTTGTTAGTAGATCGTTTTATTTTATCCAGGTCATGTTCTTCTTGATTATCGTATATTTGATGTTCAGATTGAAGATATTTTTGTTGAAATAGATTTAATGATGTTGATGAGCCGGTTAACTTTATTTCCCCACCCATACTTGCAAACATTTTTTGTAATTCTCTCAATATAATAGCGCCTGCCCGTGCATGTGAAATACATGCTTCTTCAATCCTGGGGTGTTGCCAGTCATGAATATCTATATGTGATATTCCGAAATCCTTTGCGCACTGTTTTAATGATTTATTCTGGATGAAATTCCCTATATCCATAATCTCTATATATCTGCTGCGGTGTCCATTTTCTTTAAGGTTTTTTATTTGTTTCCCGGCAGTGTTTCGAGCCATATCGCAGGTAATTAATTTACCAACACGTTCCAGCCTATATGGCCTGAAAAAAGGGTGTAATAAATTCAGGTCATAAGCTATGTTCAGACCCGTAATTATTACACTGTGCGGTTTATACAGATATTTCGCCATTTTTTCAGGATCGTGAAATACTATATAATCATCATCATTTTTCCAGATAACACCCAGTTTAAACGCCCCAGTATCCGGATCGTTCTCACAATCCAGGCCCCAGATATTACGTTGTCGTATACTATTCTTATTTCTAATTTGTAGCATAATATACGACCTGATGTTAATTAGTTGGTTGATATATAGGGGCGCCGCTATCATCATAATATCCGTGTGCGAAATTGCGTGACTTAATTTTATTTTTTCTACTACGCAATTTTTTATACTCTTCAATAATAGTCTTTTTCGTTTCAGGTTTAAATCCAGTCGCTTTCTTGACGTCTCTGATGAATTTCTTTTCAACTTCTTTATCAATAGCTCTGATTTCTTTTAGAACATTAGTCTTCCTACCTTTTACAGTCTTAACAATTTCATTTGCGGTTTTACCGGATCGTATTAGATACTCGATTGTAGCTTTTCTTGTTTCCCCTGTTAACATTCCAGGTGTGACACGTGTTTGCTTAGGGATTGTCGGTTTAATTAATCCACTTGCAGGTATTGGTCTGACGGGTTTAACAGCTTTCACGGGTTTAACAGCTTTCACAGGTTTAACTACCGTAGCGGTAATTTCAAAACCTAACTTTTTGGCTTGTTTTTTACCTGCATTGGTAGATAGAATTTTTAACGCTTCTGCGAGTTGTTTATTTGATAATGTCATTTTTTTCAACCTCAATCAATAATTTTATGGATATAATCCGTATTGTACTGTCTTTGAATTCTACATACGCATAGGTATATGTCGTGTCGAACCAATTTCTAAATATTCCAAATCCAAATGAATTATTCCATACAGGTGAATTTATCTTAATGTGTGTATTAATCATTTCACTCACTCACTCTTTTTTCTACTTCCCCATTCACTCTCATAATGACAGTCACGGCACAACAATATTATACCGTTTATCTGTATTTCAAGTCTCCAGTCTTTAAGTCGTTCGGTTCTACCACGCCCACTTCCGGACATTACACAACCGTTACGGTGATGTATTTCTATATTATCAGTCGTGTGACATTCTGAACAGCGACCGCCTAATTGTTGAACTATTCGGCGGCGGCCACGTTTATGGTATTGTCTCATATACCCGGGTTTATTTGTTACCATTATTTTTTCAACTCCCTGGTCTAAATATTACGATCATCGAATCATGCATCCCGCATTTGTTGTTTACTTCTTTCCCGAAAGTGTTTATACCTATGAATTTTATTCTTTTTTCTATAAAACGAATTTCTGCGTTAGGATAAATTATTTCATGGAATATTTTTGTAGATGTTGAAACGGGTAATAACATTACACAAAGTTTTCCTTTTTTACTTTCTGCATATGATTTACGAATGAATGCCTCTTTTAGTTTTTGACTATAGGGAGGATTCACAAAATTTCTATATCCCCATTCGATATTCAACCCATCAACCACCGGATTAATTGGGCAAGGATCCAAATCAAAATTGAATTCGTCATTTAATGGATCGTATATGTATGCTGGTGTTTTCCAATCATCTTTGTGAATTATGTTTCGGTTTTTCATTATTTCAACTCCGTAAAATTCTATAATATTTTCGTACTTGATGGTATGTGGTTGGTACAAGTGCCATCAATTCGTTATATGTAGCCGTAGGATGTTCTACCAAGTATAGCCTGATATCCATTTGTTTTTTCAGTTTTTTGTCTTCCATGTAATCTCTTAAAGTATACATATAATTTCCTCTTTTTTATTTAGTATTTCTTATAAAACAAACTATTAAATAGACTTCGACACTTCGGACATAATCCGTCAACTAAGTTTATTTTAGTAGTTTGCTTTCCACATCGAGCACATTGTTTTTTTGAAACTGTGAACCACATATCATGATTATTTATCATATTAATCCCTCTATAATGTTAAGATTAATCCTATTAATACGTATATTAATAGTATATTTGTTGTTCCTAAGAATATCAATATTTTATTTATAGTGTCCATTTCTTATCATTCCTGCTCGATATTTGAGCAATTACTTATACACCGTCTAAGTATATATAACTTTGCAAGTATTACTCAGAAGCATAATGATGAACCAGGAATATGAGCGGGGAGGTGATAACGCTATGCGGCGGCATTGTTAGGGTGATATTCCTATATAGTACAGGAATAGAGGTGTTCTCATAGAAATTTAAAATGTACGGTGTCAACCGATAGCGAATAAAAACGT
>Ga0307376_10003348_pt1 | contig 15020 bp, 13 predicted proteins | sample TR2MG_FD_202536 | JGI IMG/M metagenome (GOLD analysis project Ga0307376, IMG submission 202536) | Soil microbial communities from Risofladan, Vaasa, Finland - TR-2 | ecosystem: Environmental > Terrestrial > Soil > Coastal area > Acid sulfate soil | place: Finland: Risofladan, Vaasa | collected...
AAGCCCCGAAACCTGTGCTGCCACGTTCACCACATCCGCGTTGATGTAAGCGTTCTCGGTGCTGCGTGAAAGTTCGGAGTAATAAAAAAATGCGATGCCCCCGCACAGCACGATGACTGCCAGCGCAATCAGGACGCTTCTTTTATGGGTTTTGAAAAATTCCATTTGCGGGTTCCTTCAATTACGTATTTCCGGACAATTTGTCGCGAATACTGTCCAGCACGTTGAGGGCAGTGCCGATATCGTCCTTGCTGGAACCGGACAGAATTTCTCTGCGCAACTCGGCTGCATGGCTGCGGATGTGCTCAACTGCCTTCTTGCCCGCAACGGACAAGTGCAGGTGCTTGACCCGCCGGTCAGTTTCGCTGCCGCAGCGTCTCAGCAGTCCTTCCTGCTCCATGTGGTCAACCTGCCTGACCAGTGTCGCGGCTTCTATACCCATGTGTTGTGACAGCTCCCGGTGGGTGCAGCCGTCGTGTCGCGACAGGTGCAGCAGCAGCAGCCAGCGGGAATGGGAAAATCCAGATGGTCTTAGCCGCCGGTCCAGCTCGATTCGCCAGGCATGTGCGCTCAAATGCAGTGATTCGGCGAATTGTTCGTCCAATGGCTTCATTATTAATTTGCTAACTAATTATTAGTGAGCTAACCATTATGGGTTGGTGCGGGGCATTTGTCGATAGCTGAAACATTTCCGAACAATTTTTATGTGCAAGAAGAATCGGCTGCCTGAAAGCGGCAGTGCTCCGTAACGCCAGTCCCGGACAAGCTGCTCATGGATGAGGTATTTTCAGGCCATGAATATTGGCGATCTGGCTAGATGATATAATTCGCGCCTCTTTAAGGGTGCCGCTTCATGTCTGTTGTAATCAATTTCAAAATCCACTTGTCCGAGTTGTTCGCGCAGGCCTTGCGCGAGGTTGCTCCTGAAGCAAACCAAACCGAGATTCTGATCGAGCGGCCCAAGCTTGCATCCCATGGCGATTACGCCTGCAATCTGGCAATGCAATTGGCCAGGCCGTTGCGCAAATCGCCGCGCGATATTGCGCGTGCGCTGATCGCGGCGTTGCCGGAATCCGGGGTCATCGAAAGGACGGAGATCGCGGGGGCGGGTTTCATCAATGTGTTCATCACCGCTGCAGCGAAGCAACAGGTGGTGCGCGGCGTGTTGCAGGCCGGTGCGGGTTATGGACATATCCATATCGGTGCGGGCCGCAAGGTGGGTGTTGAATTCGTTTCCGCGAACCCGACCGGACCGCTGCATGTCGGGCATGGCCGCGGCGCGGCGGTGGGTGATTGCTTATGCAACGTGCTGCACGCGGCAGGCTGGAACGTGACACGCGAGTTTTACTACAACGATGCCGGTGTACAGATCGACAATCTGACACGATCGGTGCAAATGCGCTGCAAGGGCATCACGCCGGATCACCCTTCCTGGCCGGAAGATGGTTACCGCGGCGACTATATTGCGGATGTCGCCGATGCGTATATGGCACAGGAAATGGTGGAGGCCGACGATCAGCATGTAAAGGCATCCGGCAATGTGAACGATGCCGAGGCAATCCGCCATTTTGCGGTTGCATACCTGCGCCGCGAACAGGACATCGACCTGCGTGCTTTCGGTGTTAATTTCGATGTATTTTCGCTGGAATCCGCCCTGTATGCCGACGGCAAGGTGCAGGAAGCGGTCGACAGGCTGATCGCCAGCGGCCACACCTATGAACAGGACGACGCGCTGTGGTTGCGCACCACCGATTTCGGCGATGACAAGGACCGCGTAATGCGCAAAAGCGACGGTACTTATACCTATTTCGTGCCTGACGTTGCCTACCACCTGGACAAATGGCGGCGCGGCTTTACCCGCGTTATCAACGAACAGGGAGCCGACCACCACAGCACGATCACGCGGGTAAGGGCGGGATTGCAGGCACTTGGAGAGGACATCCCGCAGGGCTGGCCGGATTATGTATTGCACCAGATGGTGACCGTGCTGCGCGGCGGTCAGGAAGTGAAGATTTCCAAGCGCGCCGGCAGTTACGTTACGCTGCGCGACCTGATCGATGAGGTTGGCTGTGATGCAACGCGCTATTTTCTTGCAGCGCGTCATCCGGATTCACAACTGGTGTTCGATATCGACCTGGCCAAATCGAAGAGCAACGACAATCCGGTGTACTATATCCAGTATGCCCACGCCCGCATCAGCGCGGTACTGGCACTATGGGAAGGCGAGCGCAAAGCCCTGCTTCAGGCCGATGTGAGCCTGCTGGATAGCGAATACGAGACTGCCTTGTTGCAAAGACTGATTGACTATCCGCAGGTGATCGAGAGTGCCGCCCAGGACTTGGAACCGCACCTGGTCGCATTTTATCTTAAGGACTTGGCGGCCGACTTTCACAGTTACTATAATGCCTCGCGCTTTTTGGTTGAAGATGAGCCAGTGAAGTTGGCGCGGCTTGCATTGGCGGCCTCGGTAGCTCAGGTGATACACAACGGATTGTCATTGCTGGGTGTAAGCGCCCCTGAAAAAATGTAAAAACCGGGATTAAAATGCGCGATGAAATCGAACCGATACAGAAAATAGAACGGAAACAACATGAGCAAGGATAACGGCAGCAGGTCACCTACGCAGCGCAATGGCGCAAATTCGTTATGGATCGGCATTCTGGCCGGCATGGTCATCGGTGTTGGCCTGGCCGCTGCGGTAGCGTGGTTTATGAAAAAGTCGCCCAGCCCGTTCCTGAACCGGGAACAGCCGGCGCAGGTCCAGCCGGAACCGAGCCTGCCGGCAATTCCTGTGGGGCAACCGGACTTGAGCGGTGCTGACAAGCAGCGTTTCCAGTTTTACAAGATACTGACCGACAAACAGAATGCAAACCCCGTTGCGCCGACCGGGTCGGCAGATCAAGCCAAGCCAGCCAAGCCGCAGGCCGCCGCGTTTCAGCCGCAGATATTGCAGGCAGGGTCATTCCCGAATGCGACTGATGCCGAAAATCTCAAGGCAAAATTGGCCTTGCTGGGCGTAGAAGCCAGCATCCAGACTGCGACAATCAAGGACAAGGGCGTGTGGTATCGCGTGCGTCTGGGGCCATATAAAAGTGCGGATGAAATGAACCGGGCGCAGGGTTTCTTGAAACAAAACGGCGTGAACAGCACTCCAATGCGTGTTCAATAGTCAAAATTCAATCACCAAACAGGAGCGGGTATATGAAAAGCTTGATTAGGGGTCTGATTGTAACGATAGCATTGCTGGCAAGCGGAGCGGCATTAGCGGCTGATGCGCAGCTTGGGAAAGATTACACTTTGCTGAATCCGCCGCAACCGACCAGCACCAAGAAAATCGAGGTTCTGGAATTTTTCTTTTATGGCTGTCCGCATTGCTATCATTTGCACCCGCTGCTAAGTGCCTGGAAAAAGACCATGCCCAGGGATGTCGAGCTGACTTACGTGCCCACCGTGTTTCGTGAATCCTGGGAGCCGATGGCATACACCTTTTACGCGCTGGAAAGCATGGGGAAAATGGAGCAGTTGCATGATGCGCTGTATCGGGCCTGGAACGAAGACAATATGGTCCTGGTCGATGAGAACAAGATCGCCGACTTTGTGGCCAAACACGGTGTCGACCGCGCGGAATTTGTCGCCGCATACAACTCCTTCGCAATGAAGAGCATGGTGACGCGCGCCGAGCAAATGATACGCAGCTACGGCATCGACGGTACCCCTACGCTGGTGGTGGACGGGAAGTATAAGATTGAAGGTTTGGAGCCGAAAGACACCATTGAGGCATTGAAGCGGGTGATCGTGATGGCCCGCAAGACCCACGGCAAATAGCCAGCTTTCCGGACCGCCAGCCGGACTTCAACCCCGGAAGGTGGTGTTTGAAATGTCCCTCAGCGTAGCCGGCTGGCCATTCGAATGATGAGACTACTGGCGGAGCTGCTAGCCATTCGACTAAGCGAGCAAGCAGCGCTCGCCAAGTCGCTGGTTATATTCAACCAAAATACGGTTGCAAGTGGTTGGTTGTAAACATGCAAAATATGCATGTTGTCGTCATAACCGGCGCGTCGAGCGGCCTGGGCCTGGCGCTGGCGCGACACTATCTCGAGCGCGGCGCGACAGTCGCCGCCATCGCACGCCGCGGCGAACTGCTGCAAGCTCTTGCAGCTGAATTTCCCGGACAGGTTTTTTGCTACGCGCTGGATGTGCGTGATTCGCATGCCGTCAAAAATGCCGCAAACGATTTTATCGCGCTCGCCGGTGTGCCGGACATCGTCATTGCCAATGCCGGCGTGAGCATAGGCACGCTGACCCGCCATGCCGAAGACAACGAGGTGTTCAGGCATGTAATGGACATCAACGTGCTCGGCGCAGTGCAGACCTTTCAGCCGTTTGTTGAGGCGATGCGCGAATCCGGCAGGGGCCGGCTGGTCGGTATCGCCAGCGTCGCGGGCTTTCGCGGCCTGCCGGGAGCAGGCGCCTACTCCGCTTCCAAGGCCGCACTGATTTCCTATCTTGAGTCACTGCGGGTCGAATTGCATGGCAGCGGCGTGAAAGTAGTTGCGATCTGTCCGGGCTACATCAGGACGCCTATGACCGACATCAATCCCTATCCCATGCCGTTCATGCTGGAAGCCGACGAGGCGGCACGACGCATGGCGCGCGTGATCGAACGGGGGGAATCGTTCGCGGTGGTGCCGTGGCAGATGGCACTGGTCGGGCGGGCGCTGAAGCTGTTGCCGAACCGGCTGTACGATGTCCTGTTCAGTCGCGCGCCGCACAAGCCGCGCAAGAAAGAATAATTAGAACCTGTTCCAAACGTAGCGAGCGCAGGCGTTTTGCGTCACGCCGGAGCGCAGGAACCGGAGTGTATATGTGAATACATGAGGATTTCGAGCACCGCCGGGACTCAAAATGGCAAGCGCAGTAGTTTGGGGAAGGTTCTAGCCGGCCAGTTTTTTCTTCAGGATATCGTTCAGCTGGGCCGGATTGGCTTTGCCCTTGCTGGCTTTCATCGCGAGGCCGACGAAGAAGCCGAACAGCTTGTCCTTGCCGCCGCGGTATTCCGCGACCTTGTCGGCATTGGCGGCGATGATCTCGTCGACGATCTTCTCGATCGCGCCGCTGTCTGATACCTGCTTGAGCCCCTTCGCCTCGATGATCACATCGGCATCGCCTCCTTCGCTCCACATCGTGCGGAACACTTCCTTCGCGCCGGAGTTGGAGATGGTGCCGTCCGCGATGCGTATCAGCATCGCCCCCAATTGTTGCGGTGAAATCGGGCATTGCACAATGTCGAGCCCGTCGCGGTTCAATTGCGCGCTGACTTCACCGATGATCCAGTTGGCGCAAGTCTTTGCCTGCCCCGGAACATTGTGCAGAGCGGCTTCGAAGAAATCCGCGAGTTCGCGCGACGATGTCAGGATGCCGGCATCGTACGACGATAGCCCGAAGTCTTTCACATAACGGCTGCGTTTAGCTTCCGGTAACTCCGGCAATGTGGCACGCAGCTGTTCCTTCCACGCCTCGCTTATATCCAGCGGCAGCAGGTCGGGGTCGGGGAAGTAACGGTAGTCGTGCGCCTCTTCCTTGCTGCGCATCGCGTGAGTGGTTCCTTTGTCGGCATCGAACAAAACCGTGGCCTGGTGGATCTTGCCGCCATCTTCAATCGTGTCGATTTGCCATTGCACTTCATAGTCGATGGCCTGCTGCATGAACTTGAACGAGTTGAGGTTCTTGATCTCGCGGCGCGTGCCCAGCGGTCCGCCTGGGCGGCGCACCGACACGTTGACATCGCAACGGAACGAGCCTTCCTGCATGTTGCCGTCGCAGATGCCGATCCAGCGCACCAGCGAGTGCAGGGTTTTGGCATAGGAAACCGCTTCGGCTGCAGAGCTCATGTCCGGCTCGGAAACGATTTCCAGCAGCGGCGTCCCGGCACGGTTCAGGTCAACACCGGTAACACCCTGGGACTCACCGTGAACCGATTTCCCGGCATCTTCCTCCAGATGGGCGCGGGTGATGCGCACCACTTTCTCATAGGGCTTGGCGTTGCCGGACAACGGTTCAACCAGTATCGTCAGCGCACCCTGCCCCACCACCGGCAGATCGAACTGGCTGATCTGGTAGCCCTTGGGCAGATCGGGATAGAAATAATTTTTGCGCGCGAACACCGAGCGGGGTGCGATGTGCGCGTCGACTGCGAGGCCGAACTTGATCGCGCGTTCCACCGCGCCCTTGTTCAGTACCGGCAACACGCCGGGCAGCGCGATGCTCACCGCGTCCGCCTGGGTGTTCGGCTCGGAACCATAGGTTGTTGAGGCACCCGAGAATATTTTAGTGTTGGTCGAAAGCTGGGTGTGTACTTCCAGCCCGATGACGATTTCCCATTCGGGTGCCCGCACATTAGTTTTTTGTGGCATGGTCATGTCCTTACAGCCCGATGTTTTGCGGAGCGCGATCGTGATGATCGGTAGCCAGCTGGTATTGGTGCGCGACGTTCAGCATCTGCGCTTCGCTGAAATAATTGCCGATGATCTGCAGCCCGACCGGGCGGCCGTTGCTGCCGAAACCGGCCGGTATCGACATGCCGGGCAGGCCGGCCAGATTCACCGCGATGGTGTAGATATCGGACAGATACATCTGCACCGGGTCGTCGCCCTTCTCGCCCAGATTGAAGGCGGTGGAGGGACTGGTCGGCCCCATGATCACATCGCATAGCTTGAATGCATCGTCAAAATCCTGCGCGATCAGGCGGCGGATCTTCTGCGCCTGCAGGTAATAGGCATCGTAATAACCGTGCGACAGCACGTAGGTGCCGATCATGATGCGGCGTTTCACCTCTTCGCCGAAGCCCTGCGCGCGGCTATTTTCATACATCTCGGTGAGGTCGCCGTATTCCGGTGCGCGGTAGCCGTAGCGCACGCCATCGTAGCGCGACAGGTTGCTGGAGGCTTCCGCAGGGGCCAGCACGTAATAGACCGGAACAGCCAGTCTGGAATTCGGCAGGGTGATGTCAACGATGGTTGCGCCCAATTTTTTGTATTCGTCTATCGCCGCGTTAACGCAGCCGGCGACATCCTGTGCCAGACCTTCGGCAAAGAATTCCCTGGGCAGACCGATGCGCAGGCCGGCCAGGGGTTTGTCCAGATCGCGTGCGTAATCCTCCTTGTCGCGCTGCAAACTGGTGGAATCGCGTTCGTCGTAGCCGGTCATCACGTTCAGCAACAGCGCCAGGTCCTCCGCGCTGCGTGCCATCGGCCCGGCCTGATCCAGGCTGGAGGCGAAAGCGATCATGCCGTAGCGTGACACCGTGCCGTAAGTCGGTTTGATGCCCGAGATGCCGCATAGTGCGGCAGGCTGGCGTATCGAGCCGCCGGTATCGGTACCGGTTGCGGCGGCGCACAAGCGCGCTGCAACGGCACAGGCTGCACCGCCCGAACTGCCGCCGGGCACGGCATTGCGATCCCAGGGATTTTTCACTGTGCCGAAATGCGAAGTTTCGTTGGACGAACCCATGGCAAATTCGTCCATGTTGGTCTTGCCCAGATTGACCGCACCGGCATCATTGAACTGGGTGATGACGTGCGCATCATAGGGGGCGATGAAATTCTCCAGCATCTTCGAGCCGCAGGTGGTGCGCCAGCCCTTGGCGCAGAAGATGTCCTTTTGGGCGATCGGGATGCCGGTGAGCGGCTGGGCCTTGCCGCCGGCCAGCAGTGCATCCGCCCGGCGTGCCTGATCCAGGCTGGTTTCGGGATTAAGGGTGATGTAGGCATTCAACGCGGGATTGAGCTCGGCGATGCGGCCGAGATAGAGTTGCGTCAGTTCCACGCTGCTGATTTTTCCGGCGCGCAGTGCGCTGCCGAGTTGCTGCAAACTTGAGTTAAGCATAGTCCGGATTATTCAATGACTTGTGGAACCAGGTACAAACCCGCTTCGACCTGGGGCGAGCCCTTGTATTGCGGTGCAAGGGACTGGAACAGCTCGCGCTGGTCGGTTTCCGTTACCACATCCTCGCGCAGCCGTTGCGTCACATCCTGGGCATGGGACATCGGGGTGATGCCATTGGTGTCGACGGCCTGCATTTCGGCGATCAGGTCAAAAATACCGGAAAGTTGTTCACGGGCGGATTCGATTTCCGTTTCAGTCATCCCCAGCCTTGCCAGGCGGGCGACTTTGCGGACATCTGCATTGGTCAGGGACATAGTAAAAACTTTATAGAAATAAGGCTAATAGGGTATCATACAAGGGATTATTGGCGCACCTCTTTGACTACAGGAAAGACTACGGGACACGACATGTTTGGATTTTTTAAGGGCTATTTTACGAATGATTTGGCGATTGACCTCGGCACGGCAAACACGCTGATTTGGGTGCGCGGACAGGGCATCGTACTGGATGAACCATCAGTGGTGGCGATACGCCAGGAGATGGGGCCGAATGGCAAGAAAGTTGTCCAGCAGGTCGGGCTTGCCGCGAAGCAGATGATGGGCCGCACGCCGGGCAGCATTAACGTGATCCGCCCGATGAAGGATGGCGTGATTGCCGACTTCACCGTTACGGAACTGATGCTCAAGCATTTTATCCGCAAGGTTTACAAAGCGGGCATATTCAGTCCCAGTCCGCGTATCGTGATTTGTGTGCCGTGCGGCTCCACCCAGGTGGAACGGCGCGCAATCCGCGAATCGGCGGTCGGTGCCGGCGCGCGTCGCGTTGAACTGATCGAAGAGCCGATGGCGGCTGCGATCGGCGCTGGCCTTCCGGTGGAAGAGGCGACCGGCTCGATGGTGGTGGACATCGGCGGTGGCACCACGGAAGTGGGCGTGATCTCTCTGGGTGGGCCGGTGTACTCCGGCTCGGTGCGCGTCGGTGGCGACAAGTTCGACGAGGCGATCATCAATTACATCCGCCGCAATTACGGCATGCTGATCGGTGAAGCCACCGCCGAGCAAATCAAGAAAACAATCGGTTCCGCTTTCCCGGGCAGCGAAGTGCGCGAGATGGAAGTGACCGGACGCAATCTGGCGGAAGGCGTGCCGCGCAGTTTCACCATTTCCAGCAATGAAGTGCTGGAAGCGATGACTGATCCGCTCAACAACATCGTCAGTGCGGTGAAGACGGCACTTGAGCAGACACCGCCCGAACTCGGTGCAGACATCGCCAACAAGGGCATGGTATTGACCGGCGGCGGGGCGCTGCTGCGCGATCTGGATCGCCTGTTGATGGAGGAAACCGGTTTGCCGGTGCTGATTGCCGACGATCCGTTGACCTGCGTGGTGCGCGGCTCCGGTATGGCACTTGAACACATGGACAAGTCGACCAGCATCTTCACCACTGAATAAATTTCACTGCCCTGTAACGGGAATGGGAAAAGCAACTGCGCCCGGCGGCGTTGCATTTCCATACCGGGCTTATTCTCAAAGATCAGCGATGGAATTTAGTTGATAGACAGCACGCAATCTTTCCCATTTTTCAATCGCGGACCCAGCCCGGTGGCGCGGCTGGTATTTTTTGCGGTGCTATCCCTGCTGCTGTTGTTTGTGGACGCCCGTTACCGCTATCTGGAATCCACGCGCAGCGCATTGTCCGTTCTGATCTCCCCGATACAGCGCCTGGCAAGCATGCCGGGCGCGCTCCTGCAGCAGGCCGGCGACTTTTATATCACACAGAGCAAGCAACATGATCTGATAAGGCAGAACGATGATTTGAAATTGCAGCATGAGCGCGACGCCGCGCAATTGCTGCAGCTGCAGGCGCTGGAACAGGAAAATCTTCATTTGCGCAGTCTGGATGCCCTGCCGATACGCGACAAGTTCACCACCCAAATAGCCCAGGTGGTTTATGCCGAGCGTGACGTATTCAGGCGAAAGGTCCTGGTCGACAAGGGTGCCGATGCGGATGTGAAACTCGGTCAAGTGGTAATGGATGATGTCGGTATCGTCGGCCAGATAACCCGTGTCTATCCCTGGCTCTCGGAAGTTACATTGATCACCGAAAAGAATCAGGCTGTGCCGGTGCAGATACTGCGCAATGGGTTGCGCACCATCGTGTTTGGTACGGGCGACATCAGCCAGGTGTCACTGCGCTATATGCCGGCCAGCGCGGATGTCCAGAACGGCGATGTGCTGGTCACCTCCGGTCTGGGCGGAGTCTATCCGCCCGGTATCCCGGTCGCAAAGGTGATAAAGATCGAGCACGATACTGCCTATCCCTTCCTCAACGTTACCTGCCTGCCGATCGCCGGAGTGGATAATCACCGCCATCTGTTGATCTTGTCCAGCCTGCCCAAGGTGCCCAAGCGTCCTGACGAAAACACAAAGACGGGACGCCCGGGTGAACGGTTGAAGTTCAGGAGATTTCATTAGATGTCTTCCCCCGCCATGCAAGCCAAGACGGAAATCCATAAGCCGGTCAGCAACATTTTTATCGCTGCCAGTATTCTGGTCGCGCTGTTCCTGAATGGACTGCCCTGGACAGGCGTCGGGCTGATACTGCGTCCGGACTTCGTGGCTCTGGTATTGTTGTATTGGAGCATGCACAAGCCGTTGCGTATCGGGATCGGGTTGTCGTGGGCGGTTGGTATACTCGCCGACGTGTCAGATGCCACGCTGTTCGGCCAGCACGCGCTGGCCTATACATTGCTCGCTTTCGGCGGGGTGGTGCTGCACCGCAGGCTGCAGATGTTCGATTTGCGCCAGCAGACTATTCAGGTATTCGGGATATTCGCGCTGACTTACGCCGTATATTTGCTGGTCAATTGGCAGGTGAATGGTTATGTGGTGTGGCCCTATTTGCTCGGCTGCGTTACGTCGACCATGCTCTGGATGCCGATCAGCGTCATGTTCCGGGTAATGCGACAACACAGATTGAATCGTAATCGCACATGACCAAGCGCGTTGAGTTCAAAAACCACCAGCGAGAGATTTTCCATTTCCAGTTGCGTATGTTTTTTTGCATTGGTTTTGTGGTGGTATTGCTGGCAATACTGCTGGCGCGTTTCGTATATCTTCAGGCAGTGCGGCACAGTTATTACCAGACGCTGTCGGAAAACAACCGTATTGCCGTTATCCCGATCGTTCCGAATCGCGGCCTGATCGTCGACCGCAACGGCGTGGTGCTGGCGCGCAATTATTCCGGTTACACGCTGGAGATAGACCCGAACAAAACCCCGGATATCGAGGCCACGATAAACAATCTGGCGACGCTGGTTGAAATCACCAGCAAGGACCGCAGACGCTTCAAAAAACAGCTTGCCGAGAGCCACAACTTTGAAACCCTGGTGATCCGCAGCCGCCTGAGCGATGTCGAGGTCGCGCGCTTTGCCGCGCAGCAATATCGTTTTCCGGGAGTAGAGATCAAGGCGAGGCTGTTCCGTGATTATCCGTTCGGCGAAAGCACCTCGCATATGATCGGCTATATCGGACGAATCAACGATACTGATGCAAGCCGGCTTGAGGATGATGATCTGGAAGCCAATTACCGCGGCACGGATTACATCGGCAAGATCGGCCTTGAACAAAGCTACGAAAGCGATCTGCACGGTACCACCGGCATCGAACAGGTCGAGGTGGATGCAAACGGTCGCGCGGTGCGAGTGCTGTCCCGCACCGACCCGATTCCCGGCAAAACACTGGTATTGAGCATCGATATAAAGTTGCAGGAAATTGCCGAGAAGGCATTTGGCCAATACCGCGGTGCCCTGGTTGCGATTGACCCGAACAACGGCGAAGTATTGGCCTTCGTCAGCAAGCCGGGGTACGACCCCAACCTGTTCATTGACGGCATCGATCCGGAAAGCTGGGATGAGTTGAACAACTCACCCGACAAACCGCTTACCAACCGCGCGATACGCGGCCAATATCCGACAGGTTCAACCATCAAGCCTTTCATGGCGCTGGCAGGATTGTATTACCACATCCGCACCCCGGAACAAACCATCAACGATCCCGGCGTTTACTATTTGCCGGGCAGCAGCAGACAGTACCGGGACTGGAAAGCCGGGGGTCACGGCATCGTGAACATGTTCAAGGCCATCCAGATGTCTTGCGACATTTATTTTTATGGCCTGGCAAACGATATGGGCATAGACAACATAGACAGCTACTTGTCGCGTTTTGGTTTTGGCAAGAAAACAGGCATTGACCTGGAAGGCGAATCTTCCGGATTGCTGCCATCGCGAGAATGGAAACGGAAACGCTACAACCAGATGTGGTATCCGGGCGACACGATTGCAGTCGGCATCGGGCAGGGTTATATACTCGCCACCCCGATGCAGATGGCGTTTGTCACTGCCACATTGGCGAACAACGGTGTGGCATATCAGCCGCATCTGGTCAAGGAAGTGGAAAGTGCGCACGGCAGGGAAAATCGCTCCATCGACAAGCCACCCCTGTACGATTTGAACATCGACCCAAAGGCCCTGGATCTGGTCAGGCGCGCCATGATTGCCGTCACCAAGCCTGGCGGCACGGCGGTATATGCAAACATGGGGCTGACCTATAATATTGCCGCCAAGACCGGAACGGCACAGGTTATTGCAATGAAGCAGGGAGAGAAGTACGTGGCCAAAGATGTTAGTGAGCGGCATCGTGACCATGCCTGGTACATCGCCTATGCACCTGCGGAAAAACCGCGAATTGCTTTGGCGGTGCTGGTCGAAAACGGTGGCGAGGGCGGCACCGCGGCGGCACCCATCGCGCGCAAGGTGTTCGATTACTATTTGCTCGGCAAGGAGCCGAAGCCATCAACTCCGGCAGACGCCAAAGCGCCAAAGCCATTGACTCCTGCAGACATGGAAATGTCGAAGCCATTGACCCAATCAGCGGTTAAAGTAACAAAGCCATCCACTCCGGCAGTCGTCAAGGTACCAAAGCCATTGACTCACTCAGCTGTGAAAGTAACGAGGCCATTGGCTCAATCAGCGGTGAAGGTAACGAAGCCGTCAACTCCGGCAGACGTTAAAGAAACGCAGCCATTGGCACCCGCTGAGATCAATGATCGAGGTGCACATGATTAGGCGAGAATTATGGTCGCGCTTTATCGCGCATATCGACCGGCAACTGTTGCTGGGCATCAGCTTGCTACTGATGACCAGCCTGTTGGTGCTTTATAGTGCCGATAATGCAAGCTGGGATCGCCCGCTGAGCCAGTTGCGCAACATTCTGGTGGCGTTGGTCTGCATGTGGATCGTTGCCAAGCTGCCGTTGCATTATCTGATGCGCGCCGCGGTACCGATTTACCTGCTTGGAATGGCATTGCTGGTCGGTGTGGCACTGTTCGGCGAGATCAGCCACGGTGCGCGGCGCTGGTTAAACCTTGGCGTGATGACCATCCAGCCGTCCGAATTGATGAAGATCGGTGTGCCGATGATGATGGCATGGTATTTCGAGCGGCATGAAGCCACGCTTACGCTGAAGAATTATTTTATTGCCGCGCTGTTGCTGTTCATGCCGGTACTGCTGATTGTCCGCCAGCCGGACCTGGGCACAGCGCTGCTAATCTCGGCTAGCGGGTTTTATGTGTTGTTTCTGGCGGGCCTGAGCTGGCGCGTGATGGGGGCCATGCTGGTCGCCGGGATCGCCAGCGCACCGGTGATGTGGTCGATGATGCACGCATATCAGCGCCATCGCATCATGATGCTGTTCGATCCCTCGCAAGACGCGCTGGGTACCGGTTATCACACGATCCAGGCAAGCATCGCGGTGGGATCGGGCGGCATTCTCGGCAAGGGCTATCTGCACGGCACGCAGACCCATCTCGACTTTCTGCCGGAGCGCACCACGGACTTTATTTTCGCGGTTTATTCCGAAGAGTTCGGTTTAATCGGGAACCTGATCCTGTTGTCGCTCTACGCTTTTGTGATCTGGCGCGGCTTCGTCATCACGTCGCATGCCTCGACCTATTTCACGCGCCTGATGGCGGGTTCCATCACGCTGACTTTCGCCACCTATGCATTTGTTAACATGGCCATGGTCAGCGGTATCCTCCCGGTGGTGGGTGTGCCTTTGCCGCTGATCAGTTACGGCGGCACTTCGATGCTGACCCTGTTGCTCGGTTTTGGTATGCTGATGAGCATAGAGACTCACAAAAAATTGGTTAAAACTTGATAAATCAGCCATCCTGTCCGGCAAGCCGAAAACGGCGGTACAAGCCGCCTGTTAACGGTAGTCGGGTAATTGGCAATGAGGGGATTGAATGAATAAAAATGCCGCACTATTGGTCGTCACAATGTTATTGCTTGCTGCCTGCGGCACGATTCCGCAGCGCAACGCGGCCACCGCGGCAGGTTCCGGCGGCTATCTGCCCGGTGATGGTCCGGGCAAGAACATCCCGGTCAATCTAGATGCGATACCCGACGCCGTGCCGAAAATCGAACCGTTGAACCGGTATGCCAATCGGCCCTATATCGCGTTGGGGAAGACCTATACGCCAATGACTGTGGTCGGGAATTTCAGGGAACGGGGGATGGCTTCGTGGTACGGCAAAAAATTCAACGGCCAGCGCACCTCGAGCGGCGAGATCTATGACATGTATGCCATGACGGCCGCGCATCCAACTCTGCCGCTGCCCAGTTATGCCCGGGTGACCAATCTTTCCAACCATAAATCGGTCATCGTGCGCATCAATGACCGGGGGCCGTTCATGAATGACCGCATCATTGATTTGTCCTACACCGCGGCATACAAGCTGGGCATGATTACCGATGGTAGTGCCGAAGTGGAAGTTGACAGCATCGATCCCAATGTCACGGTCAATACGATTGCTGCCAGCACGGTACAAAGCCAACCGCTGGAAAGCAGCGCGCCTGTAAATCTTGTTGTTGATCCTGCCGCTGCCTCCGCTGTTGTTGCGGCGCCCGCTGCAGTGCCTGCTGTTGCCCATGTTGCAGATGCGGCAGGTTCAACTGCTACAGCACCCGCCCCGGTAGCCGCTGCCGCGACTGCGGCCGCTCCGCCCGCTGCCATAGCGCCATTGGCAAGCAGTGACAAGGCCGTTTACCTGCAACTTGGTGCATTCAAGACACAGGA